>Ga0209271_10000169_pt1 | contig 22312 bp, 22 predicted proteins | sample tdAd002_FD_187123 | JGI IMG/M metagenome (GOLD analysis project Ga0209271, IMG submission 187123) | Marine sediment microbial communities from the Atlantic coast under amendment with organic carbon and nitrate - tdAd00.2 (SPAdes)... | ecosystem: Environmental > Aquatic > Marine > Coastal >... | reverse complement strand
CGCCGCCGCAGGAAACCAGGGCGGTTACTAGCGAAATAATGAAAAAAGTTGCTGCTAATCTTTGAATGAACGGGTGCATGGCTATTGTCGGATTTATAATTTGGTGTAATCGTATCAGGCATAAATTGGGATTAATATCCCTCAAAGGGGTTAAATCATTGAAATTTTGTGAACTAGTTCACACGGGTTCGTGTTTTGACATGGTTGCCGAAAATTTTTGGCATGTGAATTACCCAACTACGGAATGCAGTCGCACAGAAAACAACAGTTAACGGTTTGAAACGGGGCGCCAGACTAGTCTGGCGTCATGCCTTTGGCAGTTAGTTCGGCTATCGCTTCGGCATTCTTTTCCAATCCCGCAAGGCCCATGCCGCGGAGGACGTAGAGCGCCTTGGTAAACTGGATGCCGTCGTAATCGATGATTTCAATCCGGTTGCCCCAGGGATCCAGGAAGTCCATAAATGGACCTGGCAATAATGCTATCCCCATGCGCTCTAATGCTTCGGCCACCAGTTCGCGGTTGTCGACGACAAAGCCGAAATGCCGCGCGTCGTCCGGGGCCTGTCGGCGCCCTTTGGAAAAATTGATGAATTGGTCGCCCAGGTCGATAAACACGGCATTTTCGCTACGGCTACGTAATTCGAACTGCAGAAAACTGCCGTAGAATTCAAGCGCCTCGTCGACGTCACCAACCTCCAGGGCAACGTGATTGATGCCAATCGCGCGTGCTTTTTGGGGTTCATTCATTTTAGTTTTCCTCCACTATTACCGCAGGCACCTCGAAAAAGTCTTGCGCTACATGGTGCTGAATGTGATTCGCAGCCGGTGTACAAGTCCAATGCTGTCCGCTTTGCTTTGCAGGTAAACAGGCGTCTGCGGCTGGCCGCTAGCATAGCATGCAATCATCTCGCTGAACGCTTCGGTCCTGCCATTTTTAACCCACAGTGAATTGGCACCGAGCATTATCCTCGGAGCAATCGATGTGGGAATTGTCGGGTGCAGGAAATGTCGTCTGACGTGGTTCACAGGCATTGCCGGGCAAGGCTGAAAAAGGCCGCAATATGAACTATAACAGTAGATGTTACTGCGCTACCGAATGACTATAAACAGGTAACTTGCAGGATGTAGTGTCGAAAGTAGTAGTGTACGGCTACGCCAACGCCGGCCAGGCAATCAGTAAATTCTCGCCGGATCGTGGTTAAATTGAAATATTTTTAATCGGTTCAGCTTTGAATCAGTAAAGAGGTAATAATAAATGAGCATAAACATGACGACTTCCGATGAAGGCAACAGGGTAACCATCGCAGTCGCCGGCAAGTTCGATTTTCAGTTGTACGACGAATTTCGTGCTTCCTATGCGGATACTGCGGGTGATGGTGTCGAGTACGTGGTTGATTTGTCGGATACTGAATACCTGGATAGTTCGGCCCTTGGTATGTTGCTGCTGTTGCGTGAACACGCCGGTGGTGAAGCGTCGAGTATCGAGATTACGCAAGCCTCTGTCGATGTCCGAAAAATACTCGACGTCGCCAATTTCGGCAAATTGTTCAAGCTTTGACAGGATCCCCGGATGATCGATTATGCGGAAAAACGTGACTTCCTGCGCATGCCTATCGATTGCGAGTTGAGCTTTGTGGTAGAGGACAGCACAAAGCAATACCAGGGCAAGGTGATCAATCTCAGTAGTAAGGGAATCCTGTTTACGTCAAATCAAAAATTTCCTCCAGGCACTACGCTGGAGATCATTCTAACCCCGAGCAAGTCGGACACATCGCCGATGCAGGCAACCGTTGTCGTCGCCCGGGTTTCCAGTAACGAAGTATTGTTCGAGATTGCCTGCGAAATTAAGGAAATCAGGAATTAATCAGAGGCTCCTGAATCCACTGCGTAGTGGGTTTTAACGTAATTTTTTACCAGGCCAATAAATTCCTGCGCAATGTTGTCGCCTTTGAGGGTCACTGTTTTTAATCCATCTTCGTAAACCGGCGCCACCGGTTGTTCCCCGGTCCCAGGCAAGCTGATTCCGATATTGGCGTGCTTACTTTCACCCGGGCCATTTACCACGCATCCCATGACCGCCACTTTGAGGGCTTCCACGCCGGGGTATTCGTGCTTCCAGATGGGCATGGATGCATCCAGTTCTTGCTGGATCTTTTTCGCCAGCACCTGGAAATACTCGCTGGTGGTGCGCCCGCAACCGGGACACGCGGTCACGCTTGGAGTAAATGAACGTATCCCCAGCGACTGCAATACCTGCTGTGCTACCTTGACTTCGCGTTCACGGGTGGCGCCGGGCTCGGGCGTTAGCGAGACGCGGATAGTGTCGCCGATACCCTGGTTAAGCAGGATCGCCAACGCGGCGCTGGAGGCAATAATGCCCGGATCTCCCATACCGGCTTCAGTCAAGCCCAGGTGCAACGCGTAGCGGCATTGTTGCGCCAGGGTTTGATAGACATCGACGAGGTCGGGCACGCGGCTCATTTTACAGCTGATTACGATGCGATCGGCGGGGAGGCCGATATCTTCGGCGAACGCGGCGCTAGCGAGTGCCGATTCAATGACCGCCTGGCGGTTGATTGCCGCTAACGACAACGGATCGGCGAGGTTGGCATTGCGCGTTAGCAGGCCCGCCAGTAACTGCTGGTCGAGACTGCCCCAGTTAACGCCGATACGCACTGGTTTATCATGGCGGCACGCGATTTCAATCATCTCACTAAATTGTTGGTCGCGTTTTTTGCCGCGTCCGACATTGCCCGGATTGATACGGAATTTGGCTAGTGCACGGGCGCAGGCAGCGTGTTGATTGAGCAGTTTATGGCCATTGAAATGAAAATCGCCGATGATGGGTACCCGGCAATTTTGCGCTTCAAGCTGATCGACTATATGCGGCACTGCGCTGGCCGCGGCGTCATTGTTCACGGTTATGCGCACCAGTTCCGAACCCGTGTCGTGCAACAGTTTTACCTGGGCAACCGTGGCCGTGATATCGGCGGTATCGGTGTTGGTCATCGATTGCACCACTATGGGTGCGTTGCCACCGATGATGACACCGGAAACGTTGACGCTATGTCGGTTACTGGCCTGGTTCATGGAGTACTGTCTGCGGAATGATGTCGGGTAATAGTAAAGAACATTCGTCGCCAGTTAAAGTGTAATAGTCGGTACTATGATGTTGCAGAGGGCTCCCGGGCCCGGGCCAGTCACCAGTAGATTGGCGCACCCATCTATCGTAATTCGGGTAAAACATTTAGAATTCCGGATTGCAACCGACTGGAACTACCTTGTTCGAACAAGTAACCGTTATTGCCTTTGATCTCGATGATACTCTGTGGCCGTGTATGCCCACGATTCATCGTGCCGAGAATACTCTATACAGTTGGCTCGAGGAGCATTACCCGCGCATCACCGAATGTTTCGACCCCTCACAAATGGTCGAGTATCGCCGTGAATTCAGCGCGCAGGAACAGCGCTACGCGATTGATATGACGGCCATGCGTCGCGACTTTCTGCAACATCTTGGCGAACTCCACGATTACGATGGCGAGCAGTTGTCCAGTACCGGGTTCGAGGTTTTCTTCGAGGCGCGTCAGCGGGTTGAGTTTTACGACGATGTGTTGCCCTGCCTGCAACGCCTGAAGCAGAATTTCCGCCTTGGTTCGATTAGCAATGGCAATGCCAGTGTCGAACATGTGGGGCTGGCCCATTTGATCGAACATTCGGTTAGCGCCGCGGATGTTATGGCCGCCAAACCTGAGCGCTTGATTTACCAGCACCTGGCCGAGCGTTTCGAGGTGTCTCCCGAGGAGATCGTCTATGTTGGCGATCATCCTGAATATGATGTGACCGGTTCGATTGCAGCGGGTTATCACGCTGTCTGGATTAATCGCGAAGGCACCATCTGGCCGGATCACTTGCCCGAGCCGGGTCACCAGGTAACAGATTTGCACCAGCTCGAGGCGTTACTCAATGATTGAGAATTTGCAACATTTGCTGCTCGACTTTTTGCGCCAGCATTGGCTGTGCCACGACGGTCGGATGGATGCTGTCGGCCTGCATTAATACGGGATCGCTGGCCGCGATTCCCTCGAGAAAGCGGGGCAGGTAGTAAACAGTAAATTCTTCAGCGACACGCTCGAAAATTTGTTGAAAACGCTTGTTATAGGCGGCACCGAAATTGGGAGGCATACGTACTCCGATCAATAAAACCGTTATTTTCCGAGTCTCGGCGAGCCCTACCATTCGGCGTAGATTATCGGTACTCTTGGCGAAACTAAATCCTCTGAGCCCGTCGTTGCCACCCAGCTCGATAATCAGGTGAGAGGGTTGATGATCATCCAGCAGTCCGGGCAGGCGTTGTAAGCCGCCAAAGGTTGTTTCCCCGCTGATACTCGCATTGATAACGCTTGTTTGTGGGAAACTTGACCTTATATTGGAGCTGAACAAATGTACCCAGCCCTTGTCTACCGGTATATTGTGGGCGGCGCTTAAACTGTCTCCTAAAATAAGGATATTCGCTGCGGAGTGATTCGCATAAGCATAACTGTGAAAACTCAGCAACAAGAACAGAGTCATGATGGATAATAATTTTTGCATTGCGTTGAACCAGGTTGGCAAGACGGTCAATACTCCGGATGGAAAACTCGACATCCTAAATAATATTTCACTCGATGTTAAGTACCAGGAAGCCGTTGTCATCAAGGGAGCTTCGGGTTCGGGTAAGACCACGTTGCTGGGTTTGATGGCGGGTCTCGATCAGGCGGACGTCGGAGAAGTGATGCTGCTGGGTCAGAACCTGGCCGACAAAAACGAAGAGCAACGTTCCTCTATCCGTGCCGGCAAGGTTGGATTCGTGTTCCAGTCGTTCCACCTGGTGCAGGGGGCCAGCGCGTTGCAAAACGTCATGTTGCCGCTGGAACTGTCCGCTATCGAGAACGCCAGCCAGCTGGCTTTAACCAGCCTGCAGCAGGTCGGGCTGGAAGCAAAAACCGATACCCTGGTCGACCATCTATCCGGGGGTGAACAGCAACGGGTGGCGATAGCGCGAGCTTTTGCCATCAGGCCAGTAGTATTGTTCGCCGACGAACCTACCGGCAATCTTGATGCGATTACCGGACGGCAGATCGCCGACCTGATGTTTCATTTACGCGACCAGTCGGGTACCACGCTGGTGCTGGTGACGCATGAAGAGGAGTTACTGGAGCGTGGCGATCGTCAGATTCTGATGGAATCGGGCCGCCTGTTGGCAGGCTAAATATCGATGAAAGTAAAAGCAGCGACCATCCACTCCTACTGGCTAATGTTTGTTGCCACCGTGATTACGGTTGGTATTGTCACCTCGAGTCAACTCGTTACCAGTCGCATCGGCCTGTTGCTTGATCGCCAGGCAAGCGAATTACTGGCTGCCGATCTGGTGGTCCTGTCAGGCAAGCAACTGGATCCCAAATACAAGGCTGTTGCTCGCGAGCATGGTCTTAAAGTCAGTCAAAGCGTGAGCCTGCGCACCGCGGTTTTCATTGACGACGAGCCGCAGCTGGTCGAGCTAAAGGCGGTCGATGCGGCTTACCCCCTGCGCGGTAAACTGGAGCGGGCGCGTGACCTGACCTCGCCTCGAAACTACGCCGAGCAGGGGCCGTCTGGCGGGGAAGTCTGGCTGGATTCCAAGCTGGCGACAATCGTCGACCAGAACCTGACCCTCGGCGAACAGGCGTTTGCCGCCAGTTGGTTGTTGACCTATGAACCGGACCGCGGCGGTGCCATTTTTAACCTGGCGCCCCGAGTATTGATGAATCTTGACGATCTCGGGAAAACTGGCCTGGTAGTACCAGGCAGCAGGCTTCGATATCGTTTGATGCTTGCCGGCGACCCGATCGATATTGCCAGTTTCAGAATCTGGTTGACGATGAATCTGCAACCCGGTGAAGAAATCCAGGACCTGGAAAATGCGCGTCCGGAAATGCGTCGTGCGCTCGAACGTACACGCAAGTTTTTCGCGATGGCAATCATCTTGACCCTGGTTATTGCAATGGCGGCAATCGCTATTACTGCGCGCTACACTGCAAACCAGGAAGCACCCAAGATCGCGATGTTACGCGCCTTCGGTATCTCGCAACGGAGTCTGTTCAGGTATTACCTGGGACATCTAGGCACACTCTGGGTCGCCGCCACGCTGGTTGGTGTGCTGCTCGGCTGGGCGACCCAATACCCGCTGCAATGGGCCCTGGACGGCTGGTTTGGCAAGACGCTGCCGCAGGTTTACAGTTTGCGCCCCTATTTGACTGCTGCCCTGGTGGGTTTGCTCGCGCTGGCCGGTTTTTCACTGCCCTATCTGTTGAATGCAACCGCGACCCCGCCGATGCAGGTTCTACGCACAGTCGTCAGTCGTCGTTCCTGGTCGCGCGGTTTACTGATGACTGGCAGTGCCATCGTAGCCGTATTTTGTGTGCTCGTGATATTAATGCAAAGCTCGCTGTTGGCGGTCGCGGTTCTGGGGATGGTACTGGTTTGCGCCTTCATCCTGCCGTTGCTGCTGGGATGGCTGGTGAAACTACTGCTGGTTTCGTCGCGGCGACGTTTCTGGCTGCGTCAATATTTGCTGAGTCGGTTACAGGCAACCTCGCGCGGCGCACTGTACGTAATGTCGGGATTCAGCCTGGTACTAATTGCAATATTGTTAATCGCAGTGGTCAAGGATGAATTGATGGGTGAATGGGAGGCGCAGCTACCCGATGACATACCCAATTATTTCCTGATCAATATCCGCAGCGACGATGTTGCCGGCATCGAGGAGTTTTTGCGCCAGCACCAGATCGAAGCTTCGACTCCCTATGCACTGGTTCGCGCTCGTATGTCCCAGATCAATGCGGTTGATGTTGACAAGATCGAATTTTCGCATCCGCGCGCTTCGCATAGTGTGACCCATACCTTCAATATTACTTACGCCGACGCGTTACCCGTGCAAAATGAAATTATTGCCGGCCGCTGGCTCGACGAAAACCGGGACCCGGCGCAATTTTCGGTTGAAGCGGGCATGGCTGAAAAATTGGGGCTGAAGCTGGGAGATCAACTCACCATGTCCGTGGGTAGTAAAACCCTGCAGGCTTCGGTGACCAGCATTCGCTCGGTGCTATGGGAAAATTTCAAACCTAATTTTTACCTGATCGCGAATCAGGAATTGATCGCGGAATTGCCGCAAACCTGGCTGTTGAGCGCGCTCATCAAGGATCAACATAAAGCTGATTTAAAACAATTGCTGCAGCGCTACCCATCGGTAACCCTGCTCGATATTAGCGAGTTGATGGCGCGGGTGAAAGCTATCGTGGAAAAGGCCACCGTGGCGTTACAGTTCTTTTTCCTGTTTGCGCTCGCCGCGGCGACGATTGTTCTGTTGGCCGCAATCCAGACCGGCAGACAGGAACGAGAGGTCGAATCTTCGCTGCTGCGAGCACTGGGCGCCCATACCAGCCAGTTATATCGTGTGCACGTGCTGGAGTTCACCCTGATGGGCCTGCTGATTGGTTTTTTTGCGGCCACTATCGCCAGTATTTCGGGTTGGGCCGTGAGCGTTTACTTTTTCAACATCGGCTATCATTTCTCGTTGTCGCTGTGGGCTTATAGCCTGCTGTCAGCCTGCCTGGTGCTGACCCTGGCAGGCACCCTGGTGAGTCGCAGAGTCTATAATGTGTCACCGATGAAGATACTGCGTTCCTGATTCGCCTGGGCATGAATTCCACTACCGACAAACCATTTGTTACCGCGGCCACCCGGCAGTTTGGCTGGGACGATCAATTTACCAGCGCGCTCGACTATGCTTCCAGCTCCGCGCAGTCCGACAAGAGCCGGCCGCGCAGTATCGATGTTGCCCGACGGGTGCTGGAGATGGGCAGTGACCGGGATACGGTTATTGCAACCCTTTTAAGCGATCCGGAGTTGCGTGATGTGCTTGATAACAAGCGTATCGAAACCGAATTCGGCAGCAAGATTGCCCAGTTGACCGAGGGCGTAAACAAGCTAAACGCGCTCAAGGAAGGCACGCAGACACGAATCGACAGCCCCGAACAGGCCGAAAAACTGCGTCGCCTGTTGATGGCCATTATCAGCGATGTGCGCGTTATGCTGATCAGGCTGTGTTATCGCCTTGAACGTCTGCGCCTGTTGAAACATGGTGAGTATGAGCAGCGGCGCTGGATAGCACAGGAAACCCTGGATATATACGCGCCACTGGCCAATCGACTCGGCATGGGCTTGATTAAATGGGAGCTCGAAGACCTGGCTTTTCGTGTTCTGGAACCCCAGGGTTACAAACGGATCGCAAAGTTACTGGAAGAAAAACGTAGCGAACGTGAAGCTTTCATCGAACAATTTACCTCCCGCCTGCAACAGCTACTGGCGGATCAGGAACTGACTGCGAGGGTGCAGGGTCGAGTCAAGCATATCGTCAGTATCTGGCGCAAGATGCAGCGTAAGAACCTTGAATTCCATGAACTTTTCGACGTTCGCGCAGTACGCATTCTGGTTGATTCAGTTGCTGACTGTTACGCGGTGCTTGGCGTGGTGCATACTACCTGGCAGCACATTCCGAGCGAGTTTGATGACTACATTGCCAACCCCAAGGACAATGGCTACCAGTCGCTGCACACAGCGGTTGTCGCGGAAGACGGCAAGATTGTCGAGGTGCAGATCAGGAGTTTCGAGATGCATGAAAATTCTGAACTCGGGGTTGCTTCGCACTGGCGCTACAAGGAAGGTGCGAAACTGGATCGGCGTATGGAATCCAGTATTGCCCAGATGCGGGATCTGCTGCAGGGTTCCGCGGAGGAAGTTTCGGATGCGATATCGGAAATTTCGACTGAACTGTCCAATGATCGGGTTTACGTATTCACCCCAGGCGGGCAGATAGTTGATATCCCGCAGGGCGGCACACCACTTGATTTTGCCTACAGTATTCACTCGGAGGTTGGCCATCGTTGCCGCGGCGCCAAGCTCAATGGCCGTATTGTCAACCTGACTACGGTACTGCAGACCGGCGACGAAGTTGAAATTCTGACCACTAAAGAAAGTCGCCCCAGTCGTGACTGGATGAACAAGAATCTGGGTTTTATCAAGTCCGCCGGAACCCGCTCCAAGGTACGCAACTGGTTTAACCACCAGGATTTCGAACAAAACCTGCTCGATGGCAAATCCATGTACGACCGGATATTGGGCAAATATTCGATTCATAATGCGAATCTGAAACAGCTGGTGGCGCATTTTAAACGCAAGGAGAGCGAGCAGTTCTTTGCTGATATAGGTCGTGGTCTGATCACCTCGGCGCAAATTCTGGGATTTCTGCAAACCGAGCCGGAGAAGGATCCGTTCAAAAAAATAAAAAAGGTAAGCCGCCCATCCACCCCAAAAGATGATGTCAGTGTGCAGGGCGTCGGTAACCTGATGACCCAGTTTGCGCGTTGCTGCAAACCTGTACCGGGCGATGCGATTATCGGCTTTATTACGATAAACAGCGGCATTACGATTCACAAGCGCAGCTGTTCGAATATCCTGTCGTTACCGGAAGCAAAGCAACAACGTTTAATAGAAGTTGAATGGGGGCAGCAAAATGATTCGGTCTACCCGGTCGAGCTAAGCATGACTGCTTACCAGCGTACCGGGCTGATGCAGGATATCAGTACAATTCTGGCCAACCTGAAGATAAATCTGCTAAATATCAATTCCAACACTAATAAAGCCGAGCAGATGGTGTATACCCGTATGACCATGGAAATTCGCAGCGTTGATGAACTGATCGTTATCATTGACAAGTTGTCGCGTTTGCCTAATGTGCAGGACGTCAGGAGAATTGCCTGAGATGCAGACGGGGGAGCAGATATTGCCACCAGGTGACTGCAAGCCTGTAGTCAGACGGCGGTTTTGTATTGCGCCGATGATGGATTGCTCCGATCGGCATTCGCGATATTTTCTACGCCTGTTTTCGGCAAACATCCTGTTGTATACCGAGATGATAACCGCGGCTGCAATTTTGCATGGCGATCGTGACTACCTGCTCGGATTCAACCAGGAAGAGCATCCGCTGGCAGTTCAGTTAGGTGGATCGGACCCGGAGCAGCTTTACCGTGCGGCGCAGATATGCGACGAGTACGGCTACGATGAGATCAATCTGAATTGCGGCTGCCCCAGCGACCGGGTTCAGTCCGGCAGTTTCGGTGCCTGCCTGATGAAAGATCCAGCCCTGGTCGCCGACTGCGTGGCGGCGTTAAAATCGGCCACAGATATAGCGGTGACCGTCAAACATCGTACCGGCATCGACCAGCAGGATGAGTACGAAACCTTTGCCGGTTTTGCCGCGGTGCAGATCGACGCCGGTGCCGAGGCACTTATCGTGCATGCGCGCAATGCCTGGTTACAGGGGCTCAATCCCAAACAGAACCGTGAGATTCCACCTCTCAAGTACGACTGGGTTTACCGTTTGAAACAGGATTTTCCCGCGCAGGAAATCATCATCAATGGCGGCATTAAAACCCTGCAGGCCTGTACTGAGCATTTACAATTTGTTGACGGGGTCATGCTCGGGCGGGAGCCATATCAGAATCCTTACCTGTTGCACAATGTTGACCAGGAGATTTTTAAGCAGCAACCTGCTACCCGTCCTGACCGAATTGCGCTGCTGCACCGGATGTATCCCTACATCGAGCAACAGCTCAGCCAGGGAATGCCGTTGACGCGTATGGTGCGACATTTAACAGGCTTGTTTCATGGACAGCCGAACGCACGGCGCTGGCGTCGATATATCAGTGAAAACGCCTACAGGAAGTCCGCCGGCATGGAAACCCTGTACCAGGCGGAGCAGCTGGTAAGCTAGCCTGCATATTGCACGAAGGCGGCGCCCTGGGTGGTCTAAGGTATTGAATTAAAGAGAACTAGTAACGATTTAACATGAGCTATGTTTATTACAGTATGCGCCTGAACGAAACCAGGAAAAATCTGGCTGCCAATCCTGAACGATCGCCCTTGATGCGTAGCTACGGCTATGCATCGGCGGGCGATCGTTCAGCCTTGTTTGCCGGATTTCCCCTGGTATTCGTTCCCTTCATGCAATATGCAGGCTAGCCATCGTCGATGTCAAAAAACCTGCGCTACCTGATTCTGCTATCGATCCTGTTATTTGTGGTGATCAACGAAACCTTGACCAGGTTTCGTTCTACTGATTGGGACAACCCGCTTTGGGTGCGGATTTACGCGGTCAGTGGTGATCATCGAGCTGCTACCGACAAGTACATAAATTCATTGACCAAACAAAGCTTTGCGGCAGTTGAAAAATTTGTTAACCGCGAGGCCAGGAGGCACGGCATTCGGATCGATGCCATCGAAGTCGAATATAATGGCCGACTGCAATCAGGACCACCGCAGCCACCCTCGGGGCAATCTGTGCTGGAGAATGTCTGGTGGAGTCTGAAGTTCAGGGTCTGGGCCGCCCATCGCGACTGGAACAGCGATCTCGACGATGGTGACGTTGAATTGTTTGTGACCTATTATGATATTGAAACCACCCAGTCTCTGCGCCATTCGGTCGGCCTGCAAGGCGGATTAATTGGCATCATCAATGCGTTTGCCGATAAGACCTATCGCGGTTCAAACCAGGTAGTAATCGCCCATGAACTCATGCACACGCTGGGTGCGACGGACAAATACGGCAGTAATAGCGTTCCATTACATCCGCAGGGATATGCCGAACCCTACCAACAACCGCTTTACCCGCAGCGTAAGGCAGAGATCATGGGTGGTAGAATTCCGCTCTCTGCGCAGCAGGCGAAGATGCCGGAATCCCTGGCCGAGGTAGTTGTCGGGGTATATACCGCCGGCGAAATTAACTGGCCCGTCGATTATTAACCCGGCGACAATATTTACTGTTGCCGGGTTAATGGTAATCAGTTCGTGCGCAGGTAAACGTAAGTCGCACCTGCGGCGCCATCGCGCGGCTGGGCAGGGCACCAGGCGAGTACCTGCGACTGGTTTGCGAGCCAACGCTGTACCAGCGGTTTGAGGATTGCATCGCTTTGTGAACGATAGCCCTGGCCATGAATCACTAACACCATGCGCAGGCGCCGGTGCAAGGCCTCGGCGATGAATGATTCGAGTGCTTGTACGGCTTCGGATTGACGGTAACCATGCAGGTCGATGCTGGTTTCCGGGCGGATCAAGCCTTGCCTGATTTTGCGTTGCAGTTTGTTTTGCAGGCCGGAGTTGAATCGGGTATCGCGTGCGGGCAGGGACTCAGGCGGAAAATCCGTGTGCCGGTCGATTTCCTGGGGGCTTTTCCGGGAAGGCGATTTTTTAGATACGCGTTGCCGATACAGGTTGATCCGATCGTTACGCAGGCGCTTGACTCCAGGTAATAGTCGGGCAAATTCGGATTCGTCATCGTCGGTCATCGAGTTAACACCGGTCAAATTACAAATTTCGCTAATATTATCCGAAAATGCTCTCAGACCACCATTCAAATCATATAGAATCCTTTCCCGATGCATATACTCATTACCAACGATGACGGCTATCTCGCGCCGGGAATCAAGGCCCTGGCGCAGGAACTGTCACGGGTAGCCGACATATCCGTGGTCGCGCCCGAGCGCAATAGAAGCGGCGCCAGCAATTCGTTGACCCTGATGCGCCCGTTGCGGGTGGAGCAATCCGCGGACGGTAGCTACTACCTCGATGGAACGCCTACCGACTGTGTTCACCTGGCTCTTTCAGGGTTACTCGATAATCAGCCGGACATGGTAGTTTCAGGGATTAATGCAGGCCCCAATCTAGGTGATGACGTATTGTATTCGGGTACCGTGGCCGCGGCGATGGAAGGACGTTACCTGGGTTTGCCCGCAATCGCGGTTTCGCTGGTCGGCAAACCGGCCACCAATTTTCAAACTGCAGCGCAAATCACCAGGCGCGTGGTCGAGAGACTCACCCACAGCCCGTTGCCGGACGATACCTTGTTAAACCTGAATGTACCTGATTTGCCGAGCGATGATATCGTGGCAATTCAGGCTACCCGGCTTGGTTTCCGACACAAGGCCGAGTCGATGGTCAAGCAGCATGATCCCCATGGTCGTCCGATCTACTGGGTGGGTCCCCCCGGCGAGGCACAGGACGCCGGCCCGGGGACTGATTTCTATGCGGTCGAACACGCTACGGCGTCGGTTACGCCGATGCAGATCGATTTGACTCGCCACCAGGGGATTGAACCGCTGCAAGGCTGGCTTGAAGCCCTGTGAGCCCGTCAGATCGTAATCACCAGGGTATCGGCATGACCTCGCAGCGAACCCGTGATCGCCTGATTAAGCGCTTGCGCGAACAGGGTATCGATAATGTACAGGTGCTCGACGTGATGCGCCGGGTACCGCGACATTTGTTTGTCGATGAAGCGCTTGCGCACCGTGCCTACGAGGACACGGCACTACCGATCGGCTATGGGCAGACCATATCGCAACCTTTCATCGTGGCGCATATGACCCAGTTGTTGCTGGAAGATGGCATGCCTAACTCGGTACTTGAAATTGGCACCGGTTGTGGCTACCAGACCGCGGTGCTGGCGAGTATTTTCCCCCAGGTGTATAGCGTCGAACGCATTGAGGCTTTGCATCTACAGGCGAAGCAACGCCTGGCCGAGCTTGAAATGCATAATGTTCAGCTACGTTATACCGATGGCGCTGGTGGTTGGCCTAATCCCAGCTATCGATTTGATCGAATCATCATGACCGCGGCCTGTACCGAGATACCCGAAGCACTGGTAGCCCAATTGAACGATGGCGGCATCATGGTGCTGCCATTCGACAACGGTATCGACCAGACCATGACCAAAATAACCCGGGGCAAGGACGGTCTGGTTAGCGAGGCATTGGAAAAAGTTGCCTTTGTGCCCCTGTTGCCAGGATTGAACTAGTGAAGCTATTTGAAAATATCTACACCCGTGTGATGCAGTTCTCCCGGCGCAAGTCCGCACCCTATTATTTGTCGCTACTCAGTTTTGTCGAATCATTCATTCTGCCATTCCCGCCACCCGATGTGATGCTGGCGCCGATGGCCCTCGCCAAACCGCACCGGGCGATGCGGTTTGCGAGTCTGACCCTGTTTTTTTCCGTACTCGGTGGCCTGGTTGGCTATTCGATCGGAGCTTTTTTATTCGATCAGGCAGAACCTTTGATCATCGAATGGGGTTATCAGGCCCGCTTTGAAACGGTTATTGCCTGGTTTGACACCTGGGGATTCTGGGCGGTGCTGGTTGCAGGATTTTCACCAGTTCCGTATAAAATCTTCACCATTGCGGCCGGAGTATTGAACCTGGCGATCATCCCATTCGTGTTAGCTTCGATTATCGGGCGGGGTGCGCGTTTTTTTCTGCTCGCCTGGTGCCTGGCAAAATTTGGCCCGGCTATCGAATCCAGGCTGGTCAGGTACATCGAGTATATAGGGTGGGCGATCGTCGCTGTCCTGGTTCTGGCGATAGGCATATATTTTCTCAGGGGCCTCTGATTAATTCATGAAATCAGCTATGGCTACCGCTATTGCCGTAATCTTTCTGGTTTCCTGTGTCACGGTAAAGCCACCGACCTATGTTTCCCGCGGTCCCGGTTGGTATACGGTAAAACGTAGCGATACCCTGTATTCGATTGCCTGGCGTTACGGACTCGATCACAAACAACTGGCGAGCTGGAACAAGATTGCTGTCAATTCGCCGATCCATCCGGGTCAGCGCCTGCGATTGTTAAAACCCGGCGATCAAACTGTAGCCGCTGGCAGCGCGCAGAAGCCGAGTAGTAAAACCAAAACTAAAACCAAAACTAAATCCAAAGCTACCACGACCAGTAAGAATGATCAGTTTGGCACCAGTGGTCCGGCTAAATGGATATGGCCGACCAAAGGTAAACCACTAAATACTTTCCTCGTCTCCAAACTCGATCGTCGCGGAATCGACATCGCGGGCAAAGCTGGGCAGCCGGTGCGTGCGACTGCCGCCGGCAAGGTGGTATATAGTGGTAATGGTTTGGCCGGTTATGGTAACCTCGTCATAATAAAACACAGCGATACCTATTTAAGTGCCTATGCCTATTGTCGGGAACGTCTGGTGGAAGAAGGCAAGTTTGTAAAATCAGGGCAGGTTATAGCAAAAATGGGCCGTAGAGATAACGTAGCAAAGCTGCATTTTGAAATTAGACGAAATGGCAAACCGGTAGATCCGATGAAGTATTTGCCTAATCAATAAGGGAACCTCTGGATGACAAAATCGACCGATAAGTCACTTATCGAAGATACCGAAATACCGCCCGAAGAGCTGGTAAAGGATCTGGCGGAAGACCAGGAAGACGCAGACTCGAATGACGACGATGACGCGGCAGCCGAGGATGACGATGAAAACGATGATAACGATGCCACCGAGAGTGAGAAATTTGTCGAGCGTCGCAAGCCGGAAACAGACCGGCGCAAGACAAGCACCCGGCGCTCATCAGACTCCGATCCAACTCGACTCTATCTCAAGGAAATAGAAGTCTCGCCGCTGTTGACCGCGGAAGAGGAAGTATACTATTCGCGTCTCTCGCTAAAGGGTGATAACGCGGCGCGCGACAAAATGATCGAGTGCAACCTGCGCCTGGTGGTGAAAATAGCACGACGTTACATGAATCGTGGACTGGCATTACTCGATTTGATCGAAGAGGGTAATCTCGGGTTGATTCGTGCGGTAGAAAAATTTGATCCCGAGCGCGGCTTCCGTTTCTCCACCTATGCGACCTGGTGGATTCGGCAAACCATCGAACGTGGTTTGATGAATCAAACGCGTACTATCAGATTGCCGATTCATGTCATCAAGGAATTGAACACCTACCTCAGGGCGGCACGAAAACTCACCCAGGAACTAAACCGCGAAGCGACTTCCGAAGACGTCGCCAAGTTATTAAAGAAACCGGCTAAGGATGTCGAGAAAATGTTCAAGCTGGCCGATCGCGTTTCTTCCTTCGATATTCCCATGGGCGGTGAAGGCGAGCGCCCGTTGCTCGATGTAATTCCCGACGATAGCAGCGCCGATCCTGCCAGTATTCTGCAGGATGAATCTGTCATCCAGCACCTCGATAGCTGGCTGGATGAACTCGATGAAAAGCAGCGCGATGTCGTTGTGCGTCGTTTTGGCTTGCGTAATCATCCGCGCGGCACACTCGAAGAGGTAGGGCTTGAGCTGGGTGTGACCCGCGAGCGGGTGCGCCAGATCCAGATGGATGCGCTACGCAAGCTGCGTCGAATCCTGGAGCACAGCGGCTACTCTCGCGACAACATCATCAACGAAGAATAACCCCCGCTTAATAACCTCGTGCTGACGGCTTCGAGGGTGATCCCCGGTTAAGGACCTCGTGCTGACAGCTCCGAGGGGGTCAGAGCAAAAATTTCGGAACTAACGAGATAACAGGAAAATGGTTGGCGAAATTTCTGGTCTGACCCCGAGAATCGCAACGCTGGAAGGTCGCGACCTCCCCAGACCTGAACCCTCGGGGTCAGACCACGTTTTCGCCAAACCTTTCAACCTTCGCTCGAAAAGCACCGAAAACCGTGCTCTGACCCCCTCGAAGGGACCAGGGATACATAAGATCAGAGTGTGAGGATGATGGCGGCGGTGACGTCGCGATCTTCGGCGACGAGGATGTTGAAAGTGCGGCACAAGGCACCGTTGTCCATGACTTCGAGACCGATTCCCTGTTGGCCGAAGAGGGCGAATATTTGTGGTTCCGGAAATAGTTGTTGTTCGCCGGTGCCGAGCAGTACTACCACCGGCTTCGATTCGAGGATCGGCGCCAGGTTTTCGGGGCTCAGCTGTTGCAGCGAGGTGACTGGCCATGGGCAATGTATGGTGCTGGCAGTCATTACCAGGCTTTGATCGTAAATATCGTCGTTTACCGTAATTGTGCTTGCGCTGTAGGCAGTGATTCGGTGACGACTGGTGACAATATCTTCGGCGAGAGGCATGCCGCGCAGAATAAAGTAATTTGTGCCACCAATCAACGCGCTCAAATCGTCAGGCGCGGTTGACAGTCGGGTATACATTTCTTAAGGTTGCGCGTTCGAAAATCCTCTGCGACGACTTCTGGAGACTTGGATTGAAACCGGTAAAACTGGGTTTGCTTGGTGTTGGTACCGTTGGTGCCAGCACTGCCATGGTGTTAAAAAATAATGCCGCCGAAATAGCACGGCGCGCAGGGCGCAGTATTGAAATTATTCAGGCCTCGCGGCGTGACGTTAGTGCTGGCCTGCCATCCGGTAGCGGTGACATCAGCCTTGTCAGCGATCCTTTCGAGGTGGTTAATAATCCAGCAGTCGATATCGTGATTGAACTCATTGGCGGTTACCTGCCTGCACTGGAGCTGGTGATGCAGGCAATTGAGAACGGTAAACACGTGGTTACCGCCAACAAGGCTTTAATCGCGCTCCACGGTAATGAAATCTTTGCCGCGGCCCAACGCCAGGGAGTCAATGTCGTGTTTGAAGCCGCTGTCGCGGGTGGCATTCCGATTATTAAATCGATTCGCGAAGGCCTGAGCGCCAATCATATCGAATTGGTCGCCGGTATCATCAATGGCACTGGTAATTTCATCCTCACCGAAATGCGTGACAAGGGTCGTGATTTTGACGAGGTATTGCGCGAGGCGCAGGAACTAGGCTATGCCGAAGCGGATCCAACCTTTGATGTCGAAGGTATCGATGCGGCGCATAAGCTTTGTATTCTGTCATCAATTGCATTTGGTATCCCGCTGCAATTCGATGCAGTTTACACCGAGGGCATCAGTAATATCTCCACTGAGGACGTGGTCTATGCCGGCCAGCTGGGTTATCGCATCAAGCATCTCGGTGTCGCAAGACGTACAGACAAGGGCATCGAAATGCGCGTACATCCAACCCTGATCCCCGAGAAAAGGCTGATTGCCAATGTCGATGGCGTGATGAATGCGGTATTGGTACAGGCCGACAAACTGGGGCCGTCGCTTTACTATGGTGCCGGGGCTGGAGCCGATCCTACCGCGTCTGCCGTGATTGCCGATATTATCGATGTAGCACGTACGATCACTACCGATGCGCAAAATCGAGTGCCGCACCTGGCCTTTCAGCCGGATCAAATTGTCGATATTCCGATCCTGCCCATGACCGAGATCGAAACTGCTTATTATTTACGTATGCGGGTCGATGATCGCCCCGGCGTGATGGCTGAGATAACCCGCATTATGGGTGATAAGGATATTTCAATCGAGGCGATCTTGCAGAAGGAACCCGAAACCGGGGTGACCCGGGCGACGATTATCATGCTCACGCAAAAAATCCGCGAGCAGCAAATGGACGACGCTATGGCAGCGATTACCAATCTCGATGCAGTCCATGGCGAGGTGCATCGCATCCGTGTCGAGACCCTGGATGGTGATTAACCTGCCAGTCAGGCCGGTAGAGACGGCATCATGCCTGTCGGCTCGATAGTCAGGCTGCAACCCGGTAACCTGGCTCAACTCGAAGATCTGTTGTGCCGCAATCATTTGCCCACGCAGGATTGTGCCGAGCAGGCACACAATTTTTATGGAATTTTCGATAGCGATACACTGATCGCCGCCGGCGGGCTTGAGCCGGCCGCAGATTATGCGCTGTTGCGCTCTGTCGTGGTCATGGAGCAATACCGGGCATCCGGTCTGGCGCGGAAAATCTCCGAGTACCTGATCAGTCTGGCCGAATCCGAGGGCAGGCGGGCCGTGTATTTGCTAACCGAGACTGCAGGGCCCTATTTCCAGAAGCTGGGGTTTACCCCGCTGTCACGCGCCGAAGTCCCCATTGCGATTGCGCAAACCCGGCAATTCTCGGCGCTTTGCCCGGACAGCGCCAGTTGCCTGGTAATGCAGCTCCCACGGTGACAGGCCCGGAAACCTAGTTGCCCGTTTCGAGGAACTTGAGTATTTCTGCTTCGATAGCCGATTGTTCGACCACCGTTGGGTGGGCAACAGATTTGACAAACAGTTTCGCGATGACTTCGGGTACCTCGATAGCGGCCGCTTTCGCGACCGACTCTAAAGCGGCCTGATCGGAGTCCGCTGTGCTAGCGTTTATCGCGTTATCGATTACCGGGGCGAATTTGGTCCATTCTGCGGTCGAGTAGATGATGTTTACCTGGTCTTTGAACTCGCTTGATCTGCAGGTCTTGAAGCAGGTGGCAGTGTGTGGGTCCACCAGGTAACCCTGCTCGAAGGCCTGTCGTATGTATTGCCTGCCCTCGTCATCCGAACAAAAATCAGCGGCAAATATTTCGCTTATCTGTTGATGCTCATGCTGATCGAGCTGGTAACAACCATCGGCATCGAGTTGCTGCATCAGGTCACGTGTGCGAGCCGCACCAAACAGGTCGAATAACACGCGTTCCACGTTCGAAGATTTGAGGATATCCATCGCCGGAGAAGTCGTCGCAATCAGGTTGCGTTTACTCAGGTCGTAACACCCGCTATGAACCCATTCCGTGAGCACGTTATTGGCGTTGGATACAATGACAATTTTTGAGATTGGCAAACCGAGACGGCGCGCATAATAGGCACCGAGTGCATTGCCAAAATTACCGCTGGGAATATGCAGTACGATCTCGTCACCGGGCTCGATCTCACCTTGGCGCAGCAGTGCCAGGTAGCAGTGAAAATGGTATAGCATCTGAAAAATTATGCGCCCGAAATTCACCGAGTTGGCCGCCGACAGAGATATCTCCAGTTGCTCCAGGCGCTGCTTGAGTGTTTTCGAAGAAAGTAAAGACTTAAGCGCCGTCTGGGCATCGTCAAAGTTGCCATGAATACCAATCACCTTGAGATTTGCCGCATCCTCGGTAACCATTTGCAGGCGCTGGACATCCGAGGTGCCACCATCCGGGTACAGGCAGACAACGCGGATATTGGCGCGATCGCGGAATGTCTCCAGCGCTGCCGGACCAGTATCACCACTGGTCGCCGTCAAGATCAGGTACTGCCGATTCTGTTGTTGCGCCAGCTCGGATAAAACCAGGCCAAAAGGCTGTAGTGCCATATCTTTGAAGGCGCGGGTCGGGCCATGGTAAAGCTCGCAGACAAACAGTTTTTCTTCGAGCTTGACTACCGGCACCGGATCGGAAGAATCGTCGAATCGATCGTACAGATCGAGCGCCCGGGACAGAACTTCCGCCTCGATATCGATATCGAGGTGCTGCAACAAGGCCAGTGCCAGTTGCTTATAGGAGCTCTGTAGGTGTCGCTCGAGGAAATCAGGACCGATTGGCGGCATCGACTCGGGGCTGTAAATTCCACCATACGAGGCGATCGGTGACAGCAACGCGGCAGCGAAGCTCACGCGTGCATTATGGGTGCCATCATTGCCTCGGGTTTCAGCAAAAATCATGTTGTCTCAAGGTTTTATCAAGCCAGCGAAAACGCGAATTATATCCGGCTGCAGGGGCCTAACAAGCAGTTTTACGGTGAAAACATGGTAAAACAGCTCGAATACTTGATATGAGCAAGCATTTCACTTCAACTGAGCCTGATTTATGCGTAAAATTCGCCGATTAACCCGGCAGGCTATCCATGCCCGGGAAGCATTTTGGCCGAGCCAGGGTATCCGAACCTAATCCGATGTCAACGACTGAAAAGATTAATTTACTTGATTTCAATCGAGCAGCGCTCGAGACATTTTTTGTCTCCAATGGAGAGAAACCGTTTCGTGCCCGCCAGTTGATGCAATGGGTACATCAGCGCGGGGTCACCGATTTCTCCCTGATGACGGATATGTCAAAAACCCTGCGCGAGTTTTTAAGCGCGAACTGTTGCGTCGAGCTGCCGAAAATAATCACTCAACAACGCTCGGCCGATGGTACTCGCAAGTGGTTGCTGAGTGTTGACGATAGTGACAATGCGATCGAGTGTGTATTAATTCCGGAAAAGTCGCGTATGACCTTGTGCGTGTCTTCACAATTGGGCTGTACCTTGAACTGCAGTTTCTGCTCGACCGCAAAGCAGGGGTTCAATCGCAATCTGAGTACCGCGGAAATCATTGCCCAACTGCATTTTGCGCATCACTGCCTGCTCGCCGAAGGCTACCAGCAGGGTGTTACCAACGTGGTGATGATGGGCATGGGCGAGCCGCTGCTTAATTTTGACGCGGTAATCGCAGCGGTCGATACCATGTGCGATGACTTTGGTTACGCGCTGAGCAAGCGGCGAGTCACGATAAGTACCGCTGGCGTGGTGCCGGCGATGGAAAAGCTGGTGCAGGTAACCGATGTCGCGCTGGCAGTGTCGCTACATGCGCCGAACGATCGCTTGCGCAATCAACTGGTGCCCATAAACCGCAAGTACCCCATCGCGGAATTAATGCGCGCATGCCACAGTTATATAGACGGATACAAGAGTCGCAAGATAACTTTCGAGTACGTCATGCTGGATGGTGTCAACGACAGTCTCGAGCATGCGCGCCAACTGGTTGCGCTGATCGGAAGCATTCCCTGCAAATTGAACCTGATTCCTTTCAATCCCTATCCCCACGCAATTTACCGCTGCTCTGAGCAGGACGCGATAGATCGATTCCGTGATTACACCGCTGGCAAGGGTATTGTGACCGTAACCAGACGTGCACGAGGGGATGATATCGATGCCGCCTGCGGTCAACTAGTCGGCTCCTTCCATGATCGTAGTCGTCGTAGCGAAAAGTATCAGCTTGGCCTGAATGAAATCAAAGGGGTGACTCTTGCGCATTGATAAAATTGTTCCTTTGCTGTTTTTACTGGGATTACTGCAGGCCTGTGTGCCGGTAAACCCCGGACCAAGTCAGGGAGAAAAGGCCAGTGCGGTCAATGTGCAACTGGGAATGGGTTACATGCAGCAAAACAATCTCGAACTCGCCAGTGAGAAACTGACCAAGGCGATAGACCAGGACCCGAACTCCGCCCCGGCACACAATGCTTACGCTATCCTGCAGGATCGATTGCTGCAAAAAGACAAGGCCGAGTACCATTACAAGAAGGCAACTACGCTGGACCCGAAGAATTCGCAAGCGGCTAATAATTACGGCGCCTTTCTGTGTCGTAATGATCGCCAACTAGAATCTGAAAAGTATTTTATGCAGGCGCTCAAGAATCCGTTGTATAGAACTCCCGAATTTGCCTATACCAATGCGGCAATTTGTTTGCTGGAACTTGGTGAAGCGGATGAGAGAGAGCAGGCGAAGGATTATTTGCGCAAGGCGATTGCGGCGAAAAGTGATTTTGGTCCGGCCCTGCTGGCGATGGCAGGCGCGCTTTTCCAGG
>Ga0209271_10000167_pt1 | contig 22579 bp, 23 predicted proteins | sample tdAd002_FD_187123 | JGI IMG/M metagenome (GOLD analysis project Ga0209271, IMG submission 187123) | Marine sediment microbial communities from the Atlantic coast under amendment with organic carbon and nitrate - tdAd00.2 (SPAdes)... | ecosystem: Environmental > Aquatic > Marine > Coastal >... | reverse complement strand
TTTTTACTGATGGTTTGGCAACGGTCTCGGTTTATGTGGAAAAAATGCTGGCGAATCAGAAGGAATTCACCGGCCTTTCCAACAGGGGGGCCATGAATGCCTATGGTGCCGTGCTTGGTGACCACCAGGTGACTGTTGTGGGTGAAGTGCCCGCGGCAACCGTACAGAGCGTGGCCCATTCGGTCAGCAGGCGCCCGTGATAGAGGAAAGTGGACAGGTCGTTGAGGTGCAGGGTGAGTTCGCCTGGATCGAGAGCGAGCGCACTAGTACCTGTGGCGGCTGTGCCGTGCGCAAGGGCTGTGGTACCTCGGCGATTGCAAAAGTGCTCGGACAACGCCGGGTGCGGCTGCGGGTGTTAAATCGCATCAATGCATCTGTTGGTGATAATGTGGTAATAGGTATCGCCGAATCCGGCCTGGTGCGCGGCTCACTGGCGGTGTATGCCGCCCCGTTGCTGGGTCTGTTTACCGGTGCGCTGGCGGGTCAACTGCTGGGGAAGCAGGTGTTCGGGATGTCGTCCGATTGGCTGGCTATTGGCGGTGCGATCAGCGGTTTTGTTGCCGCCTTGATCTGGCTGAAACGTTTCAGCCGGCGGACTGAAAAGGATGCCGCGTATCAGCCGGTGATTTTGCGCAAGCAGATTTTGACGCAGAGTGTCCAGGGACCCGTGTAGTGGTTTGAGCAGATTTATTATTATCGTCATTCCCGCTTCCGCGGGAATGACGGATAAATTAGATTTTCCTTGGTTATAACACGTGAGTATGGAGATAATAGTATGTTGAATGTTCGGAACTATGCGGCCCATGCATGGCTGTTGTGCATCCCCCTGTTGTTGTCCATGCAGGCTGTCAATGCAAGTCACTTGCCTGAATTCACTGACCTGGTGAAGGAGACAAGTCCAGCAGTGGTTAATATCAGTACAACCCAGAAGGTCAAGAGCGGAATGCCGCAGCTCCCGGAAGGGTTTGAAATGCCGGAATTCCCGGATGACAGTCCGTTTGGAGAACTGTTCAAGCATTTCTTTGACCAGGACAAGGGTACGCCGGGTTACAAGGATTCAAAGTCACTCGGTTCGGGATTCATCATTTCTGCAGACGGTTACGTGCTGACGAATTTTCATGTTGTGAAGGATGCTGATGAAATTATTGTGCGCCTCAGTGACCGCCGTGAACTGCTGGGCGAGCTTGTCGGGGCAGACAGGCGCAGTGACGTTGCCCTGCTGAAGATTGACGCCAGTAATTTACCGGTCGCAAAAATTGGCAAGTCAAGCGACCTGGAAGTGGGTGAGTGGGTGCTGGCAATCGGCTCGCCGTTCGGGTTTGACCATTCAGCAACTGCCGGTATTGTCAGCGCCAAGGGCCGCAGTCTGCCGCGTGAAAACTATGTGCCGTTTATACAGACCGATGTGGCAATCAACCCGGGTAATTCCGGTGGTCCCCTGTTTAACCAGGAAGGCGAGGTGGTCGGTGTGAATTCGCAAATATACAGCCGTACCGGTGGTTATATGGGGCTGTCCTTTGCAATCCCGATAGAAGTGGCCATGGATGTAGTTGACCAGTTAAAGACCAGTGGCAGGGTCAGCCGCGGCTGGCTGGGCGTGCTGATACAGGATGTCACCCTTGACCTGGCAGAGTCGTTTGGCATGGAGCAGCCGCGTGGTGCGCTGGTCGCAAAGGTGTTGCCCGGTAGTCCGGCAGAGGATGCCGGGATCAAGGTTGGCGATGTGATCGTGGCCTTCGACGGCAAGGAAGTTGATCATTCTTCGGGTCTCCCGCCGATTGTCGGCAGCACCAAGGTGGGTGTGAACATTCCTGTTGACGTGATCCGTAACGGTAAAACGAAAATAGTCAGGGTGAAGCTGGGTGAATTGCCTGAAGAAGAAACGCAGGCCAGAAAGGATGAGCCGGAAGCCGAGAAGGTCAACCGGATTGGTCTGGGTGTGGTTGATCTGACTGAAGAGCAGCGGACCGAGCTCGAAATTGGCAATGGTGTGCTGGTAAACCGCGTTGTCAATGGTGCCGCGTCAAAAGCGGGTATTCGTGAGGGCGATGTCATTCTCAGCATCGACAACAAACCGGTGAAAAGCGCGAAACAGTTCCAGGTAATGGTCAAGGGGCTGTCTGCAGGCAAGTCGGTTGCCGTGCTGTTGCAGCGTGGCGGTAGCCCGACTTTCCTCGCTATCAAGGTACCCGGATGACGCACAGGCGTGTGTGACGTTACTCCCCGGTTAACCGTTTTTGTGCGCCGGGGCTGTCACCTCTGTACGGACATGGTGCAGGCGCTGGAGCGCCTGCGCCCCGAAATCGGCTTTGAATACTCGCAGGTCGATATTGACCGGAATCCCGATCTGCGGCGCCAGTACGATACCCGGGTGCCCGTGCTGGTCGCCGGGGATACCGAGATCTGTTATTACTTCCTTGAAGAACAGCGCTTGCGTGCCTGGTTCCAGGAGAATAGCGGTAGCCGCGAGTGACTTGCCGGCCGCTTTCTGTATAATAAAAACCTTTCCTGTAATCAGCTACTTGTGGCGTTCACGAGTCTCTCTCCCCCAATACAACAGGCTGTCCTGGCAGTTCAGGGCCGGATTTTGTGTATCACATGATTGACAGACAGCACGTCCGCAATTTTTCCATCATTGCTCATATCGATCACGGCAAGTCCACGCTGGCAGACCGCTTTATCCAGGTGTGCGGGGGCTTGAGTGACCGTGAAATGGAAAACCAGGTGCTGGATTCCATGGATATTGAGCGTGAACGTGGCATTACCATCAAGGCGCAAAGCGTTTGCCTTCAATACAAGGCCCGTTCCGGTGAGACATACGAGTTGAATCTTATCGACACACCGGGACACGTGGATTTCTCCTACGAGGTATCCCGCTCACTGGCTGCCTGTGAGGGCGCGTTGCTGGTTGTTGATGTGGCCCAGGGGGTCGAGGCGCAGAGCGTGGCTAACTGCTACACCGCGATTGATCTGGATGTCGAAGTAATCGCCGTGCTGAATAAAATCGATCTGCCGGCTGCCGAGCCCGAACGGGTGATCGGGGAAATTGAAGAAATTATCGGCATTGATGCGCAGCATGCCGTGCGTACCAGTGCCAAGACCGGCGAGGGTGTTGTCGATGTGCTGGAAGACCTGATTCAGCGCATACCCCCTCCGCAAGGCGATATCGATGCGCCACTGAAGGCGCTGATTATTGATTCATGGTTTGATAACTATGTCGGGGTGATATCGCTGGTGCGGGTGGTTGAAGGCCGTATTTCACGGCGTGACAAGTTTCGTATCATGTCAACCGGGCGCAATTACCAGGCCGAGAAGCTCGGGGTGTTTACACCCAAGCCACTTGATCGTGATGAACTGGTTGCCGGTGATGTAGGTTTTCTGGTTGCCGGGATCAAGGACATCGATGGCGCGCCGGTAGGTGATACGCTGACCCTCGTGCATGCACCGGCTGACGAGCCACTGCAAGGGTTCAAGAAGGTACAGCCCAATGTATTTGCAGGACTTTACCCGGTAAGTTCGGATGACTATGAAAACCTGCGTGATGCCCTGCAGAAACTGCGCCTGAATGATGCGGCACTGCATTACGAGCCGGAATCATCAGATGCACTTGGCCTTGGTTTTCGTTGTGGATTCCTGGGTATGTTGCACATGGAGATCGTGCAGGAACGGCTTGAACGGGAATATGACCTGGATCTGATTACCACGGCACCCACGGTTATCTACGAGGTGCTGGATACAAAAGGGGAAGTGTTTAAAATTGATAACCCGGCCAGTTTGCCACCGGTTACCCAGATTGAAGAGGTCCGTGAACCGATTATTGAGGCCAATATCCTGGTGCCACAGGAACACCTGGGCAGCGTCATTACCCTGTGCATAGAAAAACGCGGTGTGCAAAAGCACATGGAGTATCTCGGCAAGCAGGTGTCACTGACGTACGAGTTGCCCATGAGTGAAATTGTGCTGGATTTCTTTGACCGGCTCAAATCCGTCAGTCGTGGTTATGCATCTTTTGACTATCACTTTTTACGTTTTCAGGCGGCGCCGCTGATAAAGCTGGATGTACTGATCAACAGTGAACGGGTCGATGCCCTGTCCTCGATAGTGCACCGGGATGTGTCACAGTCGCGCGGCCGCTCCCTGACAGTAAAGATGAAGGAACTGATCCCGAGGCAAATGTATGATGTGGCCATCCAGGCTGCAATTGGTGGTCAGATTATCGCCCGCACCACGGTAAAGGCGCTGCGCAAGAATGTTACGGCAAAGTGTTATGGCGGCGATGTTTCACGCAAGCGCAAGCTGCTGGAAAAACAGAAGGCCGGCAAAAAACGCATGAAGCAGTTTGGCAAGGTCGAAATACCGCAGGCTGCATTTCTCGCGGTATTGCGGCTTGATAGTGATTGAGCAGCGCAAGATGAATATAATCATGACCCAAATGGTACTTGCTTAAGCTGCATATGTTTGGAGGTGGGACTTTAGTCCCGCTCATAACGGGGCTAAAGCCCCGTCTCCATTTTATTACTGTAAACTTGGTCAGCAAAGGCAAGCGAGGACAGGATGAACATTGATTTTCCGGCAATACTGGTTGGTGCAACCCTGTTCACGGGGCTGGCATGGGTATTTGACAGCCTGTTGCTGGCGCCGACGCGCAACAGAAAGGCTTCGGAGTTGCTGGATAGCGGCCTCTCCGCTGAATCCGGCCAGGTTGCCAGCGCGCTCAAGGAACCCGTCTGGATTGAGTACTGCAAGTCGTTTTTCCCGGTTATCCTGGCAGTGCTGTTGCTGCGCTCGTTTCTGGTCGAGCCATTTCGAATTCCGTCCGGTTCCATGATGCCAACCCTCGAGGTCGGTGATTTCATCCTGGTCAATAAATTTTCCTACGGTATCCGCCTGCCCGTGCTGGATACGAAGGTGATCGAGATTGGCAAACCCGCCCGTGGTGATGTCGCGGTGTTCCGTTTTCCAAAGGATGAGACGGTTGATTATATTAAGCGTGTCGTTGGATTGCCGGGTGACCGGATTGGTTATTACAACAAGATACTTTACGTGAACGGTGAAGCGGTAGGCCAGGTTCCAGCCGGTGTGTATGTAGGCAAGGGCTCCGGTGTGTCGATGTCAGGTGCGAGCCGGCGCATGGAAATGCTCGGTGATGTTCAGCATGATATTCTCGTCATGCCGCGTGCGCCGGGTGTGGAAGGTGAATATATTGTTGGTAAAGACGAGTATTTCATGATGGGTGATAACCGGGATAACAGTAATGACAGTCGTTACTGGGGTCCTGTCCCCGAGAAGAACCTGGTAGGCAAGGCATTTCGGGTATGGATGAACTGGGACAGTGCCAATGGCGGCGTCGAATGGGACCGCCTTGGGATGAAAATTCAATAGGACAACCACGAGGAAGCAGTTATGCGTTCAATCAGGCGGCAGGCAGGGGTAACGGCAATTGGCTGGGGGATAATACTGGGCCTGATGGGTTTCTTTGTTTTTCTGACGTTGAAGATGATGCCGTCGTACCTCGATTACTTCAAGGTGGTATCAGCGCTTGAGTCGGTGGAGCAGAAATCAGCGGCATCTCCCATGGAGATCAGAAAACACATCGAGAGGCAGTTCGATGTCAGTTTTGTCCAGTCGATCACACCAAAGCAGATAAAAATAAAGAATGCAGGACCCGTCTTCGAAGTAAGGGCCAAATACGATGATCGCGTACACCTGTTTGCAAACGTCGATGTCGTGATGAGCTATGACATGCAGGTCAGGGTCCCCCGGCGTTGACAAAATCACCGCAGCCGCTGGCCAGGGCGCTGGGCCATGATTTCAAGGACCAGGCCCTTTTGCAGCAGGCGCTGACACACTGCAGCGCTGGCAGTACAAATAATGAGCGGCTGGAATTTCTTGGTGATTCAGTGCTCGGTTGTGTCATAAGCAGCGAGTTGTACCGGCGTTACCCGCAGGCACATGAAGGTGAACTTAGCCGTTTGCGTGCCAGCCTGGTCAGGCGGGAGTCCCTGGCAAAGGTAGCGCAGACGCTCGATATCGGTTTGTACCTTCATCTTGGCAGCGGTGAACGCAAGAGCGGTGGCCACCACCGCGATTCCATTCTCTCCGATGCCGTGGAAGCCTTGCTTGGCGCTATTTACCTTGATAGTGGTTTTGATGCTTGTCGTACCTGCATCCTCAACCTGTTTTCAGATGTGCTCGACAATCTCTCGGATGTCGCCGCCCTGAAAGATGCCAAGACCCGTTTGCAGGAATACCTGCAATCACGCCACCTGGCCCTTCCTGAATACCGGGTAACTGAAGTGAGCGGTGAAGCGCATGCCCAGTTCTTCAAGGTTGAGTGCCATGTCGGTGACAGTGAGCCGACGCAGGGGCAGGGTAAAAACCGCCGTCATGCAGAGCAGGACTCGGCTGAAGAAATGTTGACGCAATTACTTGGGTAATAGCGTGGACAAGGATTTTCGCTGTGGTTACGTCGCACTGATCGGGCGGCCAAATGTCGGCAAGTCCACACTTCTGAACCGGATCCTGGGACAGAAAATCAGCATTACCTCAAGACGCCCGCAGACAACGCGGCACCGCGTGCTCGGTATCAAGACAGAAGATTCCGTGCAGGCCATTTATGTCGATACACCCGGTATTCACGCATTCAGCGGGCGCGCCATGAATCGGCACATGAACCGGGCTGCCAGCCGTGTACTGCAGGATGTTGATGTCGTGGTCTTCCTGGTGGAAGGTGTGCGCTGGACGGCGGATGATGAACTGGTACTGGAAAAACTCCAGGACCTCGAGTGCCCGGTCATCCTGGCGGTGAACAAGGTTGACCTGCTGGATAGCAAGGAGCTGTTGTTGCCGGGTTTGCAGGCGCTTTCGGAGAAGCGTGCCTTCCATCAAATCATCCCGATTTCAGCGCACAAGGGCGATAATATCCCGGCACTGGAATCCTGTATCACGTCGTTGCTGCCGGTAGCCCCCATGATGTTTCCGGAAGACCAGGTGACCGACCGTTCGGTGCGTTTTCTGGCAGCGGAGCTGGTGCGGGAAAAATTATTTCGCATGCTAGGCAAGGAGTTGCCCTACGGGTTGACCGTTGAAGTAGAACAGTTTCGCAGCGAGCCTGATATCGCCCATATTCACGCGTTGATCTGGGTGGAACGCAACAGCCAGAAATATATCGCTATTGGCAAGCAGGGCCGGGTGCTCAAGGAAGTCGGGCAGCAGGCACGCAGGGATATCGAGACGTTGATCGGCAAGCAGGTCAATCTCAAGTTATGGGTCAAGGTGAAGGAAGGCTGGGCGGATGATGAACGTGCCTTGCGGAGCCTGGGATATAATGACGAGGATGTTTAGATTAACCAGGACGTCACTGAATAATATTATTTAAATCGCTATGAGCAACCGTATTCGCGTCTCGCTGGAACCTGCCTGGATACTGCATCACTATCCCTACCGGGACAGCAGTCTGCTGGTTGAGGTGTTTAGCCGGCAGCATGGACGTATCGGACTGGTTGCACGCGGTGCGCGTTCGGCGAAGGCGCGCTGGCATGGTCACTTGCAGATTCTCAGGCCGTTGTTGCTGTCGTGGAGCATACGCGGCGATCTCGGCACACTGACGGGGGTGGAAAGCCGCAAGGCAGTGAAACAGTTGCCCGCTCGAAAGGTGTTAAGTGCCTGTTACCTGAATGAGTTGCTGCTGCGCCTGTTGACCCGCCATGACCCTCACCCCGAGCTGTTTGCAGCATATGAAGAGGCCATCAGGGAGCTGGAGAACGGCGAGGAGCCGGTGTTGCGCCTGTTTGAAAAACGCCTGTTGCAGGCATTGGGTTACGGCCTGTTGCTGGATTGCGAGGCTGACAGCGGGGCGCCGATTGAGCGGGATGGCCGCTACGAGTACCAGCTGGAGCGTGGGCCGGTGCCGTGTACGCAGACAAGGGCCGATGGCATCTACCTGCACGGTTCCAGTTTGCTGGCACTGGAGGACGATAGCCTGAGCGACCGGCGGGCATGCAGGGAAGTCAAACAACTGATGCGTGCAGCACTCGGGCTTTACCTGGGGTCACGGCCATTGAAGACACGCGAAGTACTGCGGCAGCTGGCCTCGTTGTCGCAGACCGGGCAGGATGTACAGGCTACACAGGGATAAGGATCACACATTATGGGTATTGAGAACGAAATATTGCTGGGCGTGAATATCGATCATGTCGCAACCCTGCGCGAGGCGCGCGGCACGCGCTACCCGGACCCGGTGCAGGCCGCCATCGAGGCGGAGCAGGCGGGCGCTGACAGTATTACGCTGCACCTGAGAGAGGACCGTCGTCATATCCAGGAGCGTGACGTGCGTTTGCTCAAGGATATTCTGCAGACCCGCATGAACCTGGAAATGGCGGTTACGGATGACATGCTGGCCTTTGCCGAGCAAACCCGTCCCGAGGATTGTTGCCTGGTGCCGGAGCGCCGGGAGGAACTGACAACCGAGGGCGGTCTGGATGTTGCCGGGCAGTTGCCGCGTATCCGCGACGCCTGCAGTCGACTCAAGCAGGCCGGTGTGCGCGTTTCACTGTTTATTGATGCGGACCCGGACCAGGTCGCAGCGGCGTGTGATACCGGGGCGCCCTGTATCGAACTTCATACCGGGCATTTTGCCGACGCAGGCGCCGGCCTGGCACAGGCCGAGCAACTGGCAGATATCGTTGTTGCCGTGCAGCAGGCCCTGGACGCGGGCCTGACAGTCCATGCCGGTCATGGCCTGCATTACCATAATGTAAAAAAGATTGCGGCGATTCCCGGTGTGCGTGAACTGAACATCGGTCACGCCATTATTGCGCGCGCCGTCTTTACCGGTCTGGGAAATGCCGTGGCTGAAATGAAAAACCTGATGCAGGAAGCTGTTGCTGGCTAGCATTCGCTGCGCGTTGTAGGGCCGAATGTATTCGACCCTACAGTGATGTACCCGGATAAGAACCGACTAGCCCCGGTAACCGCTGTACCTCAGGGTGGTATCAATGACATCAAGCGCCCGTTGATAATAAAATTCAATGGTCTCCGGGTCCCCCGTCTTTAGCGCCAGCCGCAATTCACGCAGGCCGTCAGTCAGTTCCGGGGCATCGCAGTAGGCAGCAGCGCCAAGCAACTGGTGGATACTGTTTCCCAGGCGCTGCAGGTCACCGGCCTGCCAGGCATCGGCAATGGTGCTGCGGTGATCGGGAAGTTCAATCAGTAACTGTGCAAACATTTCTCCCGGGAATGAATTCAGTCGCTCATCAAGTTCCAGGTCATCCTCGGGCAGTGGTGGTGACGGCGGGGCGGCCTTTGTATCCGTTTGCGAGCGGCTTTCCCGAAGGCCGAGTAGATAGTCCTTCAGTGCTTTAAAGAGTTCCCTGAACGGGTGGATTCCTTCCATAGTTCAACTCCCTGGTATTCACATGAATAACTGCTGTGGCTGCGTACGATCCAGCCATTGCAATGTTAGCGGAACACTCGCCTGCCGGCCACGTTACGCCTGTCAGCCAATCCCGTTATCTGTTGTCTGATAAGCCCGCATTTCTCACGGGATTGACGAGTGCTCACTTGATCTTTGAATCCACAGAAAATTTTCTTCGGTCGGAAATACGGTCTGTATTCCGCTCCCTCAGAAAATTCCCTGTGAATCCAAATCTCTGCGCGATCATCTCGTCAATCCCGTGAGAAGTACGGGCTAATCCTGTTCTTGGGTATACTGTCTGTATATCCATATGAAATGAAGGAAGACCTCAAATGGCCTGGCAAACCCTGGAATCAACCGTTGGAAATACACCACTGGTGCAGCTGCAGCGCTTGCCGGGTGATACCGGTAACACCCTGTTGGTAAAACTCGAGGGTAATAACCCCGCAGGTTCCGTCAAGGATCGCCCGGCGCTGAGCATGATCAAGCATGCCGAGGCGCGCGGTGACATCAAGCCGGGCGATACCCTGATCGAGGCGACCAGTGGCAATACCGGGATTGCACTGGCGATGGCTGCAGCCATGCAGGGCTACAAGATGGTACTGGTTATGCCGCAACACATGAGCAGTGAGCGCCGCGCGGTTATGAAGGCATTCGGTGCCGAGCTTGTGCTGGTGAGCAAGGAATCCGGCATGGAGGGCGCGCGTGACCTGGCCAAGGAGATGGAGGGGCAGGGTAAGGGTACGGTGCTCGACCAGTTCTCCAACCCGGATAACCCGCGTGCGCATTATGAAAGCACCGGCCCGGAGATATGGCGTGACACCCACGGTGAGATTACCCATTTCGTCAGCGCCATGGGTACCACGGGTACCATCATGGGAGTCTCGGAATACCTGAAGGAACAGAACCCGGAGATCGAGATCGTTGGCGTGACCCCGGCGGAAGGGGCCTCTATCCCGGGTATCCGGCGCTGGCCGGAGGCCTATTTGCCCTCGATCTACAGTGCCGATCGCGTTGACCGCACGCTTGAGGTGCAGCAGGCCGATGCGGAAAGGACGACCCTGGCGCTGGCGGCCCGGGAAGGGATCTTTGCCGGTGTTTCTTCGGGTGGTGCGGTTGCAGCCGCCCTGGAGCTCTCCAAACAGGTCGAGAATGCGGTTATCGTGGTAATTATCTGTGACCGTGGCGATCGCTATCTTTCGACCGGAGTCTTTCCTGTCTGAATGAGTCTTTCCAGCAGACGGGGTGTTTCTGCCTTACTGCTTGCCCTGGGTCTGCTGGTATTCGGCATATTGCGTGTCTTTGCCTACGACTCGGTTGGTTTGAAACTCGGGACCATTGAAGGTTCCGGATGGTCGGCGCGCAATGTGGTTGCCGAGCTTGGCTGGCTGGATGCGTCGCATGCGCGGTTGCTGGTAAGCGCTGATTCGGCCCGGCTGGATGTGCTGCCCGGCCGGTTGTCAGACCTGAAGCTGTCATGCGAGCGGGCCGAATTGAAGGCCGACTACCTGCATTGCCCTGATGCCCGTCTCGGCCTGCTCTCCAGCGAATATGGCCGACAAACACTACGTGTTTCCTTCCGTTATCATCCCGCGGCTGCGAACTGGGATGTAAAAATAAAGGGCGCACGACTGCCGCTGGACAGGGTCACAAAGGCGCTGGCAGCAGCCGGCAGTGGTGTTCCGGTGCTTGAGAGTAACGGCCATATTACAGTCACTGCCAGCCTGCAGGGTGCAGGCACGCAGCTGGTTAATGCTGATATCGGACTGCGTTTGAAGGCAAAGGCGTTTACCGATGCCGAGGGCCTGGTTGCGGGTGAGAACATGGATGTGCAGCTTGCTGTTGAGGCAAGGCCTGATGCATTGGGCTGGCAGCTGGCGCTGGAGTTGACCGGACACCAGGGCGGCTTGTATGTCGACCCGGTCTTCCTGGAAATTCATTCCAAACCGGTCCGGGCAACAGCCAGGCTGGCCTGGCAGGAGAAGCAGCAGCGACTGGTCGTGTCTGCGTTCGATTACCGGCACCCGGGCAGTGTCGGCTTGCAGGGCAGCGGGCGCTTCTCATTTGCCCCGGTTTTCAAGGCAGAGTCCCTGCAGCTCGAAATCAGCGAAGCCCTGTTTCCATCCCTGTACGATGTGTATCTACAACCTTTTCTGATCGAGTCCGCGCTGGGCGACTTGCAAACGTCCGGTCAGGCCAGTGGTGGGCTGTTGTTGCGCGATGGCAGGCTGCACAGTGTAAAACTGGATTCGCGGGGGCTGTCACTGGAAGACAGGCAGGGATTGTTCGGGCTGGAAAATATACTGGCGCGTATTCGCTGGTCTGATTCGGACCTGCCTGAACAGTCTGAAGTGCAGTGGACGGGTGGCCATGTCTACCGGGTTGACCTTGGCCCTGCCAGGATTGCAGCAGAATCTGCCAGCGGTTACCTGTCTTTGCAGGAAGCGACACAACTCCCGGTACTTGATGGTGCCCTGCAGATTGATGCATTCGAGCTTGCCTATGGAGACGATGAACCCTTGCACTGGCAAGTGGATGGCCTGCTGACCCCGGTTTCCATGAAGCTGCTGACCGGGGCGCTCGGTTGGCCGGAATTTTCAGGCAAGTTATCGGGCATCATTCCGGATGTGCGTTACGCGGCGGGCAACCTGGAAGTGGGTGGTGTGTTGCTGGTGCGTGTTTTCGAGGGAGAGGTGACACTGCGCAACCTGCAACTGGAGCAGCCCTTTGGCGTGGTACCGCGACTCCAGCTGGATGCGCAGCTGCGCAATATAGACCTGGAAACACTTACCCGTACATTTTCGTTTGGTAAAATCGAGGGCACAGTGGCTGGCCGGATCGATGGTCTGCAAATGGAGTCCTGGCGGCCGGTTGCCTTTGACGCGGAGCTGGCAACGCCGGAAGGCGATGAGTCGCGCCATCGCATCAGTCAGAAGGCCGTGGATAATATCTCCAGTATCGGCGGGGCCGGGGTCGGTGGTGCCCTGTCACGCAGTTTTCTGCGCTTCTTCGAGGACTTTCCCTATGAGCGGCTGGGAATCCGCTGTCGGCTCGAAAACGGCGTCTGTGCCATGGGCGGGGTAGAGCCGGCCGTGAACGGCTATTACCTGGTCAAGGGGCGGTTTATACCACCGCGACTGGATGTCATCGGTTATGCAGACCGGGTTGACTGGGACAGCCTGGTTTCACAGATTGTGGCAGTCACCGGACAGCAGGACGTCGTCGTACAATAGGGCGTAACGACCGGGATGACGTGTTAACCTTGACCGCCTGTGAAAACGAGGTTTTGAAATGAGAACTTTACGCATACCAATGGCGCTGGTACTGGCCCTGTTCGCAATGGCCTGTGTCACGATCAATGTTTATTTCCCGGCAGAGGCTGCCGAAAAGGCTGCCGATCGCATTATCAGGGATGTCTATGGTGACGAGGTGGATGCCGCGAAACAGCCGCAATCCTGGAACCACTTTGAAGGTGTGCCCGTGCAGCGGACCAACCCTGTGCTTGACTGGTTTATACCGGCAGCCCATGCAGCGGCAGACCTTTCCGTCAATACGCCGGCAATACGCCAACTCCAGGCAGACATGGAAAAACGTCACCGGCAACTCGCGCCGTATTACAGCTCCGGTGCGGTGGGTATCACGAACAAGGGGCAGTTACAGATCCGTGACCAGAAGCTGGTGCCACTGAAGGACCGCAACAAGGTGAAGAATTTGGTTGCAAAAGAGAATCGTGACCGCTCCGCCCTGTACGCCGAGATCGCACGGGCCAATTCACACCCGGAGTGGGAAGCCGAGATTCGCACCACCTTCGCGCGGCGCTGGGTGGATAACGCCCACAGTGGCTGGTGGTATATGGACAAGAGTGGCGGCTGGAAGCAGAAGTAAATCTGTAAAAAAACAGCAATCGTATAAAAAAGCGTCCCTTCTCCCTCCGGGAGAAGGACAGGAAGAGGGGATAAAATTAAGGAAGTTATCCTTCTCATCCCCTCTCCCCAACCCTCTCCCGGAGGGAGAGGGGGCTGTAATGGTGTTGACTCGTAAAAAATATGAACATATTCGTCTTTGATATTGAAACCGTGCCTGATGTCGAGGCCGGCAGAAAGCTGTATGAACTGGAAGACCTTGACGACGACAATGTTGGCCGGGTCATGTTCCACAAGCGTGCCGCGGAATCCGGCGGGTCCGAATTTCTGCGCCACCACCTGCACCGCATCGTGGCCATTTCCATCGTCTTGCGCACGCGCGAGAACTTCAAGGTCTGGTCACTGGGTGATCCGGACTCCCCTGAAGGGGAGCTGTTGCAGCGTTTCTTCGACGGCATCGATCGTTACACACCAACGCTGGTGTCCTGGAACGGTTCGGGTTTTGATTTACCCGTGATTCATTACCGCAGCCTGTTGCATGGAGTGGCTGCGCCGCGCTACTGGGATACCGGCAGCGAAGACAAGAACTTCAAATGGAATAATTACCTGTCCCGGTTTCACGAAAGGCACACCGATGTGATGGATGTGCTGGCCGGTTATCAGCCGCGCGCAACGGCGAAACTGGACCAGATCGCCACAATGCTGGGATTTCCGGGCAAGATGGGCATGGACGGCAGCAAGGTCTGGGACAACTTCCAGGCCGGGGATATCGAGGGTATTCGCAATTACTGTGAAACCGATGTATTGAATACCTACCTGGTCTATCAACGCTTTGAATTAATTCGCGGCCACATCAGCGAAAGTGGGTACCAGCAGGTTTGTGAACAGGTGCGCACAGAACTGGCGGCCGAAAACAAGCCGCACCTGGATGAGTTTCTGCAGAACTGGCAGTGATTCCACCATCCCCCTCTCCCTCAGGGAGAGGGTTGGGGAGAGGGGAAAAATCAGGACAGTTGCTTGATTTATATCCCCTCATCCTGGCCTTCTCCCTGAGGGAGAAGGGATGCATTTTTTTCTGACGAGTTATCTTCATGAGTAGACGCCCACGCAAGAAGCGCATGCCGCCACCGGTATCCGATGTCACGATCGAGTCCCTCGGTCACGATGGCCGGGGTGTGACCCACCTTGATGGCAAGGCGGTGTTTATTGACGGTGCCCTGCCGGGCGAGGTGGTCAGTTTTGAATACCTGTCTACACGCAAAAAATTTGACGAGGGACGCGTACTTGAAGTCCAGCAGGCATCGCCGGACCGGGTGGAACCAGGCTGCCAGCACTTCGGATTGTGTGGTGGTTGCACGCTTCAACACATGGATGCAACTGCCCAGATCCAGGCCAAGCAACAGGTGCTGCTGGATAACCTGAAGCACATTGGTAATGTTGTACCGGAAGCGGTGCTGGACCCGTTGACCGGGCCTGTCTGGGGTTATCGTACCAAGGCCCGCCTGGGTGCCAAATTTGTAATCAAAAAAGACCGGCTGCTGGTAGGTTTCCGGGAAAAGCGCAATCCCTATGTGGCTGACTTGTCGCGCTGCGAGGTATTGCATCCCTCGGTCGGCGAACGTTTCCAGGAACTGATCGAAGTAATCGGTGCGCTGGAAGCGAAGGCGCGCATTCCCCAGGTCGAGGTATCTGTCAGTGAGGGCACCACGGCACTGGTATTCCGGCACCTCGATCCCCTGTGTGAATCCGACCTCGATACACTGAAGCAGTTTGCCATCGACCAGGATATCCATGTCTACCTGCAACCCGGCGGCCCGGACACTATTTTTCCCTTCTGGCCGGAACAGTCCATCCTCTCCTACCACCTGCCGGAGCAGGGTATCGAGATTCGTTTCCAACCGACCGACTTTACCCAGGTGAACACGGATATCAATCAACAAATGGTGAGACGTGTACTGGAAATGCTGGAACTGGATCAACAGGACAGGGTGCTGGACCTGTTTTGCGGGCTGGGCAACTTTACCTTGCCGATGGCGCAGCAGGCCAGAACCGTTACCGGGGTGGAAGGTGATGCAGGACTGGTAAGTCGTGCGCGTGAGAATGCGGTATTAAACAATATCGAAAATGTAAGCTTCCATGCGGCCGACCTGGCAGTAGATGCCCCGGATGTTGCCTGGGCCGGCGGGAATTACAACAAGGTGTTGCTGGACCCGCCACGTTGCGGTGCGGCCGAGGTGATGAATACCCTGGGTAACATCCGGCCGCAACTGATTGTGTATGTTTCCTGTCACCCTGGTTCACTGGCGCGTGATGCAGGCACGCTGGTCAATGAAATGGGTTATAAATTGCGATCAGCCGGTGTAATGGATATGTTCCCGCATACCTCGCACGTGGAATCAATTGCGCTGTTTTCGCAATGTGATTAGGTTATAGTAACCACACTTGGCATGGCAGGGTTAATGTACACATGACACACCGGCTTGCACTGGTTGTTGATGATTCCAGCACGGCACGCATCACGCTGAAGCGCATGCTGGAAAAACAGAATATTGATGCCGACACGGTAGACTCTGCGCAGAAGGCAATCGATTACCTCGTCGAAAAGACGCCGAATGTGATTTTTATGGATCACATGATGCCGGGCATGGATGGCCTGCAGGCGGTTGAAATCATCAAGAATAATCCGGCAACCGCCACCATTCCCATCATGATGTACACCTCGAAAGAAGGTGACCTGTACGTCAGCCAGGCGCGCGCACTGGGCGCCGTCGGCATTCTGCCAAAGAAGGTGGAACCCGCCGAGTTATATCAAGTCCTCAACAAGCTCGGGTTGATCGAAGAGCGGCGCAGCTCGCGGATGCCCGACAAGAACAGCTTTGTGTTGTTAAATGAGCCACCCAACGAGCTTTCGCTGTCGGCTGCCAGGGACGACATGGAGGAGATTGCCAGCAAGGCCGCCGACGCAGCAAGCCACTCTCATGCAACGCCGGGAGAGCTGGCATCATTGCTGGAGAATTATCATCGCGAGATGGCGCGGGATGTCCATGAACTCAGGGCGGCGGTTGACCAGCTGTCAACGGCCCGGGGCTCGGTTTTAGGGAAAAGTTTCAATTTCCTCCCTTTCCTGATGGTCGGTCTACTGTTGTTGATTACCTTGCTGTGGTCAATCAACAATACCAGTGAAACGCATGCCACACTCGAATCGACCAACCGGCAGCTTGACCAGCTGGAGTCGGTACAGCGCGATCAACAGGCAAACGCGGACAATTCAACCGCTGTTGCACTACGCGAGCAACTCAACAAGCAGAAACAACAGGCCGCCGAGCAATCCAGCCTGCTGTATAACAGCATTGCCTGGGCAATCAACCAGGGCAGTTCTTACGATCTCAATGAGGAGGCCTACGGTGACCGGCGTCTCGCCATTATTCAGGAATTGATTATCCGGCTGAAGGCGCTTGGCTTTACCGGCACCGTGCAACTGCACTCACACCTCGGTGAGTTCTGCCTGGTCGGCGATGAGGTGAGTGGCCACATCCTGCCGCCACCCGACCTGCCGGTAACCAGCTGCACGCTGATTGGTCATCCACTGCAACACCTGCCGTCACAGGGTGAAAGACAGTCCATTGCCTTTGCAAATTTCCTCGCAGCCTCACCCCTGTTAGACAACAGCGGTATAAGCATCGAGCTTGTTCCACATCTTTACAGTAACCCCCATGTGACCTACCCTCCGCGACACCAGGACATAACTGCCTTTGAATGGAATCGTATTGCCGCCGCCAATAACCGGGTGGAGGTGATCCTGAATCCTGATAGCGGAACCCGGGAGCCTCCCGGGCCTGGTAATTAGATGATCTAACAGATTGTTTGCAGGAGCGGTCTGCGACCGCGATCTCAATACTTTTATTGCTCTTATGGTGGTGTACTGCACTACCGTGTTCGGGCCAAATTCCCTCCTATAGAAGCTCTGAATTTTCCGAGAAACGCCGTATTTAAGGCTTTCTTCCTGTTTGCCCGTACTAAAGGACAATATACAGATGCCGTGCCTCTCACTAGTATTTCAGCCAATTGAAAGCAGTTGTCTTCGAGGGCTGATAACAAGCGCGAATACCAACTGATACAACTGTTGATTACCGGGGTGGGTAAGGCAGAAAAAATAACCCCCAGGAGTTGATCAATAATGTGCGTAATAACAAACAGATTATTGTTGCCTTTTCTGGCTATGCTGGTATCAGCATCAGTTACCAACAGGCTTGTTCAGGCGGATACTGTTCAGGCTGCTCAGACGAATCAAGGGCAATATCAATATGCGATGTCTGCAGCAGAGCTTGAAGCTTGCTGCCTGTACCGGTCTTCTGATGCCACCGTAGCTTCATTGAATCCGCCAGCACCCGGGAAATCAGCCGCTGATGCGGTAACACCTTCAGATATCTGGGTACGGATGCGCAGTGGTTTTGAGTTTCCGGTAGCGGACCCGGTTGCGGTTCAAACTCATATAGATAAATACATAAAACATCCCCATCTTCTCAAACAGTTATTGCATCGAGGTGAACCCTACCTGTTCCATATTCTCAACCGCCTCGAACAGGCAGGGCTGCCAGCCGAACTGGCGTTGCTGCCGGTCGTTGAGAGTGCCTTTGATCCCCTTGCTACCTCTCCGGCCGGTGCAGCAGGAATTTGGCAGTTCATGCCCGCTACTGCTGCCGATGCCGGCCTGGACCAGGACTGGTGGTATGACGGGCGTCGCGACATCATTGCCTCGACCGAGGCCGCGCTTGATTACCTGGACCAGCTCCACAATCGCTTTGATGGTGACTGGTTGCTGGCCCTGGCCGCATACAATGCCGGCCACGCACGGGTACGAAGAGCCATCAGGCGCAATCGTGATGCGGGCAAACCAGCTGATTTCTGGCATCTCTCGTTGCCAGCAGAAACGCGCTCCTATGTGCCCAGGCTGATTGCCCTGCGGATGATTGTTGAAAATCCCCATCGCTACAACATCTCGTTGCCGGCCCTGTCGGACACGAGCTATTTCAGTAGCGTCGAAATCAAGGGGCAGATAGAGCTCAGTGTGGCAGCCCGGTTATCCGGAGTTTCCCTGGTTGAACTCCAGCGTCTGAATCCGGCTTACGCCCGGTCAATAACACCACCCGACAAGGACCATAGGCTTCTTGTTCCAAGGTTGGTGGAGCATGCATTCCGCGAGCGCCTCGCCCGGTTACCGCAAGACCAGCGCATTCAGTCGATCCGCCACCAGATACGCAGGGGCGATAGCCTGGGCACGATTGCGCAACACTATCGCACTACGGTGTCAGAGTTGCGCAAGGTCAACCGCCTGAAAGGAAGTAAAATAATTGCGGGTCACTTGCTTATCGTTCCTGTGGCTGAACGAGAAAATTCTTTAGCAGGAAACTCCTACACAGCACTGATGTAACATCAGAATTGGCCATCCTGCGTCTTCGTTGCAGGACCGGCGCCTCGCCAGTAACGTTAATAATTCCCCCCCGCGAGGTGCAGGTGTTACTGCCGATACCAGCGCTTGCTGAGTGCAATGTATACCCGGTCCGGGTACCAGCGTTTGCCGACACTGCCGTTGTAGCGTGCCAGTGCCTGGTACATGTTGCCCTTTTCCCTTTTTAAATAAATCCCCAGGATGGTGCAGCCAAAGCGCAGGTTGGTATTGATGTTGAACAGGTTGTCATCCGGTCGCCCGATCTCGTTCAGCCAGAACGGCATGATCTGCATGAGTCCGCGTGCCCCGGCACTGGATATGGCAAAGCGGTCAAAGTTACTTTCAACATTAATCAGGGCCAGCACCAGTTCCGGGTCCAGCCCCGCACGTGTTGCTTCGTAGTGCACCATCTTCAGAATGGTGAGACGTTCCTGTGGATCCTTGATGCGTGATTCCAGGCGGCGGGACATGTCACTCATCCAGACTTCAGCATCAAAACGGTCCCTGAAACTGTCGCTGGAATTGACGGCATCCATCAGGAGTTGACGCATGTCTTCATCCGGACGTTCGAGAGTGGCGGCTGATAAACCGCTACACAGGAGTAACTGGCCGCCCACCAGGCTGGCTGCCAGGAGTTTCCTGCAGGTGTGCAGCATGAAGAAGTCCATACCTGCTATATCGGTCTATACAGCGGCAAGTTTATCCTTGAGAAAGTCGGCAATTCCGCTACGTGCAACATCCTGGCTGTCGGTATCGCGGCGTGATTTGTACTCGAGCAGGTCCTTGTCGAGGTTCTTTTCACCGACCACGACCCGGTGTGGAATGCCAATTAACTCCATGTCGGAAAACATCACCCCGGGACGCACCGGTCGATCATCCAGCAGCACATCGAGACCGGCTGCCTGTAATTCTTCATAGAGTGCCTCGGTTGCTTCACGGACGCGCTGGGACTTTTTCATATTCATCGGCAGTAGCGCAACCTGGAAGGGTGCAATTGCGGCAGGCCAGATGATGCCCTTGTCATCGTGGTTTTGCTCGATGGCGGCAGCCACGGCACGTGAGACACCGAAACCGTAACAGCCCATGGTCATTGGAATGTTCTTGCCCTGTTCATCCAGCACGCTGGCATTCATGGTCTCGCTGTACTTCAGGCCCAGCTGAAAAACATGGCCGACTTCAATGCCGCGTGCAATCGACAGTGTGCCCTTGCCATCCGGGTCCGGGTCGCCATCGACGACATTGCGGATATCAAAACATTCCGGTTCAGGAAGGTCACGTCCCCAGTTAACCCCGGTCAGGTGTTTGCCATCCTGGTTGGCGCCACAGACAAAATCACCGAGCGCCGCTGCACCATGATCGGTAATAACAGGTGTTGACAGTCCAACCGGGCCCAGTGAGCCGGGTTTGCAGCCGGTGGCATCAAAAATTTCCTTGTCCGTAGCAAACTGCAGGGGACTGGCGACGGCCTCAAGTTTCTCTGCCTTGACTGCATTCAGCTCATGGTCGCCACGCAGGACCAGTGCAACCACAGGTGTTGTTTCACCCTGCACCAGGATTGTTTTTACGCAACTGTCCGGGCTGGTTTTCAGGAAGCTGCTGATGTCTTCAATGCTGTGTTGCCCCGGCGTGTCAACACTTGTCATTTCTGCCGCGGGTGCCGGACGACTGCCTGCGGGGGGCAGGGCGATGGCCTGCTCCACGTTGGCGGCGTAGTCGCTGGCGGAAGAAAAAGCGATGGCGTCTTCGCCGGAGTCGGCAAGTACATGAAACTCGTGCGAGACATTGCCGCCGATGGCACCGCTGTCCGCCTGTACGGCACGGAATTTCATGCCAAGGCGGTCGAGAATACGGGTATAAGCGTCGTACATGACCCGGTAGGTTTCATCCAGCGAATCCTGGTTGCCATGAAAGGAATAGGCATCCTTCATCAGGAACTCGCGTGCACGCATGATGCCGAAGCGTGGCCGGATTTCGTCACGGAACTTGGTCTGGATCTGGTAGTAGCTCACCGGCAGTTGCTTGTAACTGCGGATCTCGTGGCGTGCAATGTCGGTGATGATTTCCTCGTGTGTCGGGCCGAAACAGAACTCACGCTGGTGGCGATCGGTGATGCGCAGCAGTTCCGGGCCATATTGTTCCCAGCGCCCGGATTCATGCCAGAGTTCGGCCGGTTGAACGGCCGGCATCAATAGCTCCACGGCGCCAGACCTGTCCATCTCGTCACGTACGATTGCCTCGATCTTGCGCAGTACGCGCAGACCCAGTGGCAGCCAGCTGTAGATGCCGGCAGCCTGTTTCTTCAGCATGCCCGCACGCATCATTAACTGGTGGCTGATGATCTCGGCATCGGCCGGGGTTTCTTTCAGGGTGGACAGGGGGAAGCGGGAAAGACGCATAATGGTTGACTGCTATGGTTGGAACAGGCTGCTGATTGTAGTGGCCGGCAGGAGTTACGTACAGTCCGGCTTAGGGCTCGCCGCCAAGCTGTGGTGGCAGTGGCAGTACATTCACATCTTCCCGGTAATCGAGGGTCTCGTATTCAATGCCCTCTGGCGGGAGCTGATCGGTGAGTTGCCACTCGCCCTGGCTGTTTTGCCACTTGTAAACGCTGGTGGTTTTTTTCGACAGCCCGGCCTCGGAGGAGAGGTCTTCAAGCTGCTCCCTGAGTTCCGGGTCCTGGTAAAGATAGATACCGCCGATGAGTGCAATGGCAAGTAATACCCAGACCAGGCGCATTAGAACGTTCCGTTATTCCAGCCCCACATCTTGCGGGGCGCATCGGTAAATTCAATATAGATACGCTCCGTGCTGGTGCCGGTTTCGCTGGAAACCAGCTGGCAGAGTGCTTCTGAAACCCCGGCCGTGATCGATTCCGGCAGGCCAATGCTCTTTAACTCCAGGAATGCCAGCGGTTCGTCGCTTCCGGCAAATTGCATGGCGGGATTGCTTTCCACCGAGGTCATGACATAGCGCTCGGGTTTGCCGAGTTGTTCGGCAACCAACCTGGAGGCGCTGGCAGCCAGTGCCCTGGCGTCGGTCTCGGGCAGGGGCTTGTTGGTTTGTATGCGCAGAAATGGCATCGTGTTTCAGTCCTTGCAGCCTGGTTATTTGCTGCAGTATTTTGCAATCTGCTCTTTGGCCTGGTCAATTCGCTGTTGTCGTTCTTCCCCGGTCAGGCGCAGGTACTCCCCGTCAGCGGTTTGGTAAAGGCGGTTTCCGCCCATCTCCAGTGCGGCCAGGTTCCTGGTGGCCGCGTCACAGTTAAGCTTCCTGATATCCGCATTTTTCTTTTCCTGCCCGGCCACAGCGGCATCGTCCTCCTTTTCCTTCTGTTGTTCTTCATAGCGTTGCTGAAGCTCTGTTGCAGGCGGGGCGGGTGTTACAGCCGGTGAGGATGCTTCCCGGACGATTTCTGATTCGTAACCGGGGGGGGGTGGTAATTGTGTGTAATTGGTCTTGCCGTCGTCACCCACCCATTTATAGATCTCTGCCGTGGACAGGGAGGGGATGAGCAGGCTCAGGATGAGCAGGCAGGACTGTATAAACAGGCCGGTGCGGGGGGCTGATGATCCAATAGGTGTCATTTTGCTGGGTCCATAACTGAAATCTATGATGATAGTAGGGTTGTTTGAGGGCCAGAACAAGTCAGCAGGTCACAGTTTTACGCTCGGGCCCGGTTGGCCGCGTATCTCTTGACCTTTACTTTGAATATCAGTACTTTCTACTATATATACCAATGCGACCTGTTGGCCCGTTATTCGGGCTTTTTTTTACTCGCTGTATAACAGCATCTTCGGAACCAGGAGGACACAGGTGGAGCTGACTGGCGCGGACATTTTTGTGCGCTCACTT
>Ga0209271_10000166_pt1 | contig 22732 bp, 27 predicted proteins | sample tdAd002_FD_187123 | JGI IMG/M metagenome (GOLD analysis project Ga0209271, IMG submission 187123) | Marine sediment microbial communities from the Atlantic coast under amendment with organic carbon and nitrate - tdAd00.2 (SPAdes)... | ecosystem: Environmental > Aquatic > Marine > Coastal >... | reverse complement strand
GTGCTAGAGAGGATCCATGTCACTGGACGAATCGGAGACTAAGCCGACGCAGGCGACCCGTCAACCCCGGCGGGCCTTGGCACCTCAGTTTCGGACAGTTATACATCGCGACACCGCGCAAGCTCCTATCATAGGCCTCATAAAGCGTGCCCCGGGAGGGGATGCCACAGTGGAGCGCATGGGCTGCAACTGTAGAGATGCAGGGATGCAGGTGTGCTCTTAGGGTCAAGGTAGTAAGAGGCGCCCTTTAGGGGCTTGCATAGGTTAACGATGGTTCATGCTCCCCCGCGCTTGGTGGTACTACCACGCAGAGCCTTGTTGGGGTTGCGCCTAGTGTAAGCAGACTGCTACATAAGGGTTAAGTAATGTTGGTAAAAGCAATGAACCTCCGAGTAGCAGACGTTCTAAGTGATGGAACCGTGATCGCGTCCCTTTCGCGTTCACAGGGGCACACCTATGCTCGGCTCGAAGACGGACGTAGGCTAATTGCTCCTGATCACTACCTCTTGGGAGTAACCAGATTCAAAAAGCCTGTAGACGCGCCCAGGAGCCCCGCAGAGCCGCTTCACGCTCTTGCTTAGGGTTCGGGTCGGTTATCGACTGTGAACGGGCTAAGGGCCAACTGGATAGGTTCTTCGTGATATGTGCCTATTGCTAGGGTAATGAGTAACCAGAGCAGTGTGTGGGTGCTCATTTGTTGAGCAGCGAGGCTATGAAGCACAACCCTAGTGGTATGCCTACCAACAGGGCATTGACAAGCATCGAGTAGAGTGCTTGCGCGCTGGGGTCGAGCATCATCCCGCGAACCCTGCCGCCACAACGCCGACAACGGCTATAGCCCCAACTCCCAAGTACAAGGCCCACGGCCCCCAGGTGGCGAAGGCTAGGGTCACCAGTGTGGCGTAGGCGGACGCGGCCAGTAGCATGCCGAGAAGGCCGAGGGAGGCACGCCAATTGAATTGTTTCATCCGGCCCACCTATCCAGGTGTCGATTGGTGGCTTCGTGGTCCTCGTTCTCCTCGATCCACGCATCCAAGCATTCTTGATCGCAGAACCAGTCACGATAGCTGTCTTGGACGCTTGAGCCGTCCTCCGTGCATAGGTGATGGCCGCATCGTTCGCAGTCGCGGTACATGTCCTTAATTTCTTCGATTGAAGTAGACATCAGTAGCACCACGTCCAGCACACCCATTGATCGCCTATCCATTCGCAGGTCGTCTCACAAATGGGCTGTAATAGGGCAATTGTGGAGTAAATCATAGCCCCCACCCCGATTCAGCTCCGCCCCAAGAATTATGGGGCTTCTGGGCTTCGCCTAGATATGTAAAATGCAGGTATGCGCAGCACCCGCGACAGTCTCCGCCGGTCGTGGCTGTGATGCCAAGCGTTTTCGCTACCTTGTGAATGCGGGCCTCTGCTAGTTCCATCTTGCGCTCTAGCGCCTTGGTTGTTCGTTCATCCATCTCGATGGAGCAAAAGACCTCCTCTGCTCGCTTGATGATGCCCGCATCACGTACCAAACGCGAGGCATAGTCGCGCGCTTCCCAAGGACGGGGCCAGTTTTGTGCACCCGCTTGTCCTTCAAGGTGGGCTTCGAGTCGCTGCCGATCTTCAAAGTCTGCTTTATTCATGGTTTTCTCTCTTTCTGGTGCTACGCACCTAAGAACGTCGCTAAGGGGTCTCAGCGGCGCTCTGAGGTATTTAGCCACTCAACATGGCATAGGCGCCAAGGAAGCCAACAGCGGCCCAGAGGGCAGCCATTAGGCACGGCTCAACGATGTTCCACATCACAGCTCCCACGGGTCATGCTCGGCCATTTCATCACGTACCAATGGTGCGGGGAGTGGTTTCGATGGGTGTTTTACGTCTCGCAAGTATGGAGTTGACCAGCCCGCAATTGCTTTATGCCAGGTCACCCGGCTGTAACGTCGTTTGGCCGTTGGGTGGTTGGCTAGCATCCAAAGGGCTTCATTGATGCTTGCACATTGCGGCAATGGCCCGCGATGGCTGCCGCCTTCGTGCAATTCAATCACATATCCGTCGCGGTAGTTGAGCGTGACGCGGCAAATGTGGCCATTATACCCGTCATCAACCGTTGCACTTGCTAATATAGTCATGAGATAGCCTCGCTCGCCAGCTCTGCTGCCGCGTCTTGATACTCCGCACACTCCGCCATGGCTCGAAGGATGGACGGATAAAGTCCTTCTTCGTCGAGGCAATAGAAGGTCATGTGCCCGCGTATGCTCACCTTGAGTGAGCTGATGGACTCACGCGAGCAACTGATGATTGCGCCCGCCTTGAGTGTCACCACTCCCGCTTGATTGCTTAAGAGGAGTGGGATTTTGCGTTCTCTTGGATCTCGTTCTGTAATTCTCATTGGTTTTCCCTTTCTACAACCACGTATAGACGCGCCCGAACACGCGGTCAAGAGATAAACAGCAATTAAATCATATTGACGACGCTTTTCAACAAAGCACGCAACCTCGTTAAGAGGCTTTGGGCTTCTTCACTGGCCTTGGCTTGGGCGCCTTTGCTTTTGGGACTGGTGCCGCAACAGCTTCAACGTCGAGTTGAGTAGTCACTGAGGGGTCACGGGGAGCTTTCTGTGTAGTCATGCTCCCAACCCTACTCGATGCCCGCCCAGAAGCGCAACCAAGACCCGCAATCACCGTGTCTATTTTGACACAACAAAGCACGAGAGTTGTAGTGGCATATTTGACACAATCACTCATCAGCTCCAAAGTCGTTGGCGCAATATCCGAGGGGAAGGCCTGAAGCGCATGCGAGCGCCATTGAGGAAGGCCGCCAGGAAGCGAGGCGAAGGCGATGCGGGTATCGATTGACCCCGCTAGTTCCTCCCTCGCTCCTCCCCTCCAGACGCACACCAAGCCAACGCACACCTGCGCCTGTTCTAGGCGTCGTCTTACCGTAAGCGCCTTGTGTCTGCGGTTCGCTCGCTCCCTCTCCCTCTCTCTTAAGCTCGCTTATAAGCGGGGGGTAGCGTCGATCTTCGTACCCCCCACCCCTACCCGTTCCCCCTTTTGAGTCTGCGTAACTGCGGAGGCGGGGGTACCTTACACACAGATGGAACCACTAAAACGTTTTAGCCTACGACGCCCACTTGCTCCAACGCCAGCCCACTTATACACGTCGTATCTCCGTGTGGGCGTATAGATGTTAGCGTCTGCGATACACCAATAGCCTAGGTGTCTCATCCGCGTCAAATTAAGTTATTGACGGGGACCCAAATTGTCGATTATTGCTGTGAATATGGCTAACAGTTGGCATCAGAGCAAAAGCAACCGAGGGACCCAAGAAAATTTATCTGATTTCGGAATTTCTCAAAAAAAGGGAAAGACCGTGAGTGAGTACGCGGCTCGGGTAGAGATACGGAAGATGAAAGAGATCGATCAAGGGCTCACGAGCAGGGGACGTAGCCTCTCCCGTGAAGAGATCGATACCTTCATGAAGAACTATCGAGCCAAGAAGCAGCCCTAGACATCCTTGCGGTATAACGCGCCCTTCAGGAACAGGTCGGCGGCCACAGGGTCCATCTCTACCTCTCTAGCCACTCGATTGATGTATGACCCATAAGGCTCAAATTGGAGTTGACCCATTTTGATGTAGGCCATCATGAGTTGGATCCTCTGAAACGTCTGGTCGCTCATCTTTGCGGGCTGGGCGAGGGTCTTGTAGGTGGGTTGCCTACGTTTCCCCCTAAAGACGACGGGATGGTTATGATTCTTCTTCAGCTCGCTCATGGGAATAGGGTTCCTTTCGGGAACTCGGAGATATTCACTACATTGTCGGGTCGATGAGTGATGCCCCGTCCCTTCTTTTCTTCGATCATGGCCTCTTCTTCTTCGAGTGAGAGTTGAGGTAACGGCCTGGTGTCTAGCGCCATGGCGCCTGGGACCAGCATTTGCTCCATAGAGCTTCTACGGCTTCTTTCTCCAAGGAATTGCTCTGCCTCGTCGGGATTCATCGGTTGTAGGGGTGGGGGCTTAGGCCTTTTGGGTTGGAGTCCCAAAATTTCCCGTAGGACGCTGAAGGTTTCTTCCCAGACGCTTTGTTCACTCATCGCTTATGCAGCTCCTTTTCTTCGCTCTTCCAACGATAGTGGCAGACATGACACTGGAACATGGCTTTATAGGTCAGCGGGTCACGTTGTTCATGTAGCCAACGACGCTTAGGATACTCTCTTCCGAACGATTTGACATCATCTTGGCGGCATGTTGGGCACTTAGCCTTGTCGTCCACCCTCTCAGCATATACCCTTCCGGGCGATGGACGCGAATGTTCTGAGACGCCGAAGACGCGAACAGCTCACGATAGGCCAAGACGACGTATTGAGCAGCCCGCAGCACCAGACGGTGGTGGGACCGGCTCTAACGCGGCAGCCTCATCTCGATTCGATGCTCCATGACATGGCGATCATAAGCCGGACGTGCTTGGAGCGCATTCGGAACAAGGTAATGGACGGTCAGTTTTTGGACCGTGATGAGATGAGGGAGTTCAAGGAGCTATGCGAGACAGTATTGAGGCAGACGCGAGTAGAGATCGAAGTGGAGCAGCACGTCAGTCACAGAACGGCAACGATGAGCGGAGAGCAGATTCGGGCGACAATTACCGAAGCTCTAGCAAAGAAGGGGATGGCACAGGAGGTCGTCGATATAGTTCTCGAAGCTCTCGGCATGAAGACTACCTGATCAAAGTCCCCAATATCGGTATCCGTCAAGGAAACGCCGACGATGTCCCCTTCCTCTTCGTTCGACTCCAGACCGAGATGCGCAATCTCCCCCAGTTCCGGGCCATGCCCAAGGCCTTGTTCTACACCTACGCCCATCGTATTTGGGAGCACCATCTAACCCGTTGCATCGTCCGAATCGCTTATCCCGAGGCGTTTGAGCAAGACGGGAGGGTCATTAGCGGCAATACCCGCCAAATCGTAGGGTTTATTGTCGCGGAGCCCACCAACATCGGTCTGGTGGTCCATCAGATATACACCCGTTTGGATTACAACACCTCGAAGTTCCAGTGGCACACGTACCGGCGCCAAGGGATTGCGAAGAAGCTCCTCAAGTCGATGATGGACGATTTTGGGATGGATAAGGTCATCTACACGATGGAGGGCAGGACGCTGACGAAGTTCCCGGCGTTCATGGACAAGGTGTATGACGACTGGGGTGAATGGCTTACATACAACCACTGCTTGTTCTGGAGCTTGTTACCCCCGAAGTGGGAGACGGGCATACATGCGACATTGGATCCGGCGCTCAACAAGGCATTTCGGGAGGGGAAGCTCGATATACCTGGGGGCACTGGGTAGTGGAAGAGATTGGGAGAGTCGTTCTTGAAGCGGGGAAGCGCAAGGAGCGCGAGATACGCTGGAAGCCCCGGAGCTGGTTTCACCCGAAGCAGTTGATCGTCTTTGAGGATAAGTCCCGTTATCGCTGCATGCGTGTAGGTAGACGTGGGGGCAAGTCGTGGTTCTGGGCCGGGTGTTTGGTTGATGAGGGCTACAAGTACCCGAAGAGTACGCCTTTATTCGTGACGATGAGCCGTCAGGACGCTCGGGACATCATTTGGCCTGCGCTTGACGCGCTGAACGTGTCTTTTGACCTGGGGCTGGAGTTCAACAGGGCGACCGGGGACGTGACGATGCCCAACGGGTCACGGATTATGCTGAGAGGAGCGGGGACGTTACGTGAGATCAACAAACTCCGAGGAAAGAAGTACCCGTGCGCAATCATTGACGAGGCACAGGCTTTTGGATCTGATCTTGACTACCTCTTGGATCAAGTGGTTGAACCCGCTGTTGCTGACTATCACGGTTGGATTGGGGTTTCGGGGACTCCTGCGGTTGCTCCTGCTGGCCCATTCTATGAGATTGACCAGGGAGAGAATAAAGAAGCCTGGTCCCACCACTATTGGACCTTCCTAGATAACCCCCATATGCCCAATCCCGAAGAGTTCATCGCCAAAGTGATGAAACGACGGGGCTGGGATGAGAACCACCCTGGTTACCTCCGGGAGTACATGGGACTGTGGGTCCATGACAAGGACGCCCGTGCATTCAAAATCGACCCCCATCGGGACATCATACCTTCTTTCAACCCCGACGCGGCTTGGGATTGGGATTACGTTATGGGGATTGACGTGGGTTTTAATGACCCTTTTGCCTTCGTCGTCATTGCCCAGAGTCAGCTACTTGGCCAAGCGTTTGTCATCGACTCTTACGAAGAAGAGGGCCTAACGACAATGGAGGCCCTGGTTCGGGCGGAGCGCTTCTGCCAGGAATACCCCATCACGCGTATTGCGCTTGACACTGGGGGCGCTGGGAAGCTCGTTGCTGAGGACTGGAAGAAGATGAGCAATCTTCCGATCGAAGCCGCCAAGAAGACCCATAAAGCCAGTCAGGTCTCAGTTATCAACGGTGATTTTTCAGCCGGAAAGGTTAAGATTTGCCGCGACAAGAACATCAAGCTCATTAGCGACCTGATGGTACTCGAATGGGATAAAGATCAGGCTGAGCGGTCTCGCTGGGTCTACCGTCGTGGGTTTGCGGACCATTTGGCGGACGCGCTCCAATATGGATACAACCTATGCTTCCATCACACCTACGACCCCATGATCGATAACCGTGTCGCGACCGGGAGCCCCGAGTGGTACGAGCGCAAGGAAGACGCCATGGAGAAGTTCCAGATCGAGCAGATGCAGGAGCAGATGAAGGACACTGGCGACATCTTCGACCTGCTCTGACCGTCTACTTGTAATATTCACCCTCTTGGGTCCATACTCGCCCCGATGGGCGACTTCGATTTCGCAAGCGGTCACTTTGCGCCGACCGATGTCTACTGGTGGACGTACAAAGACAAGCGGAAAGTACTCGAATCGCTCAATAGCGACTTCAAGCTCCTCACCAACGACAATCAGCGCATTAGCGCCTATGAGACCTATGCGAGTATCTACTCGAATCGCAGGATCGACTCAGGTGGACCACTGCTCGCCGCTTACGGCGCTGCCTACGCTGTAGACAAAGGTAAGTATACCCGTTGCCCCTACAACCTGATGAAGCAGGTCATAGATGAGGTAACCTCACGTATTATTAAGACGCACCCGAGGGCCAGGTTTATCACCCATGGGGGTGACCTCAAGAAACAACGTCAAGCCACGATGATGGAGCGATGGAATGACTCGCAGGTCTACCGTTTGCATCAGAGTGAGAAGTTCGAGGCTGTCATCAAGGATGCCTGCATCTACGGGCTTGGCGCACTCAAGGTCACAAAGGCGCACAAGGAAGACAGGCTCGAAGCAAAGCGTGTCTTCCCCGGCAATCTCTTCGTAGATCTTCAAGAGACGATCTTCGACCAACCAACGCGGCTTCACCATCGCGTCTACGTTCCGAAGAGCGCGCTCCAGATGTTCTTCCCGAATAAGAAGGACAAGATCGCAAACGCGGGTTCCGTCTCAGACCACGAACGCTATGTCAGTTACTATGGCCACTACTCCCAGGGCACCCAAGACATGGTGGAGTTGGTCGAGAGTTGGCACCTCCCTTCGTATGAGGGCGCCCAGGATGGACAACGGCACCTCTGGATTGAGAACACGTTGCTTCAGAGTGGTCCCTACCAACGCCGTCATTTCCCTTTCGCTTGTTTCACCTGGAAGCAAGACCCTCACAACACCTTCTATGGCACGGGCTTGGGGGAAGACCTTCTTGGCGTTCACGTAGATGCGAACGTCACTATAAACCGGGTCAACACTGCCATTGAGTTCGCGTCCGTTCCGCACTGGACCTACAAAAAGGGCACAGTCAGCGAGACGGACATCACGAACGCGCCGGGAAGTAAGATTCCCTACACTGGCGACCAGCCTCCACAGTACGTCGTTCCAAACTCGGTTCCGAGCGACCTGCTGACGTATGTTCGGGAACATGAAGCACGCGCCTACAAGATTGCAGGGTTAACGTCTGCACAAGCGTTCGGGGAACGAATGCCGGCTGGGCTAGAGACCGGTCGTGCTGTGGAGAACTATTTCAACGTAGAGAGCGTCCCCTTTGCAACGCAACTACGGAAGTTCGAGTACTTCATTGAAGACGTGGCGAATGCCAACGTGGCCGCAGGTCGAGAGGTCTACGAGGCCAACAAGAAGTGGTCTGTTGTTGTTCCTGGGGACCGGAACACGATTGAGAGCCTGAAGTGGAAGGATGTGGCCCTCGATCCGCGAGAAGACTCCTACGTCATTCGGGCGGCTCCCGCATCTGCGCTCTCGGAGCTACCCGCAGCGCGGCTTGGCGAGGTAGAGCGTATGAAGCTCCTCATGCCGTTGCGTATGAGCGAGGACCGTGTCGCAGACCTCTTGCAGATGCCGGATCTCGAAGCGGATAACGACCTCTTCACCTCCGCCAAGGATAACGGCAAGGCTATGATCGACGAAGCGCTTAGGAGCAATACCTACACGCCCCCGTCGCCCTTTATGGATCTTCCCATGTTTATTATCGATGCGAACGAAGCAGAGCAGCGAGCAGAACGCATGAAGTTACCCGAACAGAATATCTCTACCCTTCGTAGGATGATTCGTCGGGCCAACGAGCTGGAACAGAAGAAACAGCAAGCGAGACAAATGCAACAGATGGGTGCGATTACTCCTGCCGCTTCGCCAACGGATGAATCGGGCGTCAGTCCGAACTCAATTACCAATCAAGCGAATCAACAGGTAGGACCACAATGAGCGAAGTATCACCAGAGACAGTCACGCGACCACCCACATATGCAGCCGGGGGAAACACCTTCGACGGAGCCCCCGAGCATGTAGAGCCCGAGGCGCCCGCGCCCATTTCGGTAGACAACGTAGTTTCTAAGCCAGAGGAAACCGTTGCCGCCCCCGATAGCTCCATCTTGAGCGACAAGATCGAAAAGATGCTCAGTAGAGAGCAGAGTATCGATCAACGTCGTGAGCAGGAAGAGCAGTACACGGCCATGCAGGAGGAGCTTCGTGTCCTTCGTATGCTCAAGGGGCCAGACTTCCAGCAGCAATACAACGAGACCTCAAAGAAGGTTGAGGCTGCCGATGACGATCAAAGCAGGTTGATGAAGGATCTCCAAGCGGAGCTTCACGGCATGAAAGAGCGTCAAGACCTACTTCAGACTGAGCTGAAGCGTCGTGAACAGGATTCGGAACTCCAAGAGGCATCGAGAGAGATGGTTGCTTGGGTGAAGAGCAATGAAGAGCACTTCCCCCTCATCAACTTGATCGATCAACAGCCCTTGGTGCTTCAGAAGATTCTGAACACGAGGCAGCAGACCGGTCACACCATTAGCGAAACACAAGCAGCACGCGACATAGAGGAGGAGTTGACGGACATCGTTACGCGATGTGCGCCGCTTCTTGGATTCCAAAAGAGCGAACAAAAATCGGAACGCGAAGACACCATCTCAACAACAACGTCCGGCTTGAATATTTCAGAGCCCGTCGATCGAGACAACATGACCGACGTGGACCACTTGCAGTATTTGATTCGGCAACATCAAGGGTAAAAGAAAATGGCAGCGCCAAGTACAGAAGTTGGCTTCGACCTATTAGGTCAAGCCGCACCGCTTATGAAGCGGTATTACGACGATCGGCGCGTGTACCAGATGGCCTTCAAGAACCGTCCCCTGTTCGCTTGGATTCCAAAGAAGACAGGCGTCGTTGGTGGTTCCACCGCTGGCTCCGGCTATGGTGGGTATCAGGTACCGATTACGATCGATGACATCGCGGGTGAGTCCGCAGTATTCGCAAGCGCAGTTGAAGCGCGTGATGGCGACAGCCATCGTGTGTGGCAACTCGACCGAATCAAGCGGTATGCAACTGCAACTATTGATTGGGAAACCGTTCGTGCAATGAAGAACGACATGGGAGCTTTCATGACGGCGATTACGCCGCGCATTGATAGCGCCATCAACCAGCTCTCGAACACCATTGCGATGGGTCTTTACCATCCTGATGGCTCAGGGCATCGTGGCATCATCAAGACGGCTTGGACGCCGGGTGCTGTTATCGAACTAACGCCGGAGACGGCACATCTGGCACGCACCTGGAGCCTTCGGAGGACGCTTACGGCTTCGACGACGGCAAGCGGTGGCACGCTTATCACGGCGGGTGGTGGTAAGACCAAGGTTACTGGCATTGATCTTACAGCGGGTACGATCACTGTGGAGGACTACCTTCAGATCACCGGTCTTGCGGCAACAGACTTTCTGTTCCCGTTGGGCGACTACACGGCATCTGGCGAGACGCAAAAGTTCATGGATGGGCTTGGCGTCTGGGGTCCAGATCCTACCTCAATCAGCGGTGGCGACGATCAGGGCGGTGTAGACCGCTCTGTGTGGAAAGAGCGTTTGCTGATGCTTCATGCTGATGTGGCGCTTCAAAGCACGGCTGGTGATGGTTCGTTCGTTCGTGGTTGCCGTCAGGCTGCTGCGAAACTACAAGCCAACGAGGGTTCGCCCGACGCCTTCTTCGTTCACCCTGACCGGTGGGCGCAGATTGAGTCGGACCTGGCCTCACAGTCGCGATACGAGATGATGATGGGATCGGACGGCCGCACGGGCTTCGACTCCATTGTGATCAATGCGGGTGGTGGGAAAATCAACGTGGTCGCAGACCCGTGGTGCCCACCCAACACCGGATACATGCTCCAACGTAATACGTGGGAGCTGTTCTCGATTGATCGTGTGCCCGACTTCGTGTCGGATGATGGCAACCGCCTTCACCGTCTCGAAAACGCAGATGAGGTTGAGTTCCGCCTTGGTGGATACTTCAACACTTGTTGCAGGGCACCTGGTCACAACATGGTCGTCAACTTCTTGACCTCCTAAGTTCACAGTAGTGTGAATCCCCGTCCGTCTGGGCCATCCCCCGGCGGGCGGGGGCCTCCAACGGGAGTGGCGAATGCAAAAGACACTGAGTCAGCTTCGAGAGGGAGCGAGGAACAGGGCCGACATGACCCTCGACTCGGACTCCGTAGACGACACAGAGGCCAATCTCTACGTCAACGAGGCTTACCACGAGTTATACGATTTGATCACGAGTGCCGACGATGCGAGGCAGTTCACGGTCAATGCCACTATCCCGCCACAAGTAGGAACGTACTCGTTCCGTCTTCCAAGCGATTTCTATCGTGTTGTTTCGTTGCATGTGCGCAGGGGCGAGTACTACGTGCCAGCCTTGCCCGCAGATCCATCGATGTATGCAGAGCTAGCAGACAACCCGAGCGAGATCGGCCCTCCAAGGTATTTTGTAAGATGGGACATCAACACGGGTGAGCGATTCGTCTTTGTCTTCCCGGCCCCTACACCGGAGACATTGGCCATCACCTATTGGCCGCAACCTGCGGAGCTGTCATTAGACTCAGACAGCGTGGACAACCCTTCATCGTGGCTAGAGTTCGTCACGGTGTCGGCTGGAATTAGGATGCTCGACAAGGTGGAGCGAGACGCCACCGCGCTATTGTTAGCGAAGCGCCAGCTAGAAGCTAGGATCAGAAAAGCTGTATATGCATCCGACTTCAACAGTCCCCGAATGATTAGGGATGTCGCTCATCGTTATGGCTTCGGCGGTTTCGGAGGGTACTACAATTGGTAGACACGAAGCCATTACTCAAGGGATTCGGAGCGGCGGCTGATGTCGTAGGTCAGATTGCAACTGACAAAGCGGTCAACAGTCGTCGTGTTCGATCCAACTTCTTGCAGTTTGACATTACGCAAGGCCAACTGATTGAGGATGGTGTTGTCCCAGTCGTAACTCCGCCTGTGACGAAGGTGGAAGTTCCGCATCGTCTTGGCCGTGTTCCGGTGGGGGCCATTGTGCTCAAGTCGTCAGACTTCAACATCCACATTACGGAGGCGACAGAACGTACTGTAACGGTTGATTCCCCGCCCGGCACAGTGTTCACTATCTGGGTTGTATGACATGCCGCTTAAGCGCATTACCAAATCAGTTCTTCTCCACGATGGGATGAGTGACGACGTAGATCGGTTCTTACTAGAGTCGCCCGCCGTTGATTACGCGGAGAACGTTCGTTTCGATAAGCAGGGCGTGCTTAGTAAGCGTCCTGGTTTTGGTCCATCCGAGTTGACGACTGTTCAGAGCCCGTCTGGCACCCCATCCGTGTTACACGCGATTAAAAGCAGCCTGCATGCGCTTACTGACGATGGAGCGCGTTCGTTTGATGGTTCGTCATGGACGGAAACTAGCGTGTCTGGGTTTCTGGGCACGCAAACGTCCGTTCTAGAGACGCCGCCGGTTGGCGGCATGGGGCACATAGATCATCTCGTCTATCGTTTGAGCGGAGAGATAAGCAACTACGTGGTTGCTTATGAGGTGCGTGAGGTGTCCACATCAGACACGACTACCGGGTCTTGGCAATCGACTCCGAAGCACGTGGTTGTGCAGACATACGATCCCGATGGGAACTTCTTGTCTCAAGAGCGCATTGAGAATGCGAGATCACCAAAACTTTTCCTACACCCATTTCAGTCAGCGTATGGCGATGTCGTAATGGTTATTTATCAGGACATTGCTACCGACTTTCTTTTTTCCAAATCGGTCGAATCGATTAGTACTTTTTTCCCGATAACCAATATGGGAGTTGATCCATCCCCTACCTTCGGAATGGAGTGTCATGCGTCTCTTATAGAGCATGATCTGAGTTACATCCCAAACCCCGACTTTGCATCGCCTATGTGGTATACCCGGCTCGGCGCATCAGCAGACGGCCATGCCAGGTATCACATAGCGGTGGATACGAACAATGAGCGGCTGTTGATTTTCTACCAACACGGTGGCGGCCTTGAGCTGGTGAGAATGAATGCCAATTTCACTGCTCACGAGGAGGGGTCTACGATTCAGACGGCGTCTTCCGTTTCTCGTTGGGAGGCCTTCGATATTCACTATGTCGCGAGTAACATTATTTATCTAATGTACGGTCGATATGCGGGGACAGACCCAAGGGACTCGTCTGTTTGGCTCAACCGTCGTGCCTCGATTGACACATTCCCGAATGACTGGGGTCCGTTTGTGTTGCTGCAGAATACTGGCGTCGGGACGGATTTTTATCCGCAAACTCATACGCATGGCTGCCTTGCAAGCGATCCAGCGTCTTCGACAATTGCGTGGATGGTTCATGACGCTGGACAAGCCGTGGGATATGATCCTGAAGCGACCCCCAATGCGCATCCACAAGGAAACCAGGAGTCCGTGCGCGATCGGAATACCGGAGTGCACTACGGCTTGCGAAACGCCGCCAACGGAGCAGCTATTGGTACAGATCGAATGCTGCCACACCACAGACTAGCAACGCGCTGTTTTTGGCTCGATAGCCAGCTCTATGCAGGCGTGCAGCAATGGTACGACTGTACTCCGTACACAGACGATATAAATTTCAATTGGAACAATGAGACATGGCCGTCTGTGTTGGGTGCCGCAACACCGCGTACAACGATGTTGGCCGCCTTCGACCATACAAACAACTCTGTCCGACCTGTGGCGGCATTGGATCCTGGGCTCTCAAAGACCAGCGAGTACACGGAGAGTGAGTTTCAAACGCACCTTCCAAGTATAGATATTGATAATAGCGACATCCTGTTTATTAACAGAGTGGTGCTTACGCCAGAGGACATGAGCCTGAGATGGACGGTCACTGCGGACAACGTCCAATGGGCGCGTCTTGGTGCGGCAGAGCATCCAGCAGAAGCAATGTGCCGGGTCTACCGTATAGCTCCGGGCCTCGGTTCCGGCAGAGGCGCTTCTGTTGCAAACATGGGAGACGGCCTTGTGTTGTCTGCTGCTGCACCTATTTGGTTTGACGGCAGGTTCTTTGGTGAGCTGGGGCCGTTAGATCAACCGGAAATTATAGACGTGCGCGATAGTCGCATGGAGGAGTACGATCCCATTTCAGACGGTGACCCGCCTCGTTGTCGTATTAATTTCGACGGTATTGACAAAAACAACGCAGCCCTAGACGACTGGCGTAAGTTTCAAGTGGTCGTTGGCTACTATGATGTGGCAGGCAATAAGCACAGGTCAGCGCCATCAACGACTGTTTACGTAGATGGCTTGGCGGGCGAGTACGCGGATACACGGGATATACCGAACCAGCCCTGGGCGGCAAACTGGAGAGGCAAAACGGTCACTATTTATTTTACTCTTCCGCTATCGTTTTTGCCTGCTGACATAGAATATTTCGTTGAGGCCTACGTATCCGACAATAACGATGACGACCCAGTTCTCGTGGACACGTCAACTATTGACTTGAGCACAACGCCTGGCGTAGACGAAGTGAGCATTGACGTAAGCCTGGTGAGGGCCACTGGGCTCACCGGGGGTGGAGATCCATGGCTAACGAGCCTAGAGCTTCCGGCGCGTACTGCGCCACCCAATTATACGGTAGGAGGCGCTCTTGCCGCCGATCCATGGCCAGCGTTCACAAGTTCCGTTGTGACATCCACGCGACTATGGGCGATTGATGCGAATACACGGGGGCGTGTCATAGCATCTAAGCTATTCGAGGACTTCATTGCGCCGGAGTACAACTCGACGCTTGCTGTCAATCTTGGCGACGAACGCAACCTAACAGCTATAGGTAGCCTCGATGATAAAGTCATCGTCTTCGAGCCGGATGACATCCACGTCATCTATGGTGAAGGCCCCGATAACCGAGGGCAGGGACAAGACTTTGCCGTTCACTACATCGCTACCGACGTAGGGTGCGAGGATCAAGAGAGTGTCATCGAGACTCCTGCCGGGTTGATCTTCTATAGTGAACCTCGTGGGTTCTACCTACTAGATCGCAACCTTCAAGTCCAGTTTATCGGTGGCGGTATCGAGGACTTCGCGAATCGTGGCATCAATATCCAGTCCGCTACCCTGGTTAGAGATAGGGCCGAGGTGCGCTTCACCTACTCTGGTGGGCCTGACGACTTTCGTAAACTCGGCCCCCTTGCAGCCACGACAGCAGTGGACCGTCCGCCGAGGCCCGTGTTTCAGAACGTGCCACTCGGCCCAGACCCCGCGCTCACGTACAACTACGAACGCAACATGTGGCTTACGTACTCCAACTATGAAGCCGCTGCCGCAACAATCTACCAACAGAAGTACACCGTTCTTCGTGATGATTGGAGCATTTGGCAGGAAGACGACGAGAGGTTTGACGACCCAACCGGTGATAACCGGATGAGAATCATCACGCCTTGGATCAAGCTCTCGGATAATGTTCAGGACTATCAGCGTCTTTATCGGATGAGATTTCTTGGCCGCTATTTGTCAAGTCTTCAAGATATGAGCCTAGATCAAGACCCACGACTCTATGAATCCTGCGATATTCGAGTGCGGGTCTTCTACGATTACGAAGCGATCCATACGCAGGAAAAGTTGTTTCGGATGCAGGGCTTTGGGTACGACCCGTTCAATAACCCACCCAAGAGGGCGGAGCGACTTCAGTTCAACCTCACGCCGAACCGGGGTCGATGCCAGGCTGTCAAACTTGAGATTTATGAAGAGGACACCGAAGATCGCGGGGAAGGCCTTCTCTATAAACTGGGGCATGGTTTTGAGGTGTCTGCGATAGATTTTCAGATCGGAGTAAGCGACCAGAGATCGCTACTCCCAGCGGCGGTGAGCAAATGAGCGCAGGAGCAAAACTCGGCAAGGTCTTCGGAGCCATCGGCTCCGGTCTCAGCTTCGTTCCTGGCCCCTGGTCAGCCATCGGCATGGCCCTCGGCGCCGCAGGTGGCATCGCTGGGAACGTAGCCGCGAAGAGAGAGGCAGGGCAGGAGGAAGAGCAGCAAACGCAGATCACGCCTACACCGCCTCCAGATGCCAGTAGACCAGCGCAGCAACAGATTGAGCCCACTAACGCACAGCCTCAGATGGCCCCGGCAGCCAATACATTCCAGCCCAATGTAGCCCAGGAGGGTCAATATCAATCTCAGATGCGCAGCAGCATCGCGAATCTCATCCTGAAGGGTGATATAAATGACCTTGGAGGGTTCTTCTGATGGCTCCGAAAACACAAAAAGAGAAAGAACAGGAAGCGGCAGAGGGCCCGGCGGGCGTAGGCGCTGGGGTCTTATCCATGCTTGCCTCGGTTGGCGGCATGATTCCTTCCCTTCGCAAAGGCCCGCAGCAGAGCGAGCTGAAGAAGATTCAGCAGGGTGGTGGAGCTGGTGCAGCCATGGCCCGGCAGACTGCCTCGGAGGCGGCCAGAAGGGTCGTGGGCGCATCGGCAGCGCAACCCAGCTCAGGCAGAGGCGGCAATCTGAGGGAGGGCCTTCGGGCAGCAGATCAAATTGTGCAACGAGGGGCGCAGCAGGCGGCGATTACGGGGGCGAAGGAGTCCATGTTTGCCACTCAGCAGCTTAGAAGCAATGAGTTGATGCGGCGCAGGGCGGCCGGTCTTTTTGGTGCTGGAGTTGGGCAAGGACTTGCTGGGATTGCTGGTACGCTCGCGGCGGCCAAAGATCAAGGCCCGGTGCAGCCAGGGGAGGGGGCTGAGGCTGGTGGCGGCAGTCTTGTGCGGGCCATCGACGAAGCCATCCCGCCAGAGAAGCCGCCCGAGGCAGGCCCAGGGTCGGTCTTTGGTACGGCCGGTGGGCGCGCACCGGGCGACAAGCCGACGCTTGGCGCTGGTACGCCATTGTTGGAGCCAGAATTCATGCCAGAGCAAGGATTTCAACCGGGCGATGCGCAGTTGATGCGGCCGGGGCAAATGGAGCCCATGGACGCTGCAAGGCAGCTTAGTGCGACAGGTATCATGGAAGCGCAGCAAGCGGAGATTCTGGGTGGTCTTGCTCAAGTTACGGAGGGCAAGCAATACGCAGAAAAGCTCCGCAGGAACGTCTTGGACATGGGGAAGCAGGGTTCGCCTACGACCCCGTCAGACAATCCGCCGTCTGAGTTAGACCCCACCGGTTTGGAGCAGTGGATCTATCAGCAGGCATGGAATTATGACCCTAGGATCAACCAAGGCATTTCCCCAGATAAGGCAGCAGAGCTTCTTATAAGCGAGGGATTTGTACCGGATTACGCAGCCCTTGGGTTGCAGGTTTCAAGTGGGCAGTAATGGGGCGCAAACAAGTACAGGCGAAACAAGAGGCGGCGAAGACTGATTCAAAAGGTCGCGGAGCACAAATTACGGAAACTGCGATTGAGGCAGAGCCGTTCGGTGCCACTAGACCTGGCGCTGGCGGTGGTGCGGCAACGGTAAAGCAAGGTATTTCGTCTGCGTCGGAGCGGGCGGCCGAGTCGGAGCCCGTCATTAAGGAAGCGGGTGAGTCTGCTGGCATTCCTGTGTTCGAGGGTAACATCACGCCAGAGGAGCAGTTGGCTCTAGCTACCGAGGAGGGGTCTCGGTCACCAGAGTTGACGGGTCGAGGGACGGGGCCCGAAAGAGAGCCGCGAAAATCATATGTACCTTGGGATCAGGTATCTCCACACATACAAGCTGGCGGCGGGGGCGGCGCAGGTGGCGGTACAGAAGTAACGCTTGAGGGCACGGTGGGGCCACAGGTCCCCGGCGAGCTGAACGCGATGTTGCTTGGTGCGCAAGGGGCAAGCGCCCAGCTCGCAAAGATTGGCTTGCAGGCTCGCGCTGATGCTCTCGGTATTGCATCCGATCTCCACGCCGAACATGCGGCCGGATGGGAGCAAGATTTCGAGGGTACCAAGAAACAGATAAACGATATTCTTGCCGAAGCCGAAGCTGAGGCAGAGGGCATAGCTGAGCTTATCGATGCTGCGAAAACACAGCAGATCAACCCTGGCCAGTTTTTTGCAAACGCTGGTGGTGCTGGAAGGTTTGCCGCTGCGCTGGCAGTTGGCGCAGGAGCCATGGCCACGGCGTTCGGTGGTGGGCCAAATGCGGCTTATGGAATCATCCAGGCGGCCATTGATCGTAATGTGCGCGCACAAGTCATCAACATGCACCATGGTAGAGCACTAATCGCTCATCAGACCAACTTCGTAAATACAATCAAGGGTCTTGCCAAGGATAGGGCGGCCTACGGGAATTATCTCCGTCTTGGCCTAACCGCGCTTACGGAAACAAGGTTAGCTGAGCTAACGGCTGGTTTGGGTGAAACGCAAGCGCAGCTTGCTGCAATGGATGTGAAGAACATCTTTACGGCTAAGGTTGCGGAAGCGCGGATCAAGGCGATTACCGCGAGTCAGACAAAGGCTACGATCAAGCTGAAGAGTCTTGCCCAGGCGCATATGGCGCAAGGGTTTCTGCAGGCTGGACAGCTTCCGCCTGCTGCTGGTGGCGCTTCTCGTGGAGGTGGTGGTGTCGCGCCCGCTGCTAGCGGCGGCACAGCGGGGGCTGCGCAGCCGCAGCTTACGAGAGAAAACTTTACTGGACCCATTGCGGTTGGGTCTCAGAAGATTCTGGCGGCGGTTGAAGATCCGTTGTTCCATGAGATGTCGCCAAAAGATCAACTAGAGGCCAAGGGTGCGCTTAGTGCGGGGCTCACCAACATTGATCGCATGAAGGATTTGGTGGAGCTGGTTGAGAACGTCTCTGCTCCACCGTCTAGCGCATTCTGGCGAACGTTTAGGGTCTCTGGTGATAAGCGTATGTTTTTGGCGGCTGACGACCCTGCGGTTGCAGGGATGATTGCTGAGTACGACAGACTCCATCTAGCCATCCAAGAGAGTCAGAGGGCGGCAGAAAACACCAGAAACGCGATCAACACGCTTCCGGAGATGCTGCGTCAAGCACAGCGGTACGGCGGCGAGGTGACATTTATGGAGGCGCTTCGTGACCAGATCAGCAAAAACCCTGAGCTGAGAAAGGCTCGTCTTCGCCCTACGATTCGTATCCTTGAGCAACAAGCAAACATAATCAGTTCAAGAACCGGCCTCAGACCGGTTGAGATGCAGCCGAATGAGTGAGCGTAGGTATCCAGTACAGAATACCGTTACGAAGGAACGACTTAGCGTCCCCTTGCGCGAGTATAAGCAGTACATGGAGGCCGTAAATCCGTCCACGTTCAGTTACTTGTTTAAGCCGCTAAGTGACGTTCCGGGCGTTATTGTTGGCCCCGAAAGCATCGAGCAGACGCTTGTCCCGATGGACAGGGTAAGGGACGCCATTGGCGATGGTTCACTAAGGTTGCTACGTGGTGACGATGACCCGATGTGGGAAGCGGCTCGCAAGAGTAGTGTGGCGCGAGCAAGAAGGCGGGTGGCCGAAGGCAGGAGCGGGGCAATCGTTGCCACAGAGGGCCTTCTGTCTGGTGTCACCTTTGGTCAATCTAGTCGATTAGCCAACGCTCTCGCTGGCAGAGACGCCGCAGAATTACGTGCACTTGGCATTGATGCTCACGGCGGAGCGCACTTTGGCGGCCAGGCGCTTTCGTTGCTTGTTCTCGGAATGCTTCCGATCCCTGGACTCGGTACGGTCGTTGGTGCGTCCAAGGGGTTGAGGGCAGGGAGCATCTTTGAGGTAGGCGCAAAAGCCGCAGAAAAAGCCAGGAAGGCGATCCCTGGGGAGGGTTTTGGTTCAGAGTTTCTGAAGAGTTTTACTGCGCCCGTTGCCTTTGGCGCCGTGGCTGACGTGCCGCTTGCGGCAGCGATGGTGGCCGCAGATGTCGTGGATCGCAACAAAGAGTGGACCGCTGAATCAATTAGCGCGGATTTTCTCACTCAATACAGCTTCGCCCTGGGTTTCGCGGCCTTGACTTCGATACCGCTAGCGGCCCTTGGCTCTGCTGTGCGCGCAGGTGGCAAGAAGGCCCTGCAAAGGTCTGAGGACTTACTGGAGAGGGAGCGCGTTGGTTCTCTAGCGGAAGGCATGGATCGTCAACAGTTTTTCGACAGTGTGTTCCGTGGCGGTTGGCGCTATCTCGCAAGGAAACACTTTAGGGGCAAAGGCTTTGGTATTGGGGACATGTTTGAGACCGGTGGCTATAAGACCGCGAGCAAACTTTCCAAACAGGCGGCGGGACGCTCGGCCTCCGAAAGCTACATAGGACGGTGGCTTGCACCAAATGTTAGCGATGATTTCATCAATCTGCATTTGATAAACCAGAAGGCGATACAGGATCTTGGTGCGGCATCCACCGGACGACAGATTGTAAATGCGATTCGTCCACTCAAGAACAGTATTTCCGACCCGGCATTATTGGCAGACCTAGCCCGACTAGAGCAGAACGCAGCACTCGTCGCAACAGCAAGAAAGGAGGCGGCGAGATTGGTCTTGGATTCAAGGGCGTTCGCGAAAGAATATCTCAAGCAGACATACAAGCATCCAGTGGGCATCGCCTCTGTGGGGACGGTAAATGCGGCCAACCTTATTGACGATGGGCTGCGCCTTCTGAACCTGAAACCGCTTGGCAAGGGGGCCGGTGACTGGAGCGTAAGGGCCGCCAAGACGCTCAACGTGCGCAAAGACTTTCGGATCAATACCTTCAAGAAGACCGGGCAATATCCCAGCACTAAGTTGCTAGACGACAAACTAGAGGAGGCGTTCCCTGGCATTGGCAAGCGCCTCCGTCAGATGGACAACGCCGAGGCACGGTCGCTAGACGTTTTGCAAATGACTGACGACTTTGGCAGCAAGGCCGCTGGCCTTTTTGATGCGTCTGATCTTATCGGTGTTGCTGGCGCAAGTGGGGCGAGAGATCTTCGCTCAACGCTTCGCTCGATTGACGGATCGCTTCGTGGGCTCACTGACGATAGCGCGAGGATCGTTGATTCCGTTCCGTTCACCAGAGGCGAGAAGGCGTTTTATGCGGGGGCTGAGAAAGGTCTTGGCAACTCCCTGATCGACACCAGGCTTGATGATCTACGCAAGGGCCTCGACTTGCTGACTGACGCGAATCGCGTTGTTGCCGATCTTATGGATAACGCCAGGCCGCTTATAAGGGCGCCAAAGGCAATGTCACAGGAAGAGATTTTAGCGGCTCAGGTTGAGACCGTGATGTCTACGAAGCAACGCATTGGCGAGACGCTCCGGTACGTCGCCTTATACGGTGGCGGAGCTAGGCAAACGGTGTCATTCGGTGGCGTTATGGCCTTTCGCACGCTGTCATCGGCCAGCGAAAAACGTCAGGCGTTTCGTGGTTATCACGACCTGATAAGTAGGTATTCCTCCAACCCAGACTTGTTGGTATCCCACACTGGCGATCTTGTCGGCGGGGCAGCGAGCTTCGATATGGATCTCGGCGCAGCCCTGGCCGCCAATAACGTCGCTTCTTATACGTATCTTGGTACGCAGCTTCCACGTTCTGATGATAGCGCCATTTTGCCAGAAGACTTCTCTGCGGCAGAGATGGAAAACTTCCTGGAAGCGGTTGGGGCCATTACCGACCCCATGAGCGTGCTCGCTACAGCAGCAGATGGCTCCACTTCAGATCAATCTGTTGATGCGCTTCGTGCCGTCTACCCAGAGCTTTATACGGAAATGGTCCTTGATGTCGCAGAGTTTGTTGCGGAGTTTGGCGACAAATTGAGCCATGCAAAGCTCCTGGGCCTTGACGCCTTCACGGGTGGTGCCCTCGGCTATTCAGACGGCCCGGCCCCCAACCTCACCTATCGCCAGCCCGCATATCAGACTGCCGGTCAGGCACAGGCAGCAGGAGCCACGGGAGGCCCTGAGAACCAGCGTCTCACGATCCAACAGAACTCCACCCCGGCCGGGAAAGTGGGGGCGATGTGACAGCCATTGCGGGAACATGGGGAAGCCTCGTAGCGCCGGTCTCCGGTATCTACGTGCCGGTGCCCGTGCTTGGTGACGTTGGCGGTCCACTGGTCGTAGACATGGCGCTACAGGGGCTCGACTCCGTGTCCGTTCAGATTACTTGTGAGATCACAGCAGCACAGGCCGCCAGCTCAGACCCGCGAGAAGGGGTCTTCTACGTCTTTGCAAAGAGCGCAACAGCCACGATGGCGGGCTTACCTGGCGACTACCAGTACGACATCCTTGAGACGGTCCCTGACGCCATCGGTACCGGGTTTACGGCGCGGGAGACGCCCCCGAAAGACGCACCGTATTTATTGCTCATGAGTCGCACGGCGAATGCGGCGGAGGTACGTATCCGTGCCATCTAGAGTAAGCATAAAGAAAGAGCAGTGGGGCGGAGAGCGTGGTGGCACGGGCGGTCCTGGTGGTTCTGAAGCGCCCACCAGCTTCACGCTTACCCGCGACTCCAATGGGGACATTGAGACTTTGTCTCCACAGGGGGCGAATACGTGGACCATATCGCGTGACGCAGATCGCACCATCACCTCGCTCACAAACACAACCTATGTCGTGACCATCAATAGGGATGGTAACGGGATACTTACAGGAGTTACGGTAACGTAAAGGATAAAGACAATGGCAATGGTAGACGCAGACTGGGAAGTCACGAGAGCATCGGGGAATATCCGATACATCGGTGACGACCACACATTAAATGGTGGCACCCCATCGTATGCCACTGTCATTCAATTCCACCGTTGGTTGCAAAACCTAGCTGATGACCCAGCGTTTTCTGACGATGACGAGCTGGACATCATCGACCAGAACCCGTCAGAGCGATCGACTGACAACATCATTCGGTTGGTCAACGGGTTCAACATCGACGCCATCACGGCAGAGCATTTGTATGACGGGACGGTCATCCAGGGCTCAGCCGAGACCGAAGAGCGTTGGGACGGCATCGTCAACTTCGGTCCGGCGAACGCTCACATCCAGGTCATTCAGGACGGA
>Ga0209271_10000164_pt1 | contig 22876 bp, 17 predicted proteins | sample tdAd002_FD_187123 | JGI IMG/M metagenome (GOLD analysis project Ga0209271, IMG submission 187123) | Marine sediment microbial communities from the Atlantic coast under amendment with organic carbon and nitrate - tdAd00.2 (SPAdes)... | ecosystem: Environmental > Aquatic > Marine > Coastal >... | reverse complement strand
TGTTGCGACGTTGGCAAGCGTAGCGATGTAATGCGTGCGCTTTTCGAGCCGCGGCAGCACTTCCATCATGCTCTCTTCCATCGCTTTTTCGATATCGTCGCGACGGCGTGCCGATTTCACCCGGTACAGGCCGTAAGTCAGAATCGAGCCGATGGCGGCTTTCGATTTGGCCGTGTGCTGAGCGGCTTCCTGGAAGTTACCGGCCTTCAGGAACGGCACGATTTTCTTCCATAAAGCGCGATTGCTAGCGCCCGACATAGTTAGATACATCCAGCGTTCAATTGCTATAGCAGCGCCGAATGCGAATACGAACAGGATCGGATACATAAATGGTCCGCCATCCTGAAAAAACCGCACAATTGTGCCCATTGTCTTGCTCCTCTAATTAACAATTCGCGGCCATGGGCCGCTCCTACCTCTATTCGCGGCTGAAGCCGCTCCTACTCTTGTTTACTGTCTTCGTACAGGTCGCCGTAATAATCGACCTGCCGTACAAACTCATCTCTGTCGAGCGGTGCCAGCACCTCATCTATCAGCGTGTTCACCGGTGGTCCCGTCAGGTCACCCGGATCGGATTTTTGCCATGGCACGATGTACAGCACCTTCGGCAATTCCTGGTTGCCCGTAATCTCCGTGCGTCCCAGCTCCAACCGATCCATCACCTGGTTGCCGGACTCCTGCCGCGTTACATCGGCGGCCAGTGCGGCGCTTGAGACACCGGGTTCAATCTCGTCACGCTCCCCATCGAGCGTATTTGAAGTATCAACCGCAGGTTCAAAGTCCGCTACCGTCGAGGTCTGCACAGCCGGTTCCAGGTCTTCGTCCGCGCCCTCTTGAGCTTGGGCTTGGGCTTGGGCAAAAATGGCAAACGTCGCCAACAACATGGCAAGCATGAATCGGGGGCCGAATACCGTGAGTTTTCTAGTATCCATGTCCGTCATTCCGCCACGTTTGCCGTACGCTGACTCGCCGCTACGCGACGCGTCAGATCTGCGATCCACTTCTCAACCTGTTTATCGCCACCGACCAGCCCTTGATAAATCTCAAAATGCTGCAGTGCAGTATCCAGGCGTTGTAAATACAATTCGTTAAGAACACCAAGGTTGTAGTGTGCCAAGGCGTAATCAGGCGACGCTGTGACGGCCTTCAAATAAGCGGCTTCTGCTTCAATAAATTTGCCATTTTTGCGAAATAGCATGCCCTGTTGGTTCAAAGCGGCAGGATGTGCCGGATTCAGGGCCAGCGCAGCGTCAATTGCGGCCTGGGCCGCCTCCGTACTGCCATTTTGCGCATGGATGATCGCCAGATTGACGTGTGCGCCCGGAAAAGCCGGGTATTGCAGCAAAAACTCCTTGAGTCGCAGTTCGGCATCGACGAAATCGCCCGTTGCCATGACCGAGACGGCTTGCTCGAACATCGTCTGCGCCTGTGGCGGTATCTCCGGCATCACCGCCTGATCGCCTATCCTGTCCCCAGCGACAGGCTTGCTGCCGTCCGCTTCTCTAGGACCGGACGACGCACAACCGGCGACAACCAGGATAGTTGCCGGAATCAATAGCCGCGTCGGCAGACTAATATAGCGCTGTAACCACATCTTCACTACGCTCCACTTTCGCGTATCGCGCCGGCATCAGGCCAGCGAGTCGTTCAAAACTTTTCCTTACCCATTCGTCATATACACCGGCCGGCGCGCGATCCGCATTGGCCTTGTACAAATCGATCGCCTTTTCCTCGAATGGGAACATTTGCTCTTCGAGCAACAGCTCGTATTGTCCGAGCGCTGCTTCGTCAAGGTTGCCGGGCCGCTCCGAATCCATCAGATCCGAACTGAATTGTTCATAAACTTCACCGAGGCGGAAAGTTGCTGCCGTCGTAACCTCCGCAACGCCGTAATCCGCCGCCGTCGTGTAGACCTTGATAACGTCTTCCATTAGCGCGCGCTTAAGTTTCATCGTCTCGGCCAATGGCTGGTTCAACTTGACCACGGCAAACTTGCGACGTACCGGCTCAGCCAACTCGAGCGACGCTTTCGCTGCTAGATATTTTGTTCGATCAGAGCGCTGCGCACCGGCTGTCGCGTCCACGCGGATCAGTTCTTCGAGACGCGCAGTTACATCCGCATCATCGCCGAGTGATCGCGAAATTTCGAGGAGCCGGAAACGCGCCTCGATCGATTCGGCCAATGGGTTGGGATAGTAAGCGATAATATCTTCGAGCACGCGTTGCTCGCTACTCGTCGTACCGCTAGTCTCGTAGAGATCTGCGGCTTTCCAAAGCGCCTCCCGGCGCATGTCGTCGGTACTCGACTCTGAAACAGCGATGCGTTCGAACTCCTGTGCCGCTTGCACGCTGCGACCCGATTCAAGATAACTTATGGCAAGTTTCTGCGTTATATCGTCAGCAAATTCGCTATCGGGATAATCAGCACGGAATTGTTCAAGTACTCCGGATGCGCGATCCCAGGCCGCGAGATTTATCAGGGCCGCCGCCGCATCGTATTCAGCAGTTGCACGAATCGAGGAATCCGGCACTTCCTTTCCGAGTCGACGGAAGTGCGTTATTGCCGTCTCGAGATCACCAGCATCTCGCGCCTGCTCACCTTGTTTGTAGATCGACGATGCGATGCGATCTTTGATTTCCTGAACAGCTTCCTGATCATCAGCAGGCGTGAATGATCGCAGTTGGTAATAGGCGCCTTCAGCCATCGCAAAATTAGCCAGGTCAAACTGCGAATGTGCGATAACCGTCCATGCTGTTCTTGCGAGTGCCGGCTCGACCGGCGGTTGCTTGCCAACAACGGCCTGCCCGACAGCGATAGCCAAATCAAACTCGTTCTGTACAAACAGATCTTCGGCGACAGTCGTGAGCACTGCGCCAGACTCAGGATGCTCCGGATAGGTATCGGCAAACTTCAGACCGCTATCCAGGTAGCGCTGATGCCATGCGGCTTTGGCTTCGGCTTGTTGCGTCTGTTCCAGCGTGGCCTCGTGCGCGCGGTACGCGAGAATCGCCGCATATCCAGCTTCAGCGGAGCGCTCGTGGTCCGGGTACGCGTATGCAGTTCTCTCGTACTCGTTCGTCGCATCTTCAAATTGCTCGCTTTCGAACAAGATCTCAGCAAGCAAGAAATTCGTGTTTGCGGTATCAACCTCGCCCGGGAAGTACGCCAGATACTTGCGGTAATAGCGTGCGGCTTCCTGGTAGTCGCTGCGCTTGCCCTCTTTTTGCGCCTCGGCATGGTAGTACTTGGCAAGATCCGTCAGGTTCGCCTTTAAGTGCGCCTCTACACCGGTATTTTCGGCACGCAGATTACGCACCCAGAAATCGCCGTCCATGCCGTACCGGTCGACAAAACCTTTCTTACCCTCGAGCACGAGGCTTGGAAATCCGCCGAGCTTGTAGGCCTCGATGACCTCAACCTGCAGAAGTGGTGATTTAGGGTGGTAAGGATCATTGACAACGAATGCCTCATAAGCTTCGGCTGCGTCGACGAAGCGTTCTTTCTCCAGATACAGGTCGCCAAGGTTCATGTAAATAATGTAGCTGTACGCGGGGTCCCCACGTTGGTCAAGAAACTCATCGATGCTCTCCGCGCCTTCCATGTACGAAAAGCTGATACTCAGCACACGGAACGTGTCCTCAACCAGTTCCTGGTTAGGACGGCTCAAGGCTTCAAGCCGATTCTCACCATCCTGCAATTTTATACCGCGGATCTTGCGATCGAGTAACTCGAAGAAAGAACCTAAACTATCCTCATGCCAGGCGAGTTTGAACTGCGCCCAACCGAGTTTGTATAGAGACTGCTCGTAGAAACGTGACGAGTCGCCGTATGCGATGACGTCCTGATAGGCCAATTCCGCCCCGTTGTAATCCTTGCGCAGGAACAACATTTCACCCCTACGAAACTGCACTTCATCGATCAGTTCGGTGTCCGGAAATTTTTCGACCAACTCATTCAGAACCACGAGTGCGTCGTCGTTTCGACCACCCATCTCATAGGCACGCCCCAGCTGATACAAAACCGTATCGTTGCGCCGATAATCGGGATAGGCCTCCAGCAGTTGTTGGTAGAGCTGTACCGCATTGTTGAAACTCGCATGATTCAGAGTGTCGATGTTTGCGGCAAGTTGCTCAGCTTCAGTCGCGTCGAGTTCCAGATCACCTAGTCGGCGCATTGCCTCAGCGCGCAACTCGGGATCGTCCGACACCAGGTCGAGAAACGCACGGTAATTGTCACGAGCAAGGTCAGTGCTACCGACAATGACCTTGCCGGTACGAATCTCGACGTCTTTCTTTTCCAGACTCTCGATCGTGTCTCGTTTTTTAACCGAAGTGGCATCTGCGAACGAAATCGTCAACATGCTCGCTAGCCACACTATCGTGATGAGGCGCACATTCATTCCGATGCGTCTCCAACCGTTGCGGCGAGATCATAAATTGCAGCCAGCGCGAAGCGCGCCTGGACTGTGTAAATGTCCAGCCGCTGTTTTTGTGCCTGTAGCTCACCAACTGCGATAGCCTCCAGGAATGCACGCTGCTCGGCCATTGAGTCGCCGACTCGCATCTTCATGCCTTCGATTTTCGGAGCAAGGCCATAAACTCGAGCGCTCAGATCTGCGAAACGAATTGGCTCGTTGCGCATCGTGTCGTCAATTTGCCGGCGCGCACGCTGTGTCTCCACCAATGCCTCGCCAGTCTTTCGCACATCGCGCCGAATGCGCCACAAGCGATCCTTGAAATCGCGCTCCAGTTGCCATTGCAGCACGCCCTTCAGCAACAGGATTTTGTCGCGAGCTTCGTCTGCCTCAGGAAGGTCGGCGGCAAGACCCGGCGTATTCTCGAGTCCGGTAATCTCGCCCCACATCTCGAACTCATGGGGTGTCGCCAGCGCAAGCCAGTCATTTCCTGACTCGATATCGTTCAGCAACGCATCGTACTCGAGCTTGCGATCGACCATCCCATCCAGATCAGCGCGAGCAAGCGCATCTTCGACTCGTGGCAAGCGTTCCTCGTACGCCTGGATGCGTGTCTCGAGCATGTTGGCGAAGACATCGATACTCTGTTGCCAATCATCGAGATTGTTGTGCAAGTAGTTCAGGTCCCGATAATTCTTGAGACCTTCCTGAAATTCGTGTGTCGCCAACAGATGGTACAGGTAGCGGCCTTCGGGGCCGTCCGGCAGCTCTTCGAGGCGCCAGTACCAACCCGTGCTGTCGAGAGGGTCATCGCTAAGAAACTCCTGAAAAATTTCGCCGGACTCGATGAACCCGATCGTGCGATCGATGCGATTTGTTTCTTCGTAAAAAGCCTCTATCGCATTGAGGTAGTGGTCGGCCGCCTGGCTGATCGAATCGAGCTTGGCGAGCGCATAGGGGATAGCGAGCATCGATTCCTGCACTGCCGAGTCCAGCAAATCTCGACTACGCAACTCCATCCACGGTACCAGTGCCCGGCGGTAGTTTTCGACCTCCGCATCCGCCCAGCCAACGCCAAGCAGCGCCTTGTTCGAGAACGGTCCTTCGAGTCTTACGCGTTGCAACGATTCCTTGGCGGCAAGCGGCTGGTCATCCTGTAACAACGCATATCCCAGCGCCAGGTTCGCTTTGTCCCGCAGGGCCGTCATTTCTTCGTTAAACGGGTTCAGGTCACCCAGTTCATCGAGTATTTCGGCAGCGGCCTCGACCTGACCACTGCGAACGAGCGCGACACCCAGATTGAATTTCGCATAGCTGGCCCATTCGGTCCTGCCCTTCCAGTCCCGCAGTAATGTTATTGCCTGATCGTATTGGCCGCTGTTGATATAGATCTGCGACTGCAACATCTGCGCTTCGCGCCTTAAATTGTCGGGCAGATCTTCGCTCAGGTTCGACAGCGCTACCTGCGCCTTATCCAAGTAGCCACGCTGTAGCCAGATTTTGGCCAGAAAAAACCACGTGCGGTCCCGAATTTCCAGATCGACGTTTTCGGCCAGTAATCGCCCGAAAATACTCGCAGCCTCCAGGTGATGGCCGTAGGACAGGTACAGGCCGCCAAGCAGCAATTCGGCCTGGTCCGCCTGCACCGCTGAGTCGGACAATTCGTTTTGTTCGACCGTTGCCGTCTGTTCGGTTTGCGCAGCTTGTTCTTCGACGCGCCATCTGTCTTGCGCCGCCAGCAATCGGACGATGGCTGGAAAATAATCATCCTGATAGAAGTAGAAAAGGACCTCGCCGTAGTGCGGGTCCTCAACGACGATCGAATCGGATTCGTCGTTAGCGGCCTTGGCCGGCTGCACTGCCGCTACGAGTAGCAGACACAGTGCGACAACAATGGAACAGCGCTGCCCCAAGGATCACTCCCATTCCTTGATTGCGAATTCCGGCTGCTGCTTTTGCACGCGGTCGGTGATCTCGAGTTCCATGTACTTGGCGCCGATTCCCTTGTTGAACGTCAAAGTCGCACCACGCCGATATTCCCTCGTGTGCGGCCCTTTGCCCACAAACACTGCAATCAATTCGTGATCGCCTGTTTTCAGGTTCGCCATGTGGACACGGTGTACGCCGCCGCGCACCAATGCTCCTGACTCACGTTCGGTGTACAGGTAGTTGGCGACTTCCTTGCCATCGATTTTGAGATTGACTGAGTCAAGTTCGAAGTACTCGCCGACATCCATCGATATGAAAAACGCCACCTGTGAGTTGGCCGGGAACAGCAGCTCTTCCTCCAGCAGGAACAAGTCCCTGTTGAGATCGAGTACTTCCTTTTTCAAATCCTGCACATCTTCGTCAATACTGCGGAACTTGTCGCGAGACTCGGCCTCGGCGTCGACGGCCGCAGTTTCCTGCGCGATCGATGCCGATCCCAACACCAGCATTATGCTGACTACAAGACCGATCAGAAATCGTTTTGTCACTATCACTCTCCTGCGAACCGACTTACCCGGTTACTCCCTCAGTAAGGACCTAATTTGGTCGAGGTATTTCTCTTCGTAGCCGGGCTTGTAACCGTGGTGCACGTACCTGACCGTGCCCTCACGATCGATTAGTACTGTGACCGGCATTGCCTCAACTTCGTACAACTTGCTGACTTCCTTGCGGGAGTCGAACAGCACCGGGAAACTGACGCCGAGTTCGGAAACCATGTTCATGGCCTTGCTCGAATTGTCGTCAATATTGACGCCAAGCAAGCTGAATCCAACCCGCTCATAGCGTGAATACAGCTCATCGAGGAGCGGCATCTCCTGGCGGCAGGGACCACACCACGTCGCCCAGAAATTAACCATGACTACATCGCCGCGAAATTCGGAGAGCCGCAGGTTGTCACCGCTGCTGCTTTTCAACGCAAAATCCGGCGCAGACTGCCCTGTCAGGCCTGACGAGGCCAGACTTGTCGCAGCGAAAACGCTGAATACGAGACCTACTATGATGTTCTTCATTTTCATCATCTCATTCCTTGTAATGTCAGCCAGACACAATCCGTGTCCTGGCGCAGCACAGTCAGACAGTGAATGGTGACAGCCCGGGCCCTGTTGAGGCCGTGATTGAAGTCACAAATGGCCGGTCTTGTCTAAACATAATGACCCTGCGCAAAAGTGCCCGATGCTGTGAAGTCCACGTACTTTCTATGCCTCAGTCAGATAGCTAAGCTCCGCAATCGATACAGATTACGTTAAATAGCCGATTTTTCCAGAAGTTTTCGAGCGCCGTCAGCACCCTGCCCTGGCCGCCGGAGGGACGCCAAAATGTACCGCCAGCAGACAAGCTATGATAGAGCTATCTGGCTGAATTTAAAGTGAATATCCGTCTCAATTCAGCGACATCCCCGACTTTTTTGGCATATCGAAAAGGCCTGCAGCTGGCATTATTCGGTGCACAGGCATCGCTACCGGGTATGCGCTCTCGCTTAACCTCGCTCGCCGTCCATGGCTCGCTCACATCGTTCTCCGCTTGCTTTGGCGTCCTGCGTCGCGGCGCTACGCACGACGCTCGAGCGCACACACCGATAGCGAGCCTCTCCAATCTCCGAAGGGCCTGCGGGCGGGATGTTTTGTCGAGCGAAGTAAAGCGCAGCGCAGCGAGCCATGAGCGAGACAATCATCGCGTTCGCAGTGCTGTGCAATCGATTCGCCCGCATGGCGGGCTCCTACAGGCGGGCTCCTACGGGAAGCGGGGTCCTACGGATCGAAGTCCTGGGCTTCGGGCTGTTGCAGTCCGTCCGAGTAGTAGATTCGGCCCGCGTCGTCGATCACGATGCTCTCGTAGTCGGGCAAAGTAGCTATCAGGCGCAATCCCTGATCGACACCCATTACGAAAACTGAGGTCGACAATGCATCAGTGATGACCGCGTCCGGACCGAATACGGTCGCGCTGTGCACACCACTCGCCGGAGCCCCGGTGCTTGGCTGGATAATATGGTGGTAGCGGACATCACCCTCCTCGAAGTAGCGCTCGTAGTCGCCCGACGTCGATATCGCCTCCTCTTCAAGCGGTACGGAAATTGCCACCTGGCCGTCGTTTCGCGGGTCTCGAATGCCGACCATCCAGGGCTGGCCGCGGCGATCGCCCAACAGTCGGGAGTCGCCGCCGGCGGTAACAATGGCATTTTGCACGCCGCGTGTGCGCAGGATGTCGACGCCCCTTTCGACGACATAGCCTTTGGCTATTCCGCCGAGGTTAATGCGGACGCCATCTTCCCGAAAGCGAACCGTGCCGGACGCCTGGTCGAGTTCAACAAAGCGATAATCGATGAGCATACGCTCTTGCTCGACAGTGGCGTCATCAGGTCGCTGCCTGTTGCGAAAGTCGTAATGCTGTCCAACGCTGTCATAGGTGATGTCAAAGGCGCCAAGTGTTAGTACGGATATGTCCAGCGAGCGGCGAATGATCGAAAACAGCTCATCACCCGCAACGACCGGCTCCCGGGCTGCGAGACGATTGATCTCGGATATACGGCTATCCTCGATGTAGGTACTCATGAGCTTGTCGATTCTTTCAGCCTCTTCGAACACCTGATTTACCAACCGTTCTCCCGCAACTGCGTCTTCATGCCAAATAAGCACGCTTACCTCAGTTCCCATCATTGGGCGCGCATCGCCCACCCAATCCGCACGCGCAGGGATTGAAATCGCGAAGATCGCCATCACTGCTAGAGTTCGCTTTACACCAGCGTTATGCTTCAACCTTCGAATTTTTGACAAGGAGCGGGACAGTGACTTCATTCCTGGTTTTCCTGGCGATCCTGGCAGCAATTGTGTTCTGGGGCATCGGCATATACAACCGGCTGATCAACGAACGCAACCGCGTCAAGAACGCTTTTGCTCAAATCGACGTACAACTGACTCGGCGGCACGACCTGATTCCGAATCTCGTCGAGGCCGTTAAAGGCTACATGAAACATGAGCGCGAAACGCTCGAAGCCGTCGTCAGCGCACGTAATGCCGCAGCATCCAGTCTGGACAAAGCCAAGGCAGATCCTGCAAATGCCCAGGCGATAAAGGAACTTGGTGCTTCGGAAGGCGCGCTAACGAGCGCACTCGGCCGACTGTTTGCCTTATCCGAAGCTTATCCTGATCTCAAGGCAAATCAAAACATGATGCAATTCCAGGAGGAACTTGCTAGTACCGAGAACAAGGTCGCCTTCTCACGCCAGGCCTTCAATGACTCAGTCCTGCAGTACAACAATTCGGCGCAGAATTTCCCGAACAGCGTTATCGCTGGATTTTTCAGCTTCGAATTGGCGAGTTTCCTTGAAATTGAATCGGAAGAGATGCGCGAGGCACCAGAGGTCTCGTTCACTTAATCCAGGCGCTGCCGAGCAGTCGGAGCCAGGTTGAATTTTTTTGACGCCCAGGACAAGGCCCGCCGCACGACGCGGCGACTTGTCCTTGTCTACATCCTTGGAACCACCTTGATCGTGTTGGGCGTTACACTCATCATCGGTGGCGCGCTGTTCAGTTTCACGCAAGCCGGCCACGGGGTCACCGTCGGCACATTCGCTTCGCAACAGGCGCCGATTCTGATTGCTGCCGCGGTCCTGACAACGTTGTTCATTCTTGGCGCAACGGCGTACAAGACAGCAGCTCTCTCGTCGGGTGGTGGCCGGGTCGCCGTTGACCTGGGTGGCACGCTCGTTACCCCGGATGTGCAGGATCCACTGCGACGCAGGCTGCGAAACGTCGTTGAAGAGATGGCTATTGCGTCCGGTATGCCTGTTCCCGAAATTTATGTGCTCGAACAAGAGAACGGAATTAATGCGTTCGCAGCGGGATTTGCGCCAGGCGACGCGGCTATCGCCGTTACGCGAGGTACGCTGGAACTGTTGGATCGTGATGAACTGCAAGGCGTCATCGGTCATGAGTTCAGCCACATACTCAATGGAGACATGCGACTCAACATTCGCCTGATGGGCGTGCTCTTCGGCATCATGGTGTTGGGTCTGATCGGACGCATGATTCTGCGTGGGGGTCGCCATGCAAGTTGGGTTGCCAGCCGCAGGAACAAGGGTGCGCCTGTGGTTCTCATCATTGGACTTGGATTGACCCTGCTTGGGGCCATCGGCGTTTTTTTCGCCCGAACGATCAAGGCCAGTGTATCCCGACAACGCGAATACCTTGCCGATGCGTCTGCGGTGCAATTCACGCGGCAGACTGACGGACTCGCCAATGCGCTGAAAAAGATTGGCGGATTTCAGGCTGGCTCGCACCTTCGTGCCGCCGATCCCGAGGAAGTGAGTCACATGCTGTTCGGCACAGGATCGCGGTTGAGCGGTATGTTCGCGACACATCCGCCATTAACTGAACGAATTCAAGCGTTGGACCCGCACTTTAAAGCCAGCGACTACCCCGATGTTGATCCGCGTGTCCGACAGAGCATCGACGACGATTCGCGCGCTGCCGGCATGCACAGCAACGGCGCGGCCTCAATACCTGTCAGTGGCGCAAGCGATTTGCCTCGTGAAATTTCGAGCTTGATCGGCGACCCGGAAATCGAGCACGTCGAGTTCGCCACCAAACTTCGTCGCTCAGTACCCGATTTACTCTACGACGCCGCGCACTCGCACGAGTTGGCTTATCTGTTGACGGTCGCGTTGATTCTGGACAGCAGCGGCCGTGTACTGGAGCGCCAACTCAAGCTGACCGAGGAACGACTGGGTGTCGACCGAACGAACCTGGTCAGACAGTACTATGACGAAATTTCGAAGGCCGGCGCCGAGTATCGACTTCCGCTGATGGAGATCGCATTCCCGGCGTTGAAACAACGACCGGCGCCACAACTCAGCTATCTGATCGAACTCGCCGGTCGAATAATCGACGTCGATGGCGAAATCGATCTCTACGAGTACTGCTTTTACCGCATTCTCGTGAGCAATCTGGGGCAGGCAAGCGATCCGGCCCGTCGGCAAAAGCGCAGCCGGGCATCACGCGAGCCGGTTCGTCAGGCAGCCGTTGATTTGCTTCGCGTCGTTGCCAGGCACGGCCACCCGGACGAGAACGAGCAACAACGTGCATTCGAGGCCGGCATCGCCATGTTTGGCAAATGGGGTAGCGAGTTCCGCTATGCGGCAAATCATGAGTACTCAGTTGCGGTTCTCGACAAGAGTCTCGAATTATTGCTGGCCCTGAACGGTGAAGGAAAGCAGATGTTACTTGAAGCGGTTACAGCAGTAGTCATGTCAGACAAGTCTCTCAGCATTGCAGAAGCCGAGTTGATTCGAGCGATCTGCGCCAGCCTCGATTGCCCTTTGCCTCCAATTCTAATTCAGCAGTAAGGTCGCGAATTGACGTATCATTGAACTCTCGTTGCCCGAGCCTTTCTATGTACCTATGAGCCACAATTTGAGCAATACATTGAGCAATTTTTCACGTAAGGGCACTCTCATTATTGTGGGGCTGCTATTCGCACTACCCGCGATTGCCGCCACCAAAGAGGAACGGAGAGTCGCTGATGCGGCCGACGTGCTGGACCAGTTCCTGCGTATCCCTGAGCAGTCGATTCCTCCGGCACTGCTCTCCAGAGCGTACGCGGTCGCAGTCATCCCAAATGTTGTAAAAATCGGTTTCGGTCTCGGCGCGCGCCGTGGACGCGGAATCGTTGTTGTTCGCCAGGATAATAATTCCTGGAGCAACCCGGCATTCATCACAATGACGGGCGGTAGTTTCGGCTGGCAGGTCGGCGCTCAATCCACGGACGTCATTCTCGTATTCAGAACACGCAAGGGTGTCGAAAATATCGCGAATGGCAAGCTCACACTCGGCGCCGATGCATCAGTCGCGGCCGGGCCTGTTGGACGTCAGGCATCAGTCGCCACTGACATCAAATTTCAGACAGAAGTCGTTTCCTACTCACGCAACCGCGGTCTTTTTGCCGGGGTCGCATTTGAAGGTGCCGGAGTGACGATGGACCGCAGTTCAAACGCTGCTTTTTATAGTTCGACGAGTATGACGCCAGAGAAAATCTTCGTCAGTTCACCGAATATTGCGCCAGACATCGCCAACGACTTCGTGCAGATTTTGACCGCGCAGACAGCTCGGCTTCCGACCAAGCCGGGAATGCAGGCTGGCACCACAGCGGCGCCGGTCAGTGCAGATGACGAAGAGGCCGAAGTGCGAACCTTTGGCATACCGGACGCAGATGAAGACGAGTACGATCCGAATTACTGATCGGTCTGTCACTCGACGTTGAATAGCATCCTCGAAAAAGTTAAGGAATTGGCCGAACTTATCGGCCCAAGTCTTTACTTACAGGCGCTGGCAATCGCTGTCGTTTTTGTTGGCGTAGGCAAGATTGCTGACTGGATTCTGTCGAGGGCGCTCGGCAAACTCGCCAGGCGTTCCAAAACCGACGTTGACGACCATCTTGTCGATCTCACGCATCGACCCATTTTCCTGTCATTTGTGCTGCTGGGCTTGAGCCTGGCTACCAAGCGACTGGAGCTTCCAGAACCGCCGACGTTCATTACGTTGGGCGTACTCAAGACGATCGCAGTCGCGATCTGGTACAACTTGCTCCGCCAACTGACGGACATGCTCGTACAAACGGCGCGGCGAAATCGGAGCAGCAAACTCGTTCAGACCGGCATGCTGCCGCTCATACAGAACATCGTCAAGGTCATTCTCTTTGCGCTGGCCATTTACTTCGTTTTTATTGCCTGGGACATCAATGTCACGGCCTGGGTGGCGTCGGCCGGTATTGTAGGCCTGGCTCTGAGTTTCGCGGCCAAAGACACCTTGTCGAATCTGTTTGCTGGCGTGTCAATTGTTATGGATGCGCCATACAAGAACGGAGACTTCATCATTCTCGAAGCGGGCGAACGGGGAGTCGTGACTCACATCGGGCTACGCAGCACGAGAATCCTGACTCGTGACGACGTCGAAATCACGATTCCGAACGGCGTCATAGGTAACAGCACGATTATCAATGAGGCCGGTGGCCCGTCCCAGAAACACCGCATTCGAATTGCGGTCGGTGTTGCCTACGGCTCGGATCTGGATCATGTCATCGCAACACTAGAGCAAGTCGCCGACGACAACTCCGAAGTTTGCAGCGAACCGCAACCTCGCGTCAGATTTCGGAAATTCGGCGAATCGAGTATTGATTTCGAACTGTTGTGCTGGATCGAGCGGCCTGTTGACAGGGGCCGTATCAGGCATGAGCTGGGCTGCTCGGTCTACAAGGCATTCGTCTCGAACAATATTGCGATTCCGTTCCCACAACGGGATTTGCACGTGCGGACGATGCCGGACAAATCCTAGGCGGCACTAGTTACCCGTTTCTTCATTGCGTTTGCGCAATTCGTCCCGGACTGCGTCAAGATCGCTTGCCGGTTCAACAACGGCGACCGGCGCGTTGCCACCGTCGGATGGTAGCGGCGAATCGGCTGACGCAGGGACTTCAGCGGGGAATTCGTCGGTCTCGGGAATCACCATACTCGGCGCATTTGCTGCGGCGCCGTCAACGGCACCCTCAGAATCTTCAGACGGTGGCAATTCACCGAACTGCGCGAGATATTCAGCCTCTTTACGCATACGCTCGGCTTCTTCCGCCCGGCGGCGAGCTTCCGCGGCAGCTTGTTGTGTCCGTCGAAGCGCCTCGCGCTTTCTGTCCGACTCTGCCGCAAATGCATCACGCATGGCGCGTTCTTCTTTAGCCTCAATCACTGAGACTGCCTGGCGAGCATTGACACACTCGGCCTCATACCGGGACTCGGAACGATTTTGCGCACAACGGACCACAGCGGCCTCGAGAATTATGGGGTTCTCAAGGAATTCGGTCACTGAGCGGGGTTTTTGCTCCTCGGCACAACCCGTTAGCAAGGCAAGACCGCAGAGCAGCATTGTTGCACGATTCTTCATTTTGGCCGTCGCCGACTCCAGAATTGATTAAATGGTATATATTTCAGCATCCTGCAACGTCGCATCATATCACCGCTGTCAATATGTGAAATTGCGTGAGTTCGCAGTTTTTGGCGCTGAAATCCCGCATTCGGGCTATAGTGGCGCGGCAATTGGATAAGGAACGCCTCTGACGTGACAGAATCGAGCCAGTTTTCGCTACTAGGGCAACGCCGTTTCGCACCATTTTTTGTTACTCAATTCCTCGGCGCACTCAACGACAACGTTTTTCGCAATGGGCTCGTGATTCTGATCACATTCCAGGGTGTACTCGTCCTGGGCATGAACCACAGCCAACTCGCGAATGTCGCGAGCCTGCTGTTTATTCTGCCGTTTTTCCTGTTTTCGGCCACCGCCGGGCAAGTCGCCGACAAGTACGAAAAATCCATGCTGATGCGACGCATCAAGCTGCTCGAGATCGTGCTGATGACCATCGCTGCGGCGGCGCTACTCAACAAGAGCTATCCATTATTGCTGCTGGTTCTTTTCCTGATGGGCTGCCAGTCCACCCTGTTCGGCCCGGTCAAGTATGCCTATCTGCCGCAGCAGCTTGCCACGGCCGAATTAATTGGCGGCAACGCACTGGTCGAGGCCGGCACAAACGTTGCCATCATTCTCGGCTTGATCATTGGCGGCCTGATGATCGCGATTTTTCCGCAGGACCAGACCATGCTTGGCGCATGCCTCATCGGCTTTGCCGTGTTCGGCTACCTGGCAAGCCGGCAAATTCCGACCACGCGCGCCGTGGACCCGGAACTCAAGATCAGTTGGAACGCGTGGCGAGAAACCTGGCGCATAATCGGTTTCGCGCGTGAGGACCGCACGGTTTTTCTTTCTATCCTCGGCATTTCGTGGTTCTGGTTCTTTGGCACTCTGATGACGGTACAGATGCCGGCGTATACGCTCGATGTTCTCAACGGCAATGAGGCTATTACGACCGCCCTGCTGACCGCCTTTATCGTTGGTGTCGGTATCGGATCACTATTGTGTGAACGTATGTCCGGACACCGTATCGAGTTGGGCCTCGTGCCGTTCGGATCTATCGGGCTCAGCCTGTTCGCAATCGATTTGTATTTCTCACAGACAACACCGAGCGTTGCTGCTGTTTCATCGGTCGGAGATTTTCTTGGGCGTCCGGGAAGCCTGCGTGTACTAGTAGATCTCACGATGCTGGGTGCATTTGCCGGTTTCTACAGCGTGCCCCTGTATGCCCTGATCCAGAAACGCGCCAAACGCCAGCACCTATCGCGGATTATTGCCGCAAATAACATCATCAACACGGTCTTTATGGTCGTCGCATCACTGATGGCAATCCTGGTTTTGAATCTGGGTTTTTCGATACCGGAATTGTTTCTGCTTCTGGCAATTCTCAATGTCGTGGTCGCTATCTACATCTACTCTCTATTGCCCGAATTCATGATGCGTTTTCTGGCCTGGATATTCATAAATGTCCTGTATCGAATTCGCCCGACAGGCCTCGACAACGTGCCAAGGAAAGGACCTGCGATTGTCGTTTGCAATCATGTCAGTTATATGGACCCGATCCTGTTAACCGGATCGATAAAGAGACCCATGCGATTTGTCATGTACTACAGGATCTTTCAGATTCCACTATTGCGGTTCTTTTTCGAGCACATGAGAGCGATACCGATCGCCGGTGCTATGGAAGACGAAGCTCTGATGAACGAGGCGTTCGAGCGGGTTGATGAAGAGCTCGAGGCGGGGAATATCGTTTGTATTTTTCCGGAAGGCGCCATTACCCGAGACGGAGAGATTCAGCGATTCCGGCCCGGCATTGAGAAAATCATTGCGCGACGACCGGTTCCGGTTGTTCCTGTAGCACTCGGCAGGTTATGGGGTAGCTGGTTCAGCCGACGCAAAGGTGGCGGACTTCGCACGGTACCCGGGCGTCTGTTGGCCCGCGTTCCGATTACCGTCGGCGAAGCTGTCCCGGCGCGCGACGTAACGGCGGCGCGACTCGAGTTACTCGTCCGGACCTTGCGCGGCGATGATCGCTAGCTTGCGCCGCCATTCGTCAAGCAACTGATCCTTGTTGCCAAAAAGTCCGGGGCCGCGCGAAGCGGTGAAGCTCAACTCAGCCAGGCGTGCGTAACCATCAGCTGCGACAGGAAGGTAGAGCCTGCTGCCCAGCGCAGCCGCACTGTCTGACTCGGGATCGCCGAAAACCATACGTGCACTGCCCAACGCTATCGGTGCGAGCGTCGCGTCGATCCAGATAAGGCCCGCCGCTGCAGAACTGGCACGATGGATCCAGGTAGAAGTGCGAAACAGAACACGCAAGCCACCCGGCGTGAACGTAACCTCCTCAACCGTACTTGGAAGCTGTAATGTCGCTTCGCCAATACGACCTTCTGCAAGACTGAATTGCTGCGCCAGATTGTTCTGATCCACAAGTACGAGAAATTGTGACCGTGGCGACGCTTCGAGCCAGCGTATTGCTTCTTCGCCCTGCCACAGAGTCTTCAGACCCCATGGTTCGCCAGACTCTTGCGACATCATGCGCAATGCGCCTGACTCACTGCCCAGGTACAGGTGATTATTGTCAGCGAAGGCCACGCTCTTGTGTTGCTCACCAAGCTCAAAGCGAGCAAGCAACTGACCTGTCGCAGTATCGATCACCTCGGCGCTGTTGCCATTCAGAATTCCGAGTTGTGTCGCGTCGGGGGAAAAAGTAAGTCTGTCGATCAAGTCACCTGGAACATTCGCGATAAATTGATGTGGTACGCCGTCAGCCATATTCCAGATACGCAGCGAATTGTCGGCGGCGGCACTTGCCGCTAATGAACCGTCTGGACTGATCTCAAGTCGCCTGACTTCGACATTGTGACCAAAGAAACTAAGGTCCTGCATCCGGGTCAGCATCTCTTCGCGTCCGGAATCGGCGGGCAGAATGTGTACATCACCTTGCTGATCACCAATAGCGATCCTCATAGCACCTGGCGTGGCTGCCGCCACAGCATCACCCGATGGCGGCCAGATTGAGTCCGTCACAAGCTCGTCGCCGGCAGCGCTTCGTACCGGCAGCGCAGGCGCACGCCAGAAGCGGGCGACGCTATCCGTTCCCCCAGTGACCACGATCTGCTCATCCGCACTGAACGCCAGCAAACTGGCTCTGTCTTTTCTGGAGCCGGAGCCCAGCGGCGGGCCAAGCAGGCGTCCGTCAGTGCTGTCGTAAACCTGGAACCCCCGTTCGGGTCTGCCAACCAGCGCCCTGGTACCCGATGGCGAGAATTCGAGTTGCCATCGCCCTTCGCCGAACTTCTCGAGTAAGGGATTTGTCGGCTGATCGATGCGCCACAACGCTGTACCTTCCTCACCGAAAACAGCGCCAAATACTTCACCACCCGCGGCGAGGCTAATAACGCTCGGCTGCGCAGGCAGGTCGATCAGTACGACCAAAGATCCGTCGCGAAAATCCCAGATGCGAACGGCACGATCATAGTCGGCAATTGCGATGCGACTACCGCTGGAATCAAGCGAAACTAAAGCGGGCGTGCCAGCGACGTCCAACTTCGCAGCAATGGCTGCATCTTCGAGTGACCACAATTCAAATGTCGTGTCGGTATCACTGCTGCGCTGTACAAACAGGTGCGTTGCGTCGGCGGTCAACATCGATGTCGTACTTGCAGCACCGACGGGCAAGGTCGCGACTCGACTGCCAGTCCCGGTGTCCCACAGGTTAACCGTATCCTGCGTTGCAGTGACCAATAATCGCGCGCCGGCACTCAAGCCGATTAGTTGTTCAAGTTCATTAACTGCGACGGCACGCACGGGCTTGGCGAATGCGAGATCCCAGACCCTGGCGCTATCGCTCTGCATTGCGCGCGCGACCGCAAATCGTCCGTCAGCGCTAAACCACAAATTCTCTGTTTCGCGTTCGACGGGATCGGAAATATTCAGCCCACGCTGAAAATCCTCGATGAGCCCCTGCGAATTCAGGTTCAGGTTCCAGCCGACCAGCCTGCCTGCGACCCCGAGTTCCTCATCGCGAACACTAAGGCTCCAGGTTCCATTTAACGGCTCACCGACCAGTTCACGAAGCTGTGCTGCCGGTATCCGCAGATCCTCGTTTGATGACGCGCGCTCGGCACCAGGATCAACCTCGACAGCTCGGCCCGACGGAGCAATGACTTTAATACGCAAGTCACTGGCTCGCGCGTGACTCAAATTAATCGTCAAGCCAATGCGGTTGACGACGCCCTCCCTGTCAACGATTACACGGCGAACCAGAGGCGATACTTCGAGGGCTGTGATCGCCCAGTCTTCACGCCTCTGCAATCCCTGGGGTTCCAACGACCATTGTGTGACCTCGGCGCCCCGCGTTTCTGTTAGTAACATGTTCTCCGGATTGAAAATCACGTCACCACGATCGGCATCCGCGAGACTTGACAGCAATAGTGGATAGTCATCATTGACGAGCATCGCGGAACGATTACGACGTTGCGGTGTTGACAGGACCAGAGATTCCAGTGAAGCAAGCAGTGCGCCGTCGCGACGCTCTTCGCGCGAAGCCTCGCGCACTCGCCTATCCCAGAAACCAGCCAGTAATTCCTGCGGCAAGCGTCCCGCGTCCGGCAGCGCCGCGGCCATTGCGGCAATCCCCGCAATTTCTACCTCATCCGTTGCCGCCCTCGCACGATTCCGCAAGAAGCCCCGGTAGAGATTGTCCGCGATATCAACATGGCCGGGGAAGGAATGCAGATTCAAATACGCATCGTTTGCAGTCTGCAATGCTACGGTATCTGACGTCAGCACGTTGACATAGGACTTTGGCAACAGCTGCGTATACCAGAAAGGCAACGCGACCATGACAAGAAGGATTCCGACTGCCACCGCGGGAGCTCGCCAATGTATCGGCAGATTTTCATTCGCCCAACGCGCAGTGAACACGGCTCCGTAAAGACGGTTGCGAACTTCGAGATTTCCTTCTTCATTGATAACGATAAGTCCGATCGCTATCAGTCGCCGTTGCAAAGGGGACCCAAGATCTGCCGCTACTTCTATACCCTTACGGATTTGGCCAAACAGATTAAGGAGCGGCTCGCGACGCTTAACATCATTGACCACCTCGCGGTGAATATGACTCATATGCGGTTCGCTATGCAGGGCGGCACGACCTGCAAGCTGCATCGTAGCTATGCGATCGACGACTTCCACTACGTCCTCATGCCTGTTTTCGCGAGAAATCGACCGCGCCAGTTTTTGTGACAAATAGGGCTGCCCACCCGTCCAGAAGTAGATGCGATCCAGAACAGCTTTAGCCTGCTCCTGCGGTAAATTCAGTTCAGTCCCAAAGAGATCCAGGTCGGCTCGGGAGAAATCACCCAAAGAAACAGCTTGCGTGATATTGAACGGCGACAATTCGGGCTCGTCGATCAGACTCAAAGGATCGCACTCGCCCAGAAGAACGAAGGTCAGCCGGGAAAACTCCGGATCTGTAGCGCGTGCGTTGTGTGCGGCACGAATGCTCGCCAGCAATTGATCGGCAAATGCCAGGTGAGCAATGCACTGAATCTCATCGACAAAAACGACAACGCGCTCATGGACATTGCGCAAGATGACTTCAGAATAAAACTCGACGAGGCGTTGCCGATTACTCAGTATCGACTTGTCCTGCCACCAGCTTTGCAGGTCGACCCGAATACGCAGCTGCCGCAACAGGCGATAGGCAACGCTGTAATACCAGCGGCCCGCATCTATACCGGCGTCGCGCACACCGATCTGCTCTAAATCAAGAGTCGCGACCTTGAAGCCGTTATTTTCCAGGCGCGCGGCCGCCGCCGCAATCAGGCTCGATTTGCCACTGCGATCCGGCGCGATAATGTGCGCATAGCGGCCTGAAACGACTGTCTCGTACAGGACATCATCTGCAGCTCGACGAACATAGCCGGCGCGAACGGCATGCAACGGCGTGCCGACGCTGAAAAACTCGCCTGTTGTGTCCAGCCTGTCGCGCTCAGTGCCGGGCGACTGTTCGTCTGAATTTCCGGTCATCGATGATTCCAGTGTGCCGCGCTGATGTATTCTCCCACAATGACTGATTCCCGGCTTCTCAAAAAGGATCTGTTTGGCGAAATCCGGCTGATTGTCACTGCCGATGAACCGTACATTATCCGTGATTCCAGCGCTGCGAGCGACTGGATACGCTGGCTCGCGCGTTACCTGTTGAGACGCGAAGCCCGCGCGCTGGCGGCCCTGGGCAATCTTGAGGGGGTGCCGCATATTCAGCGAATAGAACGCGATCGACTGACCCGTGGCTACCTGCCCGGCGCACCGATGCACCACGCAAAACCACGTGATCCGGCATATTTCAGAGCTGCTGCAAGGCTACTGAGGCGCCTGCATCGCGTCGGCGTAGTGCACAACGACCTTGCAAAAGAGCCCAATCTGCTTGTTGACGAAAATGGATCACCGGCAATCATTGACTTTCAGCTTGCCTGGTATGCACCGAAACGGGGGCGCTGGTTTCGATTGCTTGCTTATGAAGATCTGCGCCATTTGCTTAAACACAAGCGCAGTTATTGCCCACGATATCTGACGCAACGAGAACGATCGATTCTCAATAATCCGTCGCTTCCCTCACGGATCTTCATGTCAACAGTGAAGCCGGCATATATGTTCGTTACGAGGCGGTTGCTTGGCTGGTCAGATCGCGAGGGGGCTGCAGATCGTGGTGACCGCAGCTGATGTTTCGGTATACTTTCGCGCCATGGACTATTGCCACCAACACAACCTCGTCGATCCCGCGAAATCCGGTGGCGAAAGACGCTACGGAATACGTGTAACGCTGCCAGCGGGCGATACGCTGCGAAAGATGCTCGGTGACGACTGGGAAAAATTGCACTGGTACGCGACCGAGGTCGACCGGGACAGCGCGTTTGAGACTATGGCGGTTCGCCATGGCTACTACCGCAGCACGGACAATCCGACACAATTGCTGGAGAAGATCCTTCGTTAGCAATTGATCGCCCGCTGGGGCGGGCTCGTGCTAGCGCGGCAGTGAACCGAGAGACAGATAATAGTTGGTGCTACCGCCTTCGCCGAATCCCGCGGCAAGATAGATCGGCCCGATTATTGTGTCGAAACCGGCGAACAAGCTGCCATGGACTGTCGCTGAGTCAAAGCTGATATCCGAGCGACTCTGCCAGACGTTGCCCAATTCCGTCGAGAAACCAAGGTAAATCGGCACTTCAAGCAAACCACCTGTCGATTGGCTGACTCGCCGGTAATAAAGAAGCCTTGCGAGCGCCGCATGCGGACCGCTGATTTGACCGCGCTGGAAGCCCGAAAGGCGGAGGAAGCCGCCAAGCGGGAAAAAGTCCTGGATCGCGCCCTGCGAATCGATTGTCGTCGCGTAGCGGGCACCGATCTGCCAGCTGTTTTTGCCGTGGCTCCAGACTCTCTCGATACTCGCGTCTACTAAGTCGAAGCGCTCGTCAGCACCCAGGTCCGGGCGAGACAGGTTCCAGTTGACTTCCGCGTATGTTCCACTGCGCGGAAACTGCGCATTATCCAGTGTGTCGAATCGCAATCGGGTAAGGATGCCACCTGTATCGAACTCATTGTTCGGTAAGGAGGGGTCGCCGACCTTCACACGAGATCGGCCAGTGCCGCGATAAGCACCAATTCGAAATTCACCAAATAACCCGATCGCCGCACCCAAATCCAGGCCAAGCTCCGATTCGGAAATCCGGTACCGCGCCACCGCACCATCCTCGACAAAAGCATTCAGATTCGTCTGATGAAGATCGATTCTGGGTGCGACGAACAGCCACGATCGATCGCCGAACGGCTGGTAAAACTCGGACGTGAGCAGCGGGTCAGTGCCAAGCTGCAGATCTGTCCGCCATTCCGCCCCGCGAGTGTTGATTCCAACCTTGGTCAGTCGCGTCCCGACATTGAACGCCGTAGAGCCTTCAAAGTCATTTTCGAGTGTCACAGCAAATTGCAGGAGATTTGGTCCCCAACTTTTCGCGCGAGCCTCGAACTCGACACCGGTTGCGCCATTTTCCTCAACGAGTTTGTAGCTGACCTGTTCATAAAGATTCAGGCCATACAGCAGCTCTGCATCCACGGCCAGTTTGTCCGTGTCGATCCGGTCACCTGCAGCCACGTCCAGCCGTGATTCCAGTATTCCCGCCGACAAACGCCCGTCGTGGGTGACGCGAACGAACGCCAACCTGTCATCAATTTCAGGGGGCGCGGAACGTTGCGCCAGATGCTCCGCGAATTGCTGTTCATCAAGAGAGATTTTGCTCAGCTCTCCCGCAACCTTCCGCGTCGCGATCTCGCCCGGCTCGATCGTCTCCATGATTTTCCCGAAATCGCTGGAGGCGAATATCCCGAGCGCGGGACTGATAAAAATATCCTGCTCCGAGAGCGTCTCGACCTGACGCACGGTCTCCTTGCGCATCAAAATCGTCACTATCTGTTCCGAAATTGCGATTGCAGAATTAAGCTCTTCAGCCGAGTAAAGCGGAAACTCGA
>Ga0209271_10000163_pt1 | contig 23058 bp, 21 predicted proteins | sample tdAd002_FD_187123 | JGI IMG/M metagenome (GOLD analysis project Ga0209271, IMG submission 187123) | Marine sediment microbial communities from the Atlantic coast under amendment with organic carbon and nitrate - tdAd00.2 (SPAdes)... | ecosystem: Environmental > Aquatic > Marine > Coastal >... | reverse complement strand
TTGATTAACAACGTAAACAGATTGGCGGCGTATAGCGACGCAATCAATCCCCAGACGAATTCGCTGTGGTCGACGAACAGGCGCGGGCCGGGCTCGAGGCCCCAGATCACCATGCCGCCAAGCAGGATTGCCGTGGTCGGCGAACCGGGAATACCCAGCGTCAACATCGGCAACATCGATCCGGTACTGGCCGCATTATTGGCCGCTTCCGGTGCACAAACGCCTTCGATCGCACCTTTACCGAACTTGTCGGGATCCTTGGAAATCTGCTTGGCAAGCCCGTAGGCCATCAAAGAGCCCGGCGTTGCGCCCGCGGCCGGCAGAATACCCACAAAATAGCCGAGAAAAGAACCCAGCACGGTCGCCTTCCAGGTTACCACCAGCTCCTTCAGCGCCGCAACGGTGCGCGCCACTGTCACGGTGGCATCGGAGAGCATGCTCTTGCCACCGCCGAGGGCATGTTCTTCGACCGTCCACAGCATTTCGCCGATGCCGTAAATACCGATTGCGAGCACGAGAAAATTTACTCCGTGCAGGAAACCGGTTATATCCCACAGTACCAGGCGCGGTTCACCGGAGATGATGTCGAAGCCAACCGCGCTTAGCACCAGGCCGATGCAGATCGAGAACAGGGTTTTGAAAATGTCGTCGCCGCCCAGGCCGACAAAAGTCGCGAAGGCCAGCATCATTAAAGCAAATTCTTCGGGTGCGCCGAAAACCAGTGCCACATGGGCGAGCGGCGGTGCAAAGAAGGTGAACAGTAAAACTGAAATACTGCCACCGATAAAAGAAGCTACGGCGGCGCCGATCAGAGCCTTGTCGGCCATACCCTGTTTGGCCAACGGTCGCCCATCAAAGGTCGTTGCAACCGCGGTCGAAGCGCCGGGGATACCGAGCATGATCGATGAAATCGCGCCCCCGTACATAGCCCCATAATAAATCGCCGCGAGAAAAATAATTGCACCGGTGGGCGGCACCAGAAAGGTCAGCGGCAACAGGATGGCCACACCATTGACCGAACCCAGCCCGGGCATCGCACCGATAAAAAGCCCCAGCGCGCAACCGCCTATAATCAGCAATAGATTCTGCGGTTCGAATACGACCGCGAAACCTTGCAGCAGGAGTCCTAGAATCTCTAACATGTTACTGCCTCTTTTCTCAGCCTGGGATTTAACAAAGATCTAAAAGAATATCTTGTACAACGGGATGAAAAGGGGTTCGGTAATTCCTTTTGGCAGAATGATCTTCAAAGTGATCTCGAAGAAGTAAAAGATGACCACGGGAATGAGCACGGCCAGTGTCGCCGTCAGCCGCCAGGAATGCTTACCCATAAAACGCAGATAAAAAATCAGGAACAGCGGCAAGGCGCCGTATATCCCGATAAAGGAGAACAGGGCGACGGTAATGATCAGCGCACCCGCTACCGCGGCAACATCACCGAGCACATGCTTTTCGATATAGACCCTGGTCGAGGTAGCAATACTGCCGTGTTTGCGAAACCAGTTGAACAGGATCCCGCCACAGGAAAGCAGCATGATGGTCGCGAGCCAGAAAGGCCAGGCGCCGCCACCCGGACCCTCTTGGTCGATCCAGCCGATTGGAAGTTCGGCGCTTTTAACCATCAGGTAGATAGAGAAGGCTCCCATCAGGAGGGCCATCAACAATTCTGCGGTTCTGACTGTCATGATTGAAGCTCCCCCCTATCTACCCATTGATTAAATCCTGGTCGCTTTACTTGATAGCGCCCATTTCCTTCAGCATGACCTCGTGCACATCGCGCTCTTTCTTCCAGTAGCTCATTAGCGCATCACCGGTCAGCAGGTCACCCTGCAGGCTCTTCTTGGTGCGGTATTCCTGCCACTTGGCAGAATTGAACACGCGGGTAAAAAGATCGATGTAGTAGGCTTCCGCTTCTTTACTCATGCCGGGAGCGCCAACCACGGTGCGCTGCATGTAATACACGTAGTCCTTGCCGAGCTCCTTGAACGTTGGTGCATTCGGAAACAGCGGTAAACGCTTGTCGGTAAACGACGCCAACGCCTTGGTGGTGCCCGCTTCGTAAAAACCGAGTTGCTCGGAAGGATTGTTCACCGTTGAATCGGCATTATTACCCGCGAGTTCCTTGGCAACCTTGCCACCGCCCTTGTACGGAACATACTTCATGTCCAGATCATAGGCCTTGTTGAGGAAGTCGGTTAACAGGTTGTCTTCCGAGTTCTTACCGGTACCTGCCATGATCCAACTATTGCCCTTGGCCTTGGCCGCCTTGACGAATTCGGGGATATTGTTGATGTCTTTGCGATCGGAATTAACCCACAGCAGAAAGGTATCTTCCGCCATGCGCGCAACCGGAGTAAAGGTAGCGATATCGATGCCGAGACCAGGTTGACGCAACGGTGTGGTATAAAAGCTGTTCAGCGTGAACATGATGGTGTGATTGTCGCCTTTCTTGCCATTCATATGCACCAGTGCTTCAGCACCCGAACCGCCCGGCTTGTTGACCGGGGTAAACGGAACCGGTGCCATTTTGTCTGATGCAATAATACTTTGCAGCAAGCGCACAGCCTTGTCCGCACCACCGCCTTTACCGGCCATAACCACGAATTCGACAGGTTTGTTTGGTTCCCAGGCCGCCTGGGCCAGAACCGGCAATCCCGCCAGCATAGCGCTAACGCCAAGCGTACAGATCACTTTCTTGAGAGTGTGTTGTGTTTTAAACATTATGAAATGCTCCTCCAAATTTAGGGCCCTTGAAGGCCCAATTAGATGATTCCAACCAGTTGATCGGACTCACCATGCTCACAGGTCCTTGGGTAGGAACCTGAATACCCAAAATTGATTTTTCAGTTCCGGGCCGACCCGTATATCACTTTTCAGGGTGACTACGCATCATTTTTCTGATTATCCAGCCCGAAACCAAACCGGGCCTGAATCTATTATTATCTGGTATACAATATACCAACGCTGACTGTATACCACCTTCGGGATAGCTGTAAAGGTTTTTCAGCAGCTTATTATTTTTGCAATATTTCCTGCATCAACTTACCCATATCCGATGGGTTACGCGTCACACTGACCCCGGCGGCTTCGAGCGCCGCAATCTTTTCCTCGGCGGTACCCTTGCCGCCGGCGATGATCGCGCCGGCATGGCCCATGCGTTTGCCTGGTGGTGCGGTGACTCCAGCGATGAATCCAACCACGGGTTTGCTCATATTGTCGGCAATCCACTCGGCGCAGATTTCTTCATCGCTGCCACCGATTTCACCGCACATCACCACACCATCGGTGTCCGGGTCGTCATTGAACATCTTCATCACATCAACGTGCTTGAGACCATTCACCGGATCACCGCCGATACCAACACAGGTGGATTGTCCAAGACCCAGCTTGCTGAGCTGGTCGACCACTTCATAGGTCAGCGTGCCGGAGCGTGATACCACCCCGATGCGTCCTTTCTGGTGGATATACCCCGGCATAATACCGATCTTGATTTCTTCGGGGGTAATAACGCCCGGGCAATTGGGACCAACCAGGATAGTGCTCGAACCCTGCATATAATCACGGGTCTGTATCATGTCCTTGACCGGAATGCCCTCGGTGATACAGATAACTACTTCGATACCGGCGTCTACCGCCTCGTTGATGGCCGCAGCCGCAAACGGTGGCGGCACGTAAATCACCGAAACATTACAATTAGTCGCCGTTTTGGCTTCGGCAACGCTATCAAAAACCGGCACACCTTCAACTACCTGGCCGCCTTTCTTCGGGGTTACCCCGGCAACGTAGCAGTTTTTGCCATTGGCGTACTCGATCGAATGATGGGTATGAAACATACCGGTCTTGCCGGTAATGCCCTGGGTAACCACGCGCGAATCTTTATTGATCAGTATCGACATGACTAGGCTCCTGCGGCCGCGGCTGCGACTTTCTCGGCCGCGTCGGCCATGGTGGTTGCGTTGATGACCGAAATTCCCGAAGCAGCGAGAATCTGGCGACCCTGGTCGACGTTGGTACCCTCGAGTCGAACCACCAGCGGTACCGACAGGTCGACTTCACGTGCCGCGTTAACCAGTCCCTCGGCAACCACGTCGCAGCGCATGATACCTCCGAAAATATTAACCAGGATAGCCTTCAGGTTGGCATTCTTGAGCATGATTTTGAAGGCTTCGGTCACCTGCTCGGTGGTCGCGCCGCCGCCGACATCGAGAAAATTTGCTGGCGATGCGCCGTACAGCTTGATGATATCCATGGTCGCCATGGCGAGGCCGGCGCCATTAACCAGGCAGCCGATAGTGCCATCGAGTGAAATATAGTTCAGCCCGAATTTGGAAGCCTCGATTTCATCGATGTCCTCCTCGTCGAGGTCGCGCAGTTCCTGCAATTCGGGGTGGCGATACATCGCGCTTTCATCGAAATTGATTTTTGCGTCGAGCGCCATCACTCGCGCATCGCTGGTCACGATCAACGGATTGATTTCGGCGAGTGATGCATCTTTATCCCAGAACGCCTGGTACAGCGCCTGCATCAACCTGCCCGCCTCAGCTGTCAGGTTATCGGGTATGCCGATTTTCGTTGCCAGCGAAACTGCCTCGGCCTCGGTGAGCCCGGTTTTCGGATCGACCATAACCTTGTGAATCAGCTCTGGTGTTTCCGCGGCCACGGTTTCGATTTCGGTGCCGCCTTCGGAACTCGCCATCACGGTGACGCGTTGCGTGGCACGATCGACCACCAGGCCAACATAGAGCTCATCCTTGATCGGCGCCCCTGCTTCGACCAGCAAGCGCTTGACTTCTTTTCCCTCGGGACCGGTCTGATGGGTCACCAGGGTCATACCGAGGATATCCCGGGCATGGCTGCGGACTTCGTCGAGGCTGTCGGCGAGCTTTACACCGCCACCCTTGCCACGACCACCGGCATGAATCTGCGCCTTCACAACCCACTTTGCACCACCGATCGACTCGGCCGCGGCGACTGCTTCATCGACTGAAAAACAGGCCTTACCCGCGGGCACCGCGACCCCGTACTCACGGAGAATTTCCTTACCCTGATACTCGTGTATTTTCATTGTGTGCTTCTCCGCCCCGGGGAAATTTTGGACTATCGTATGCCAGCTTCGATAAAATGCAAAAAAAAACGCACCAGCGCAGGGTGCGTTTCGAATGATGTCAGGTTGCCGCAGTCAATGAAAGCAACAATTTCAGCTCGTCTCAGCTGGGCTGCCCCACCACCTTGATGCCTTCTTCCTGCACGGTTTTGTTGAGCAGGCTGACCAGGGCAAAAACCGTATTCATCGCCGGGGTTGGCGTACTGGTTTGTTCGCCGAGTTCGATCACTACTCCGAGCATGCCATCGATCTCGAGCGCTTTACCGACTTCGAGATCCTGCAACATCGAAGTCTTGTGCTTGCCCACGCCCTCGGCACCTTCGATGCGTCGTTCCAGCGAGACGCGGAAGCTGGCACCGAGTTTTTCAGCCACCTGCTGCGCTTCGATCATCATCTGCGCAGCCAGCGCGCGAGTCTGCGGAAACTGGCAGATATCAACCAGCGTGGAATGGGTTAACGCGCTGATCGGGTTGAAAGACAGGTTGCCCCAGAGTTTGAGCCAGATTTCGGAACGGATGTCCGGCAACACGAAGGATTTGAATCCGGCGCCAACAAAGGCGTCGCAAATCGCCTGCACCCGCTCCGATTCGGAACCATCGAGTTCACCGACCGGGTAGCGATTACCCTCGATGTGCCGGATAACCCCGGGCGCGTCGATGGTTGCAGCCGGGAAGGCAATGCAGCCGATGATGCGGTCAGGATCGATCGCAGCGGCAATTGCACCATCAGGATCGACCGTGCGCACGATGCTGTCGCGATATTCACCATCGAGCTTCTGAAAGTACCACCACGGAATCCCGTTTTGCAGCGTAACAATGACTCCGGTGTCCGACAACATGCTCATCAACTTGTCGGCGACGGGTTCGATTTGATGGGCTTTCACGGCAAGCAGCACCATATCCTGACCGGTAATTTCAGTAATATCACTGGTGGCAACCAGGTCAGTCACTACCGATTCCTCGCCGTTCTCAATGTATTTCAAACCATTGGCATTTATCGCCTCGAGGTGCGCGCCCCGCGCGATGATCGAAAGTTCATGACCCGACTGAGCCAACTTTACCGCCATCATGCCGCCAATTGCACCTGCTCCAACCACGCAAACTTTCATTATTAACCTCACTGAAATCAGGGGTGAAAAAACCGGCGCATTCTACGCCAAAAAATGCCGCCTCGTCCACGCAACGACAAAAATAGTTAAGATTGGGCCTGATCATGTGTTAGATTGCGCGCCCTCGCCACAACCTGAATTTTGAGTTATGACTAGCTGGGTAAGCTTCAACTGGAAACAGCAAAAACACCTGGGCATGCTCGATGGTGACGACATCGCCATTTGCAGTAACGCGTTATTTGACGAACCGGTTTTGAGCGGGGAAAGCGTTGCCCTGTCGGCAGTCGAACTGCTCGTGCCCTTGCAGCCGAATTCGATCCTGGCGTTATGGAACAACTTCCACGAGCGTGCCGAAGCGGAAGCACAGGCTATTCCCGCAACTCCCCTGTATTTCATGAAACCGGTGAGCAGCGTGATCGGGCCGAATGCAACCATTTATCGCCCGCGCGGTCATGCAGGTCGCGTCATTTTCGAAGCCGAGCTTGGTATCGTTATCGGCAGGCAATGCAACGGCATCACCGCGGACCAGGCCGATGAACATATTTTCGGTTACACCTGTGTAAACGATGTTACCGGCATCGAATTCCTGTTCGAAGACAAGGCTTTCCAGCAGTGGACCCGTAGCAAGGGATTCGACACTTTCACGCCTGTCGGGCCGTGCATTAACACCGCTATCGATCCCGCCGGGTTGCGTATTCTTGCCATCCAGAACGGCGAAGGCCGCCAGGACTATCCGGTCAGCGACATGATCTTCAGCCCGCAACAAATAGTCGCCATGATTTCTACATACCAGACCCTGCTGCCCGGTGACCTGATCTGCTGCGGCACCTCGGTCGGTGCGCGCACCATGAAACCCGGCACCGAGATCCAGGTATCGATTCCCGGTATCGGCACCCTGGCTAATCCGTTCGAAGACTTTCCGGTTTAGGACGGGATGTAACCAGCTGTCATGGCGCTTGCGATCGGGCTTGATCAGGAACAATTCACCTTCCGCCTGGTAGGTGCGAGGAATCGCGAGGATCGGATTCGCATCACCGCGGAATGGGTGCTGACCAGGTTTGATCAGTTTTACCACGAGTTCCTGGAAGTTCCTTATCGCGCCAAAACCGCGTTCGAACAACAGCATCACAGCACCTCGATCTGGCTGAGCCGCCATCGCCTGTCGCTGTACAGCTCCTACATTCATCGCATGGGTGCCTATTTACAGGCGGTGCAACCTGGAATCTCGGTCGACGCCAGCTTCCTGAATCAGCTCGAAGATCATTTCTGGCGCATGATCGAGCACCGTTACGAGTCTGATGTCGCTTATGCCTTCATGCACTCGATTCGGCGCATGGTATACCGGGACGAATGGAAACCAGTGGAATACTCGTCTTTTGAACCCGCCACAAGCGGCGACAGGTACCCGGTGGAGCTGCTGCGGCACTTCCCAGTGAAGGATCAGGTCGAGCCCGGTCTGATCGAGAAAATTCTACAGGAGATACCGGAGTTTGCGGTGCACTACCGTGATATTCCCGGCGATAGTACGGCCGTCACCTGGCGCATCAATCGACTCGCGGGGCGCCGGGCTGCCGATATTGAAACCCTGGAAATGATCGATGCCGGGTTCTACCGCAATCGAGGCGCCTACCTGGTCGGTAAAATCGTGTTTGCCGACGGCAGTTACGCGCCGCTGATGATTGCATTACTAAACGGTTCAGATGGCGTCTATTGTGACGCGGTCATTCTCGATCAGCACCTCGCGCACAATCTGTTCAGTTCTACCCTGGCAAATTTTCATGTCACCACCCGTTACTACCACGAGCTGAGTGCATACCTGCATTCGCTAATGCCGCAAAGGGCGCTGGGTTTGAATTATTCCACCATCGGCTACAACCATGTCGGCAAGGTCGCGGTCATCAATGAACTCAAGCAGGAAGTCCAAACCAGCGGCGATTTGCTCGATACCGCAATCGGTGAGCCCGGCACGGTTGCGATCGGATTCGCCGGACCGCAATCGGCCTATAACCTGAAGGTGATTCGCAATCATCCAACTGCTGGCTACAAATGGGGCGAATTCGAAGGTATAGACTCGGTCAAGCAGAAATACAGCCGTGTGCACGAAATCAATCGCACCGGCAGCATGCTGGACAATATTATCTATTTCAATATCGCACTGGAACGCGAGCTGTTTGCCGAGAGCCTGCTCGCAGAGCTGCTGGTAGAGGCCAGCGAAACCGTCTCGCAGCAGCGTGACATGATTGTCTTCAAATACCTGATCGTGCAACCGCGCATGACACCCCTGCCGGTGTTTCTTGAAAATACCGGGGCCAGGGAAGCGCGCATTGTCATCGAAAGCCTGGGCGACTGCATCAAGAACAATGCCGCGGCGAACATCTTCAATAAGGATCTCGACGCGCGTAATTATGGCGTCAGCCATTTTCTCAAGGTTTACCTGTACGACTACGATGCGCTCGAAGTCATGGTCGAGGTCAAGATACGCAGTAATGTCGATCGTATCGACGGCGAAGAAGACATACCCGACTGGTATTTCGAGGACGGTGTTATTTTTCTGCCCGAGGAAATCGAAGCCGGGCTGTGCATCAACGATCGCGAACAACGACAGCTGTTCCGCGAGTTTCACGGCGACCTGCTAACCACTGACTACTGGGAAACACTGCAAAACGAACTTGGGCAGAACCTGGTGCCGGCGATAAAAGTGTATCCTGACAGTTGCAGGCTGAAACCAGCACCAGCGTAAACCATGGCGCATCGATGACCGATAGTGAATCCGTAAAATTTTATTCGAGCAAACCACGGCTGATCCACATGGCGGCCAATATCCTGTTCGCGCCGATACTGCTCTACCTGCTCGGCGTCTGGGCCTGGCCGCCGACTCTGCCGCATTACATCGTATTCGCGATCACCTTGCTGATGGCGCTGAACTACCTGCGTCAACGTTGGCATACACCCCGTCTCGTGCTCGACGAAAAGGGTCTTTTTTGCGGCGCCTTTTACCCCGCCGAAAATATTTACCGGGCCGATGCCACGCTGCGTTCGGTGCAACTGACCGTGCTCAAGGATGGCAAGGTGAAGCAGAAAGTTGTCAGCCTGGGATGGGCCAGTCGCGAAGATTACAAGGCCATTGTCCAGCTGTTGAGCGAACGCTTCCACCGCGAAGTTCCGGAATTATAGAGTGTTCCAGCTCTTTCCTTCGAGGGGGTCAGAGCAGATTTTTCTGTAATAGCGGAGTGGAAAAGGGAAGTGCTGCCGAAAAATCTGGTCTGACCCCGACTTTCCCAAACCTGAACCCTCGGGGTCGGACCACGTTTTCGCCAAACCTTTCAACCTTCGCTCGGAAAGCACCGAAAACCGTGCTCTGACCCCCTCGAAGACGCGCGCAAGCGGGAATGACAACATGATGAAAAAATGGATCGCAGCTCAGGGGAACCTTTATTTTTATTTTTATCGCTCATTTTTACAGGGGGTTGAGGCGAGGGCTCCCCTGGCTGCGATCACGACCTGGATGATTAGAAAAAATAACAGTAGCGTAGCCATACTGCCGCCACCGTGGGAATCGTGCTCCTCGTAATAAACCGCTTCGTAAGGCTCATCCCAGGAGCGGTCTTCGATCATGACGTCCCTGCCAAGATAGTGATAATCGAGTACTTCGCTGGTCACCATGTACGCATGATCAAGACTGTAGATTTCGATCAGCACCGAGTAGTAACCCGGCTCGTATCCCTCGAGCAGCTCGGTTTCCACTTCATAAGCGTCGTCAACGTCATCGATATGAATTGAAAACAGATCGGTAGTGAAATACTGACTCCAGGGCCCGTCTTCACGACCCAGATAAAGTTTTGCGTATACCGCGGCGCTGTCGTAACTGACGTCTACATCAAAGTAGACATTGATCGCGTGATGGTAGCCATCTCCATCGAAGTCGGAAATGGTTTGTATATTGGCATCATAGATTTCGAACAGCTGGTCGTGCCGGTTGGCGACACCTTCGTACTTCTGCCCCTCTGCCGATGCCGTATAGTTTTCCGACTGGTCAGGCCTGGCCTTGCTCACTGGTTCACTCAGCTGTAACAGTTGCGACAGCTCGGTGCCCTGATCCAGCTTCAACTTGCCCACCGACCGACTCGACTGTACTTCCTCGTCGGCAAACGCGGGTGCGTCCAGTCCCGGTAGCAGCATCAATATGAAAGCAAGTATTTTCATGGTTGCTTAATTGCGGCTGTAGTGATTTCGTTTCTGGTTATGGTTGCCACCATGACCATAGTGACCTCTCTTTGGATTATGATATCCACCGTAACTGCTACTGTGACGAGGCTGATGTCCGTAGTGATGACGCTTGTAATGGTGGTGGCGATGATGGCTGTGATAAAAAATCGAACTCAGCGCGATAAACGCAACCGCCGGAGCAACGATGCTATGGTCATGATCTGCACTGACCGGTGTGCTGACCAATGCCAGGGTAATCAGGCAGCCAACGGTCATGGTTTGAAACATGTTTGATTGTCGCTTTTTCATTTCCGCTTCCAGTTCATCTCAAAGATGGCAGCAATGTAGCGTCAACTGACTTAATCCAGGCTGAACCAAAAATTAAATCCGGAGATAAATAAGGCGACAGTTACTTAAGTTCGAAAATATGGTTTATCGGAACAAACCCAGAATATAAATGCCAGGTGAGTCTTAAGGCCGGATAATCGGTGAAAGTTTTAGCGAAGTAAACCGCAGGCGGCGCAGCCGCCGAGGCATTCGCGAAAACTTTCACCGATTATCCGGTCATTGCTGGTTTGGTATAACGATAGTTGCGAACTTAAGTAAGTGCCATCGTTAACTGTCACCTTATTTATTACTGCTTTATACTCACGCCCATGAACAGCATAAAACTTGAATCTGATTCTTTTACGCCATCCAAGATTGTCTGTATCGGGCGTAATTATCTTGAGCATATAAAAGAACTGGGTAACGAAACCCCGGACGAGATGGTGATCTTCAACAAGCCTAACTCGGCAATTTCAGAAAAGCTTCATGCGACATGCGGTGAACCGCTGCACTACGAGGGTGAAATCTGTTTCATGGTGCGCGACAACAAATTGCATGCGCTCGGCTTTGGTCTCGATCTGACCCGGCGTGAATTACAGTCAAAACTGAAAGCGAAAGGTTTACCCTGGGAACGGGCCAAGGCTTTCGGCGGCGCCGCCTGCTTTAGCGATTTTGTCACGCTCGGTGATATCGAACTGGCGAGCCTGTCGCTGCAACTCGAAATCAACGGTGAATTGCGCCAGCACGGCGGCTATGACCTGATGATGCACAAACCCGCGCAGATACTGGCCGGGATTCAGGAATTCATGCAACTTGAAGATGGCGATATCATTATGACCGGCACCCCGAGGGGGGTCGGGCAGGTGCAGGCCGGCGATCAATTTGTGGGCAAGATCCTGGCCGACGGGCGGACCCTGGTCAGCCAGGCATGGCAGGCTGAATAACGGGCATAAAAAAGGCCGGGTTACCCAGCCTTTTTTTTATAAATAGAAATGAATTTTTACAGCGCCTTGATCTGCGCGTTCATACGGCTTTTATGACGTGCAGCCTTGTTGTGGCTGATCAGGCCATAAGTAGCAGAGCTATCGAGCACCGGCACCACTTTTTTGTAAGCTTCTTCAGCAGCCTTTTTATCGGCGCTGGCGATCGCGGCGACAGCGGCCTTGAGGTATGTCCGCATCATTGAACGACGACTGGCGTTGCTTTGACGACGCTGTTCGGCCTGGTTTGCACGCTTGCGCGCGGATGCTGAATTTGCCAAGGTCTACTCCTGGGATCGGACTTAAAAAATGAGGCGCGCATTATCTTCACTGCGCCCGGTGCTGTCAACCTAAAATGACTGCTATACAGCTACTTAAATGTTAGAATTCGCCGCTTTTACTGGCCCCGGACAAAACGGTTTGAACCCCTAGAATGAGCACGTTGATCAAATCAACCGTCGCAGTAGGCTCGATGACATTGTTGTCGCGCGTACTCGGGCTTGCCCGGGATATCGTTATCGCGCGTTTCTTTTCCGCCAGCGATGCCGCGGACGCGTTTTTTGTCGCCTTCAAGATTCCCAATTTCCTGCGCCGCTTATTCGCCGAAGGCGCTTTTTCGCTGGCCTTCGTGCCGGTGCTAACCGAGTATCGCAATAACTTCTCGGCCGCCCAGACCCGCGACCTGATAGACCGGGTCGCGGGCACACTGGGCTTGATTCTGTTGCTACTCAGCCTGGCCGGGGTGGCTGCATCGCCCGTGCTGGTCAGTATTATTGCCGCGGGATTTATCGATCAACCGGTTAAGTTTGAGCTAACCGCCGATATGCTACGCATCACCTTCCCCTACATACTGCTGATCTCGATGACGGCGATGGCCGGCGGTATCCTCAACACCCTGAAACGCTTCGCGGTGCCGGCATTCACCCCTGTATTGCTCAACCTGAGCATGATCGGTTGCGCGCTGTGGTTGAGCCCGCGTCTCGAGGTGCCGATTACCGCATTAGCCTGGGGAGTGTTAATCGCCGGCATTGCGCAATTATTGTTTCAATTGCCCTTCCTCTATCGCGAAGGAGTGTTACCACGACCAAAATGGGGCTGGCGGCACCCCGGCGTGCAGAAAATCATCAAGTTGATGATCCCCGCGCTGTTCGGCTCGTCGGTGGCACAGATCAACCTGTTATTCGATACCTTTATCGCATCCTTCCTGGTCACCGGCAGCGTCGCCTGGCTCTATTACTCTGACCGCCTGCTCGAGTTCCCGCTGGGCGTATTCGGTATCGCACTCGCGACCGTGGTCTTACCCAACCTGTCCGAGGCACATTACCGGCAAGGTGCCACTCACTTCAACGACACCCTGCGCTGGGCGATTCAGTTATCACTGTTGATTGCCGTACCCGCCACCTTCGGCCTGTTTCTACTGGCGCAACCCATACTGGCAACCCTGTTCGAATACGGTGCGTTTAGCGCTAACGATTCGATGATGGCGGCCTATAGCCTGATGGCTTATAGCCTCGGTTTGCCCGCGTTTATCCTGATCAAGATCCTGGCGAGCGGCTTTTACGCCCGACAGGACACCCGCACCCCGGTTCGTATCGGCATCCAGGCGATGGTGTTCAACATGGTGTTGAACGTGGTTTTCGTGGTATGGATGCTACAAACGCAGTTTCTTGCGCCGCATGTCGGGCTCGCCCTGGCGACCACGGCCTCGGCCTATTACAACGCCTTTCGACTGGCCCGCGGCTTACGTCACGATGCTACTCTGGGGCCGCTCGAAACTTTCAGCCGTCCTCTGCTGAAAATCCTGTTCGCCTGTATCGCGATGGGACTGGTCATCCACTTCATGTTACCGGAGCTGAATTTATGGACCGACTGGCGCTGGCATAAACGTGTGCTCGAACTCTGCTGGGTGATCCTGCCCGCGGTCTTTTGTTACGCATTGATGCTCTGGATAATGGGCTTTCGCCGCCAACACATCGTCGGCTGACCTCGCGCTATGAAACTTATCCGTGGACTCTATAATTTAACCCGCCCGCTAGCCGCGTCCGCGGTTACCATCGGCAATTTCGACGGCGTGCACCGCGGCCATCAACAGGTCATCAGTCAGTTACAGCGGGTCGCCTGGGCCGCTTCACTGCCAACCGTGGTTATCATCTTCGAACCGCAACCAATCGAGTACTTCGCGCCTGACAAGGCGCCCAAACGACTCGCCCGCTTTCGTGAAAAAATCGCTTACCTGAAAGCACAGCAAATCGATTACCTGCTGTGCCTGCGCTTCAACCGGGAACTCGCCAGTCAAACTGCCGATGACTTTGTGAAGCGAATCCTGGTCGACGGCCTGAACACCAAACACCTGGTTATCGGTGACGATTTTCACTTTGGTAAAAATCGTCGGGGCAATTTTCAGTTCCTGCAACAACATAGTCAGGGTTTCGGCTTCATCGTCGATGAAACCGAAACCCTGATCATCGATGACGAACGGGTCAGCAGCACTCGTGTGCGGCAATGCATTCAGCAGGACAACTTTGACAAGGCGGCCGAACTGCTCGGCCGACCCTATTCGCTATCGGGCAGGATTGTGCATGGGAAAAAACTCGGCCGTAAGCTGGGATACCCGACGATTAATATAAAAATGGGTGATAAAACCCTGATCGTTAAAGGAATATTTGCGGTTATCGTGAAAGGAATAGATAATCGCGTGCTGCAGGGCGTAGCCAGCATTGGCACCCGCCCCACGGTTAACGGCGTCGACACTATCCTCGAGGTATACATTCTTGATTTCGATCAGGATGTATATGACTACAGGGTCGTGGTCGAGTTTTTGCACAAGATACGCGACGAAGAGAAATTTGATTCCCTGGCGGAATTGACTACCTGGATAGCGCAGGACACTGAGAAGGCGAAAGCGTTTTTCAAAACGAGATAAATGAAAGTTGGCTGACTATAAATCTACATTGAATTTACCCGACACCGAGTTCCCGATGCGCGGCAACCTTGCCAATCGCGAACCCGAGCGCTTACAGAAATGGCAGGATAAGGACCTGTACCAGATCATTCGCGATGCGCGCGTCGGACGTAAACGTTACGTGCTGCACGACGGTCCGCCCTATGCCAATGGTGACATTCACATCGGTCACGCCGTCAACAAGATCCTCAAGGACATGATTGTCAAATCACGTACCCTGAACGGGGAAGACGCGCCTTATGTTCCCGGCTGGGATTGCCATGGCCTGCCGATCGAGCACCAGGTGGAAAAAAATATCGGCAAGGTCGGCGTCAAGGTCGAAGCCGACGAATTCCGTCAGGCCTGTCGTGACTACGCGCTCAAGCAGATCGACAGGCAGCGCCTCGATTTCATCCGCCTCGGCGTACTCGGTGACTGGTTCAACCCTTACCTGACGATGAGTTTTGATACCGAGGCCAACATCGTGCGCGCGCTTGGCAAGATCATCGAAAACGGACACGTGGTACGCGGCGATAAACCGGTCCACTGGTGCACCGACTGCGGCTCGGCACTGGCTGAAGCCGAAGTCGATTACAAAGACAAGACCTCGCCCGCCATCGACGTGCGTTTCCCGGTGATCGATACAGACGCTTTCATCGCCACCATGCAAGTCGAGACCGACGACCCCGGACAGGGACCGATATCTGTATTGATCTGGACTACGACTCCATGGACCCTGCCCGCCAACCTCGCGGTTGCGCTCAATCCGAAAGAAGAATATGTACTACTGCAAGTCGAAAACGAGCAGGGGCCCGAACGACTGTTGCTCGCCGAAGCCCTGGTGAAGGATGCGTTGAGTCGCTATGGCATTGACGACTATAAGGTCGTAGCCCATGCCAGCGGTGAAGCGTTTGAGCACCAACGCCTGCAACACCCGTTTTATGACCGAGAGTCTTTGCTGGTTATTGGTGACCACGTGACCCTGGATGCCGGTACTGGCGCGGTGCACACGGCTCCCGGCCACGGCCAGGACGATTTCGAGCTTGGCAAAAAGTACGGCCTCGAGATTTATAACCCGGTTGGCGATAATGGCTGTTTTCTGCCCGCAACCGAATTTTTTGCCGGCGAACACGTGTTCGCTGCCAACGATCATGTTGTCGAAGTGCTAAGAGAACATAACGCGCTGATGCATTTCGAAAAGTATGCGCACAGCTATCCGCATTGCTGGCGCCATAAAACGCCAATCATTTTTCGCGCCACCCCGCAATGGTTCATCAGCATGGAGCAGGCCGGGCTGCGGGATCTGGCGATGGCCGAAATCAAGAAGGCCCGCTGGGTACCATCCTGGGGACAGGCGCGTATCGAGAGCATGATCGAGAAACGTCCGGATTGGTGCATTTCGCGGCAACGTTACTGGGGCGTGCCGATCGCACTGTTCATGCATCGCGAAACCCAGCAGTTACACCCACGTACCGCCGAGTTGATCGAAGCGGTTGCGCAGCGGATCGAGCAACAAGGGATCCAGGCCTGGTTTTCACTCGAGGCCAGCGAATTGCTCGGTGACGAAGCCGACGATTACGTCAAACTCAGCGATACCCTCGACGTCTGGTTCGATTCGGGTACGACCCACTTCAGCGTGTTGCAACAGGACGACCGTTTCAATTTTCCAGCCGATATGTATCTCGAGGGTTCGGACCAGCACCGCGGCTGGTTCCACTCATCGCTACTCACCTCCTGCGCAATGCACGGCCAGGCACCCTATCGCCAGGTTTTGACACACGGGTTTACGGTCGACGCCAAAGGCATGAAAATGTCGAAATCGGTAGGTAACGTGATTGCCCCGATCAAGGTCACCAACACGCTCGGCGCCGACATCCTGCGTCTGTGGGTCGCGTCGACGGACTATTCCGGAGAAATGTCGATTTCGGATGAAATCCTCAAGCGCACCGCGGATTCCTACCGTCGCATCCGCAACACGCTGCGCTTTCTGCTGGCCAATACCAACGGTTTCGATCCCTCCAGGCATTCGGTTGCCGCGACCGACCTGCTCGCACTGGATCAGTGGATCGTCGCCGAAACGCTGAAACTGCAAACTGAATTGCAGGGCCATTACGATGATTACCAATTCCACCTCGCGGTGCAGAAGATTCATAATTTCTGCTCGGAGACGCTGGGCGGGTTCTACCTGGACGTCATCAAGGATCGACAGTACACCACGCAGGCCGATTCCCTGGCGCGGCGCTCCTGTCAGACCGCGATGTATCTGGTCACCGAAGCGATGACTCGCTGGATTGCGCCGATTTTGAGTTTTACCGCCGACGAAGTCTGGGAAAACATGCCTGGCTCGCGCGCCGACCTCGGCGTTTTTACCGCCGAGTGGTACGACGGACTGTTCGCCTATGCGAATACCGAAATCGACGAATCAACCTGGGACTGGCTCGAGCAGCTGCGTTCCGAAGTCACGCGCAGTCTCGAAGCTTTGCGCCAGGATGGCAAAATCGGCTCTAGCCTGGACGCCGAAGTCACTATTCTCGCCGACCAGGCGTTGATCGATCAGCTGCAGGTCATCCGCGAAGAACTGCGCTTCGTGTTGATCACTTCTACGGCGACCCTGGCGCCACTGAACTCCGTCGACTCCGAAGGGTTATTCACACTGCGCAACGGCAGCAGGATTCTGGTGCAGGCGGCTCCCAGCGAGCATCCAAAATGCGTGCGTTGCTGGCATCATCGCGAAGACATCGGCAGCCATGCCGAGCATACTGAACTTTGCGGGCGCTGCATCGACAACATCGATGGTAACGGTGAACATCGTCGCTACGCCTGATGGCGTCAGTTGCAGATCATGAGCGCCACGTCTCCTAATATTAAATGGCTATGGATCAGTCTGCTGATAGTGGTAGCCGATCAGGCAGCCAAACAAATTGCTGAAACGCTGCTAACCCCGCACCAGGCGGTTAACATGCTGCCTTATTTTGACTGGTACCTGACTTACAACACCGGTGCTGCATTCAGTTTTCTCGCAGACGCCGGCGGCTGGCAACGCTGGTTGTTTACCGTGATCGCGCTCGTCATGAGCGTGGTTATCGTGCAATGGATCAGAAAACTGCCGGCTGAAGAAACCTTAACATCAATCTCGCTATGCCTTATTCTTGGCGGTGCCATCGGCAACCTGATTGATCGCGTTTACCTCGGCCATGTCATTGATTACATACAGGTCTGGCTTGGGAGCTACCCGTTTCCGGCCTTCAATATCGCCGATGCCGCGATCAGTGTCGGTGCGGCCCTGCTGATTCTGAGCAGCTTCACCGGGCTGGGAAAAACTACGGCTGAATAATCGTATGAGCATGATCGAACGAAATAGTCTTGTTATCCTTTACTACCGCATCGGTTTAACCGATGACCAGATCCTGGAAGATAATTTCGACGACGAGCCGATAACCGTACAGCTCGGTTGCGGAGAAATGGCCGAGGGACTGGAACTCGCATTAATCGGTTTGCAGGAAGGCGATGAACAAACCATCGATATTGGTCCCGATCTTGCTTTTGGATACGTCGACGAAACCCTGTTTCGGGCGCTGCCACGGGCCGAGTTCGATCCCGACCTTGAACTGGAGCCGGGCTTGATCATCGAATTCGCTACTGAAGACGGGGAAACACTGCCCGGAACTATCCTGAAACACAACGACGAGGAAGTCCGGGTTGACCTGAATCATCCACTTGCTGGCCAAACGGTTCGCTACAGCGTTAAGATTGTCGCTGTCGAAGAGACTCCCAAGGAATCGAAAACCCTGCACTAATGGAAATCTTACTTGCCAACCCGCGTGGTTTTTGCGCCGGTGTAGATCGCGCCATCGAAATCGTGGAGCGCGCTATACGCCTGTTTGGCGCGCCAATCTACGTCCGTCATGAAGTCGTACATAATCGTTACGTGGTAGATGATCTCAAGCAAAAAGGGGCGATATTCGTCGACGAACTCGATCAGGTCCCCGATGACAACTACGTCATCTTCAGCGCCCATGGCGTCTCCAGGGCGGTGCAGAAAGAGGCCGAAAGTCGGCAGTTAAAGGTTTTTGACGCCACCTGCCCGCTGGTCACCAAGGTACATATGGAAGTCAGCCGTTATAGCCGCAAGGGAATCGAAACCATCCTTATCGGTCACCGCGGCCATCCCGAAGTCGAAGGCACCATGGGTCAGTACGACCGGGCGGCCGGTGGCGATATATACCTGGTCGAATCTGCGGTCGATGTACGCTATCTCGAGATACGTAACCCGGCCGAGTTGCGTTTTGTCACGCAAACGACACTATCCAAGGACGACACTGCAATCGTCATCGATGCGCTCTACCAAACCTTCCCTGCAATCCAGGGACCCAAAAAGGAAGATATCTGTTACGCTACGCAGAATCGACAGGATGCGGTCAAGCAACTTGCTGAACGCTGCGATCTGATCCTGGTAGTTGGTTCCAGGAATAGCTCGAACTCGAATCGATTGCGTGAAATCGCTGCAAACAAACGTATCGAGGGTTACCTGATCGACAGTGAAGACGATATCAACCTTGAGTGGCTGGCCAACAAATCTTGCATCGGGGTCACCGCGGGTGCCTCCGCACCAGAACTTCTGGTGCAGAATGTGGTCAATTTCCTACAGCAGCACGGCGCCGGAAAAGCCTCCTCACTCGGCTTCACCGAAGATGTAATTTTTCCACTGCCGAAACCTTTAAGATAGGAGATCTGTTTTTTTAAGATAATTTGATGAGACGTATTTCTCACCTCTGTTGCGTCACCACCTGCACGCTGATACTGGCGGGCTGTGGCATGATCGATTTAGCCTACAACAACGGTCCCACACTTGTTGCCAACGAAATCGATAACGCCTTCGATTTAAGTGAGGTACAAAACGACCAGCTTGACTCGCGGCTCGACCATTTTTTTGAATGGCACCGCAAGGAAGAATTAGTTCGCTACCAGCAGTTGCTTGATCAGGCGGCGCTGGCCACTGCCAATGGCATTACGGCGGCGGAGTTTATGGATCTGAACAAAGGCATCCGTATCGCCTGGCAGCGCTCGCTGGAAAAAGCGATCGATAACCTCGGTGATCTGGCAGTCACGCTTACGCCACAGCAAATTGAAAATTATCAGCAGTACCATCGAGAAAGCCTGGGGAAATTCGACGACTATCTACAAAAATCTACGCAACAACGTGAGATTTTTCGGGTTACGCGTAACTATGATCGCCTTGAAGACTGGTTCGGTGATTTCGACGAATTCCAGGAAAGCAAGATCACGGCCAGATTGCAACAGTTGCCGGATATTTACGAGCCCTGGCTCAGATTCCGCGAAGCAAGACAGCGGGCATTGATTGGTATTTTAAACAACGCCTCCACCAACGGTATCAGCATCGCAGAACTGAAGACCGTTCTGCTGGATCCGACAACCGAGTATGCGCTGACCTTCGAACCTCTGCGTCAGTCTTACTGGCAGGATTACGCGGTGGCGATGGAAGATATCAACGGCTGGCTCACCACCATGCAAAGACAACACGCGGCGACCAGGCTGCGGAAATACGCCCAGATAGCAGCCCGGCTAGGCAACCAGGGCTAAATCAGTCGAACCATTGCGGGCAATACTCGAGCCGGGCTTTGAACATTACCTTGCCGAAAATCTACCGGTTTCGAGGTAGTGGATAACCTGTTCGATCACTTTTGCATTGCGCATCATGAATGGATGCGTGACTTTCATCTGCAGATGATCGCGCATTCCCTCGAGCCTGGTGTTCTCGACCGAAACCTTGCCATCGTCCGTCCCTGGAATCATGCGTGACAGAATCAGGTTGACACTGCGCGTGCCGGCGATAATACCGAGATCAAAATTGGCGGCACCGAGCTTGTTGGGAACACTGGATTCCCCGGTTCCCATTTCCAGCCCGGCCTCGCCATTGATGAAACGAAATCCCGGAAAGTCACGCAGCTTGTCGACAACTTCACTACCTTTGTTGGGCGGTCCGAGCATTACCACCCGGCCGAGATTATCGATCTGGTGATGCAACAGGTATTGGCGCACCAGTATTCCGCCAAGCGAATGGGTTACGAAGTGTACCTTTTGCACCTTCGGGCATAACTTCAATGCCGGGCCAATCGCCTCTTCTGCCAGTTGTTCGATCTTACTGCGGGTAGAGCTGTAACCGACGTTGTGTACACGGTAACCCTTTTGTAGCAGGGCCTGCTGCAGCTTGTTCATCGACCTGTCGCTGCGCGCCAGGCCATGTAACAGGATCACGCTGTCGGACTGAGATACCATTAACCAGGAAAAAATACCGGGGCCGGAGGAATAGTCTCAACCCTCAATTTCATCGGTGTCGTATTGCCCGGAGAGCTTGCGACGCACATGCGACCAGGACATACCAATGGCGAGCACTCCTGCCAGTACGGATAACACTACCCATTCAATGACCGCAGTATCGTCAAGTGCGAAGAAACCCCAATAGATAAACAACCAGACGATAACCGCGAAAAATGCCACCGCCAGAGTGGTTCCAAATGCGCCTAGTGAATTCCAGGTGGCACGCAGAAAAATAACCCAGCCGATGAGTAGCACAACGCCCGCCGCCGCCTTGTAAACTAACGGGGTATCGGATAACAACCATCCCACCCACGAGTAGCCACTGGGGTTATAGGTCAGAAAAACCAACGCTGAAGCAAACAACAAACGCAGCAAAAAACTAGCTAAAGTAAAATTAGTGCGCGCCATGCTTACACCTGCCGAATTGAAGGAAACGCTATGTTAACAGACAAATTCTCGACCGTTATCAATTCACTTACATGCATGCTACGAGCTGTAAGCGCCGGCCCTAATCGTCCTGGTTCAGCGCCTTGATCTGGGCGCGTCGGTCTACCGCCCAGGCGTATTGCCGAGGCCACATCTGGTAGTCAGGATCAACCCCCAGTGCTTCGGCAGCGTGTACCGGCCAGAACGGGTCGTACATGATTTCCCGACCCAGCGCCACCAGGTCCGCGCCACCGCTTTGCAGAATTTCCTCGGCCTGATGCGGATCGATAATCACGCCGACAGCCATCGATTTAATCCCGGCTTCATTTCTGATCTGCCTGGAAAACGGTACCTGGAATCCGGGCCCGCGCGCCGAGCTTGTGGTTAGTGCTTTACCCGCATCATCAATGCGAAATCGTGGTGGACCACCGATACCGCCTGAAGAACAATCGACCACATCGACACCCACGGCCGACATTTTTTCACTTAACAGGACCGAATCATCCATGCTCCAGCCGCCTTCCCTGCCATCGATCGCTGAAATGCGTGCGAACAGTGGTAATTCATCCGGCATCGCGGCACGTACCGCCTCGGCGACCTCGAGCGGGAAGCGCATACGTCCTTCGATATCACCACCGTAGGCATCATCACGCTCATTGCCCAGTGGCGACAGGAAGCTGTGCAGCAGGTAACCGTGGGCCATATGCAGTTCGATTACCTTAAACCCGGCGGCGACTGCACGTCTGGCGGCGGCGACAAAGGCATCCTTGACCTGAACCAGCCCTGCTGAGTCGAGTTCCTCCGGTAACGGCCATCCATTCGCCACGGCTAGCGCCGACGGTGCCACGGCTTGCCACGGCGTGCCGCCACTGTCGGCGTCTTCATGGTTGAGCGGACTGCCGCCTTTCTCGACAAAGGGTGCCCGTGTCGACGCCTTGCGCCCGGCGTGGGCGAGTTGTATGCCCGGCACGCAACCCATCGATTCGATGAACACGATAATTGGCTTCAATGCTTCAGCCTGTTCGTCTGTCCAGATTCCGAGACATTGCGGCGTGATACGACCTCGCGCTTCGACCGCGGTCGCCTCGGTGAATACCAGTCCTGCCTTACCCCGCGCAAATGTGCTCAGATGGGCAAAATGCCAGGGTTGTGCAAGACCATCCACAGCCGAGTACATACAAAGCGGCGAGACCACAATGCGATTGGCTAAGGTGGTACCGCGAATAGTCAGGGGTTGGAACAGTTTCACTGGGCTGGACATCTGATTTCCGCTGTAGAGGCTAAAAGAGCGTGATTATTATGATTCGCGGCAAAAATATCAAAAACTATCGGCTTAAGGTGTAAAAATTTAAGCTGCGATAATCGACATCTGCTCTTACAGAGCTTATAAGATTTTCTCTCACCTGAATGGCTGCCTGGACTCAAATAGCTGCCGACTGAGACACTCACTATTAGTAGGGACTCGCCTTGTCGACAATTGAAAGCGGTGCTGCGGGATTTAATTGATCGATTCAAGCTTGCTGATTAACGGATGTAACAATTGTTCGTATTTGATCCAGGCGGACGAGCTGCCCTGATACATTTTTTTTCTAACCTGTACATGGCTGGCTGTTTTCACATCTCTTTT
>Ga0209271_10000162_pt1 | contig 23119 bp, 21 predicted proteins | sample tdAd002_FD_187123 | JGI IMG/M metagenome (GOLD analysis project Ga0209271, IMG submission 187123) | Marine sediment microbial communities from the Atlantic coast under amendment with organic carbon and nitrate - tdAd00.2 (SPAdes)... | ecosystem: Environmental > Aquatic > Marine > Coastal >... | reverse complement strand
CGGCCTCTACTTTAAAATTCCCTTTATTCAGAATGCCACTTATTTCCCTAAAAATCTTCTGGAATGGGATGGTGATCCCGGCCAGATTCCAACACTGGATAAAACGTATATCTGGGTGGACACTTTTGCCAGATGGCGAATCGTTGACTCGGTTAAATTTTTTCAGACGGTCAACAACACCGTAAGCGCCCAGGGAAGACTGGACGATATCATCGATCCAGCCGTGCGAAATCTTATTACTGAAAACAGGCTTGTCGAGACGGTTCGCAAGACCAACCGGGAGGTGGATACATATGAGATCGGGCTTGAAGATATAAAAGAAAGGCCGTCCTTTAAGATTGAAATCGGCAGGGAAACCATTACCAAGAAGATACTGGAACAGGCCCAGCCAAAATTGGCCAAGTTCGGCATTGAACTGGTGGATGTTAAAGTCAAACGGATTAATTATGTGGAACAGGTTAGAAATTCCGTATACGGCCGTATGATTGCAGAGCGGAAGCAGATTGCGGAAAAATTCAGATCAGAAGGTAAAGGTGAAGCCAAGAAGATTCTGGGTGAAAAGGAAAGAGATTTGAAGAGAATCACGTCCGAAGCTTACAGAAAGGCGCAGATATTAAAGGGAAAGGCCGACGGCGAGTCAACACGGTTATATGCCGAAGCTTTCGGTATCGACCCGGATTTCTATTCGTTTGTCAAGACACTTGAAATATACGACGATGCCCTCGGTAAAGACAGTTCGCTTTTGCTTTCAACGGACTCGGAGTTCTTCAAGTATTTAAAAGGTTATTCCGGAAAACAATAACATCAAAAGAAAAAAGCACCGGAGTCGTTGAGAACATCTGAGTCTATCAACGGGTGCTTTTTTTCGTATCCATAAAAGGCCTGTGGGCAAAAATTTATTTGCCCTTTCTTCTTTGATGCCGTGTTCGCGCCAAGAGCTTTCTATGTTTATGTTTTCTCATTTTTTTTCTTCGTTTTTTTACAACACTACCCAACAGATCACCTCCAATCTTTATTTTCTTGTATAATAAAAAATAATAAATACATCATAAATTACACGATGTCCACATTTTTTTTAATTAAAAGCGGACCTCATGGGGAATCTGAAAAAAATCAGTGCCGAGCAGATCAAAATCGTAAACAATTGTGTGGCAATGGCAGAAGAGCTTGTAAGTAACTTCTATAAAATGTCTGCCAGTCAATGGGCCGCCACTTGCGCATACGATATCAAAACGATGGTCGATCTTTGTCCCGAAGAGATCGTTCACGGCCCTTTTGCCCAGATCATTCGTTATAAAGGTAAGCGGAAAGATTCGTTTCTGGGTTCTTCAGCGTATGATTTTTATAAAATATGTATTCAGGATCACGCCATTCTTTCGGCACTGAAAGAATGGCCTGATCTCAAACTTTTCCCGTTTGTCCTCTACATCGTAACCCACGAATTGATTCATATCCTTAGGTTCACTAAATTCCAACAATATTTTGAGGCCTCACCTGAAGAAATGATGGCCGAAGAGGCTCATGTCCATGAAATAACCCATGGGATACTTTTTGAGGTTAATGTCTCCGGCATGGAAAATGTGCTGACATTTTACGAAAAATGGCGCATGCCGATTGAAGATTTGAGAAAATTATAACTCAAAAAAATGCCGGACATGCCTTGACAATACCGAAACATTGCATATATTAGTTCAGATTTATGAATTTGCAAAAAAAAGAAGAAAATTCTGCTTTTTGCAAAATAATTACTAGTTAGTATTTCAGCAGGAGGTTTTAAAATATGCCCATCTATGAATATGAATGTTCCAAATGCGGCAGAATAGATGAGGTTCTACAGAAGTTTTCCGATAAACCGATGAACCGGTGCAAACACTGTTCAGGAAAACTCCATAAGCTTATTTCTCACAGCAGTTTCCACCTTAAAGGAACAGGGTGGTATATAACAGACTATGCAAACAAATCCCAAAGCCCTGCTAAACCCTCACATAAGGTGAAGCGAGAACCAAAAAAAAGCTCAGATAATTCAAGCAAAAAAACCGAAACGTCAAGCAAACCCGCCGAGTAAGCGCTTTAATGTAATTTCTGTTAAAATTTCATCGGGAGAAATTATATTTATACATTTTAAGAAAAAACAGGTTAAGAATAAAACAGGAAAAAGGAGAATTTAAAAAATGAAACTTAGACCGTTAAATGACCGAATTTTGGTAAAGCGTGTTGAGGAAGAGACAAAGACCAAGGGAGGAATTATTATTCCGGATTCTGCCAAGGAAAAACCGGCGGAAGGAAAAATTGTTGCAGTTGGAAAGGGTGCGCTGAATAACGACGGAAAACGTGTCCCGCTTGAAGTCAAAGTAGGTGACCGGATTCTGTTCGGGAAATATGGTGGACAAGAGATAAAAGTTGAAGGTGAAGAATACCTGATCATGAGCGAACAAGAAGTGCTCTGCGTAATCGAATAATTTTAAAAAAAACGGAGGATAGACCAATATGGCTAAACAAATAATATACGACATGAAAGCACGTGAAGCACTGCTTAACGGCGTTAGAAAACTTGCTGAATCGGTAGTTGTAACTCTCGGTCCCAAAGGCAGGAACGTTATTCTTGAAAAATCATGGGGGTCTCCCACGGTTACCAAAGACGGCGTAACCGTAGCCAAGGAAATCGAACTCGAAGACAGATTTGAAAACATGGGCGCCCAGATGGTCAAAGAAGTTGCCAGCAAAACCAGTGATATGGCCGGAGACGGGACAACCACAGCGACAGTACTTGCACGGGCGATATATGAAGAAGGTCAGAAGCTTGTTGCAGCCGGCAATAATCCCATGGCCATCAAACGCGGTATTGACAAGGCTGTTGAGGTTGCCGTCAAAGAACTGCACAACATCAGCAAACCGACCAAAGATCAGCGTGAAATCGCCCAGATCGGCATCATCTCGGCAAACAATGATGAAACCATTGGAAACATCATTGCCGAAGCCATGAACAAAGTGGGTAAAGAAGGCGTGATTACCGTTGAAGAAGCAAAAGCCATGGAGACTTCCCTTGAGGTCGTGGAAGGTATGCAGTTCGACCGCGGCTACCTTTCGCCATACTTTGTGACGGATGCGGATAAAATGATTGTTTCATTAGAAGATCCGTATATTCTCATTCACGAGAAAAAGATCAGCAACATGAAAGATCTGCTTCCGATTCTTGAGCAGATTGCCAAGATGGGCAAGCCCCTTATCATCCTTGCGGAAGACGTGGAAGGGGAGGCACTGGCCACACTTGTCGTGAACAAACTGAGAGGGACGCTCCAGGTCGCTGCCGTCAAGGCGCCCGGTTTTGGCGACAGACGAAAGTCCATGCTGGAGGATATAGCGATTCTAACCGGTGGCCAGGTGGTATCAGAGGATCTGGGAATCAAGCTCGAAAACCTCACCCTTTCCGATCTGGGTCAAGCCAAACGCATCAACATCGACAAAGACAACACCACGATTGTTGACGGTGCCGGTTCACGCGCCGCACTGGAGGGCCGTGTAAAGCAGATCCGCACGCTGATTGATGACACCACATCGGATTATGACAGGGAAAAACTCCAGGAACGACTGGCCAAACTGATCGGTGGTGTGGCTGTTATTAATGTGGGCGCTGCCACTGAAACAGAGATGAAGGAGAAAAAGGCACGGGTTGAAGATGCATTAAATGCTACCCGGGCTGCAGTGGAAGAAGGTATCGTGCCCGGCGGCGGTGTTGCCCTTGTTCGCTGTCTGGATGCTTTGGAAAAAATTAAAATCAAAGCCGACCAGAAGTTGGGGGTAAAAGTTGTAATACGTGCCATCGAAGAGCCGCTGCGACAGATTGTCAATAACGCCGGTGCTGAAGGTTCTGTTGTGATCGATAAAGTTAAAAATGGCGAAGGCGCTTTCGGCTACAATGCTGAGACCAACAAATATGAAGATTTGATTGAAGCCGGTGTTATCGACCCGACCAAAGTGGTCCGTTATGCCCTTCAAAACGCAGGAAGCGTTGCTTCTTTGATGCTCACCACAGAAGCAATGGTTGCAGATAAGCCCGAAGAAAAATCAGACCCCATGCCTGGCGGCGGAATGGGCGGGGGAATGGGCGGAATGGGCGGAATGGGCGGAATGGGCGGCATGATGTAACCCATCCCATTTAGTCACTGATGTATAAGCCCTCATGCTTGATCCGCATGGGGGCTTTTTTTTGCAACACTTTCGTAAATTTTTTTCGTTCAAAAAACCGGTTTTTAACCCGAGTTTTTCGCCCCTCAACCGTACGGCCCCATGGATCAGATGCCTGAGTTTCCAATTTTCAATAAGCCAGCTTGATACAGCTTGACAAATTACCGACAGCCGGGTTATGAAATTATCCAAGATCTCTAATAAAAATCAGTCTTGCTTAATAATTATTTAATAATATAAATACATTAAATCTATTCAGCAAATATTACACTGACACGCTGAAAAAATGGTTGGTTAAACAACGATGAAAAGATCGGAGCTTCTAATGTATTCCAACAGCAAATTCAAGATAATGACGTGTTTGTGTATTTTGGCTGCACTGATCGTTTTTTCAGTTCATCTTTTTGCACAGGAAAGCAAGGATACTGTGGCGCATGAAGCAGGTTTTTACTATACTGTTCAAAAGGGAGATACGCTGTGGGATCTTTCTGACCGATTTTCAGATTCCCCATGGCGATGGCCCGAATTGTGGAGCGAGAACCGTCAGATCACCAATCCACATCTGGTTTATCCGGGTGAGCGTATTCGAATCTATCATGGAAAAGGCATCGATACTTTCGTCTCCAAAAACGTGGGGACTGATCGGCCCATCAAAAATGAAACGGTAAAGAAGACGCATTATTATTCCCCCATTAACAGCATTGGATTCATCCGAAAAAAGCCGGTCACTCCCCAGGGTATCATTTTCAAGGTGAAAGATGATAAAGAGTTGATCAGTGCCGGGGATCTGGTTTATGTTCGGCAAAAGGGTGGCGATCCTCTTTTAATAGGCCGTAAATATACAGTATATAGAACCTTAAGGCCGGTTGTCGACCAAAAAACAAAGACGCCCATAGGAACCCAGCACTATCTGACAGGGGTTGTTGAAATCACAAAAAAAGAACCCGGTTTTGCTTTGGGCAGGGTTGTTCAATCCTATCGAAGCATTGCCATTAACGATCTTTTGATGCCGTATGAAAAACGGTCGCCGAGGATTGCGCTCACTGAAAGTATAAAAGGACTCAACGGTAAAATAATTTCAGCTGAAGAGAACGTAAATAACATCGGCGATGAAACCATAGCATTTATCGACAAGGGGAGCAAAGACGGTGTTACGTCCGGGCAGTCGTACAGCATCTATTATCAGGAAAGGGACAAAAACGGGATGGAGACAAAAAAGAACAGTCTCCTGTCGCCGGTTGTTTATGGTACGCTACTTGTCCTTCACACCGAACAGACCACATCCACAGTTCTAGTAATTCGCACAGAACAAAGTATTCAACCGGGAGCGACGATTTGTAGCCCAATGGAATAGGTTTGGTATTTATTTTACATCCTGACCGATTTTAAATCTAAAGTAATTTCTGAAAAGCCCCCAACAGGAAGGGGTGTTGAATTATGCCCTGCGATGTTCCGGAACAGCTTTTTCCCGGGCTCATTTCGGTTAGAACCCTTCAATTCATTGCGCCTTTTGGGACAGACCCTCCCCCGTCTCATTTTCATGAATTTTAATTCATATCAGAAGCGTTACATGGTCGATGGTTCAAGCGTTCCAAACAGACAGAAAACTGTGTGCGTATGAAGTCGGTGTCTATGGCTCGTATTAAAAAATTTTCGTTGGTTTTAGCTGTCGGTCTGTGTTTTACTATCGTTTTTTTCTTGGGCGTGGGGTTTTATCTCTATCATCATCCTGAGCGTATAAAACCTATCATAGAGCGGTCTTTATCTGCATCCACAGGGTCATCGTGCACCATAGAAAGTCTCTCCTACTCCTTTCAACCCATGGCCTTAGAGGTGAAGGGGATTCATCTCAAGCCGCTGAGCCCACAGCAAACCTTTTCAATGAATGTCCGTTTTGCCAGGGCGGATATGGACGTTATGGGTCCATGGGGCCACAGATCCCTCATTATAAAAAACATGCAGTTGAACGGTGTTTATCTTGACCTTTCTTTGGATCGGTTCGAATTGCCGACCCTGACACCCGGGAAAGAGGGGCTTTCTTTTCCGGCCAGGATGGTTCGGGGACTGGTCGGTTTTTTTATTTTCAGAGACATCAAATTTCAATCAGGGGAAATGCGCGACGGACGAATTTCGGCAGCTATGGCCGATCAGGCGCTCCAGGCCCATGGAATTCATGCCAAAGTCGGCGTCGACCTCCCCCTTTTTTTGTCTTTTGCTTTGGAGATCAAAAGGCCTTCCCGCAACATTCATTTTAGGGCACCCAGCATAAACATCCATACCGATAAAATGTTCGATATTTTTGATCTTAAGTTAAAGGGTACGATTCAGTCCCATGGCATGACCCTCCAAGGTCCCGAACTGGGGATACGGAGAATGAACGTGGTGTCGAGATTTACGTATACCCATGCCACAAAAAAGCTTAATGTCGAGAATCTCCAGGTCGGTTGTAATGGTATCGCTTTAAGGCCTGATTTGGAAAAGATGGGATCATTGCCCGTCTCAGTGACCGCCGCTGAATCCATATGGATGGAGACCGGACTTACCTATGATATGAAACAAGGAGGAATCGCATTTGTTCCTTTGAAACTCCATATCGTCGGTGTATCCCTTATGGAAAAGACGAAAAAGCCCCTGCCGATGATGGACATCAATCTCGAGGCAGAGGGTATCTTTCATTTGCCCACATACCGATTGGACATGGCCCAGATACATCTGGCATTTTCCGACATCCTAAAAATGGAAGGGGCTCTCCAGGCAGAATTCGGTCAAAAAGGTGCGGTGCGGCTTCAGGTGAGAGAGGCTTTGCTTTGGTCTGAAAAGAGCCGTTCCTTTTTTCCATCGGAAGTCAGGCAGGCCTTAAAGCCCGTTCGGATCGAAGGCATGGTCCGTCTTAAAGGCCACTTTGCAGGGGTCAAGGCGGACGAGAAATGGCTTTGGGAATGTGACCTTGAGTCCCGGTTAACGAAAAACCCCTATGCCTTCGTCGATAAAGAGATGCAGCTAAAGGGCGTGGTCTCTGCCGTAATAAAGGCCAAGGGCCGCTTGCCAGCTGTTGCCGTCTCTGCCGAGATGGACTGGGATCAAAACATCCTTTCAGCCAAAGCGCTGGCCCTGGAACAGTTTAAGACGCATGTTTCTCTCTCAGGCCGGTATCCCCGGATGGATATCAAGGATGTGGCCGTTCAAATCCCTCAGGCGAAGATCCACACCGGAACCCGAGATCTTCTGATCAAAGATATTCGTGTCCAAATACCGGAATGTAGAATCGATACAGAAAAAAGATCTGTTGTTCTCCCTGAGGTCCGATTCGACGCTGCCGATTTGAAAAATATTTTGTTCACGGCGGATTTGCAAGAAGGCCAGATCAACCTGACGATTCAAGGTACAGAGACCGCTCTTTTTAGTGCCGCCGCCGCTCACCGCCTGCTTCCGGCCGATTGGGACCTTACGGCTCGGGATTCCATCCAGATCAAGATCACGGGAGCGGCGGCCGGGCCGTGGCGGGTGAAGGCAAAGCTGTCTCTTGAGGATCTGGTCTTTCAAAACAAAGATGGTAGCCTAATGGGAGAAAATATTTCGCTTATTACCGGTATCGAAGGTGATGTCGATTTAAAGCGCTCCAAGATGAACTTTACCGCTGCGTTAGAAACCAAAGAGGGTGAAGCCCTTTATGATCGTTTTTATCTGAACCTGAAAAAAACCCCCGTTGTCACCGCATTCAACGGGTCCTACAATATTCAAAAGAGATTGCTGAAGCTTTCCAGGCTCAGGTTTGACCTGCAGGGCATCCTTCCCATTGAAATTCATGGCTATTTCAGTCAAGATCCATCCAAGGGGGATACCGATTTTACCGTAACTATCCCGCAAGTGCCCTTGAAGCCGATTTTTCATCACCTTTTGCAGGAGCCCTACAAGACGGACAAACCCTTTCTGGAAAACCTTGAGATCGGAGGAACCGTTTCAGCTGAATTCAACATGAAAGGGTGTCAGAATGTGTGGGAAGTTAGAGGTCGTCTCGGATGGCATGGAGGACACCTTTTACTGGGAGAGAGAGACATCTCGCTAAAGGGTATTGATTTCGATCTTCCTGTCTGGTACCGATCCCGATTCGTCAAAACGCCAGTTGAAACCCTCGAAGGAAAGCTCGAGGTCCAATCCGTTATGCTTCCCCTGCTACCTGAACAACCGTTGAATCTCCATCTGAATACGGGCCCAAACCGGATATCCGTGAAATCTCCCACCGTGATTCGAGTGCCCGGCGGAAATCTTCGCCTGGGACCTGTTCAGGTTAATCACCCCTTTGGCTCGGATCTTTCCGTCCATACCTTTCTGGTATTCGACCGTATAAAACTGCAACCTTTCCTATCCAGGATCTGGACACGCCCTTTGGAGGGAACCTTAACCGGCATACTCGACCCCCTCCGATACGAAAAGCACGCTGTTACCAGTCAGGGGGAGATCAGGGCCGAAGCATTCGGCGGCAAGATCCTTATATCCGACCTTTATATTCCAGGGATTTTTACATCTGCACCGGTTTTAAAGCTCAATGCACAATGGGATGATCTTCTCCTGTCAGAAATGACCACCGGCACTTCATTCGGAAAGATTGAGGGGGTCTTGAATGGCCACATCCGTGATTTTGAGATCGCCTATGGCCAACCCCAAAGATTCGATCTTTTACTGGAAACCCTCAAAAAAAAGGGGGTCCCACAAAAGATCAGCGTTAGGGCCGTAGAAAACATTTCGCAGATTGGGGGGGGACAGAGCCCTTTTATGGGGTTGGCGGGTGTCTTCGCATCCTTTTTCAAAAAGTTTCCCTATGAAAAGATCGGCATACGGGCCTATCTTGAAAACGATGTATTCACCATCAACGGTACCATCAGCGAAGGTGGCACAGAGTATCTCGTAAAAAGGGGTAGATTTTCAGGGGTAAATGTTGTAAATCAAAATCCAGATAATCGGGTTAGTTTCAAGGACATGGTTAAAAGGATCCAACGGATCACCCACAAAGGGGGGCCTGTTGTTAAATGACGAGAGGAGGTTCATATGAAGAAATTTCAAAAGTTGTTGTGGACAACAGCAGTGGTCATGATGGCAATGCTCGGTGCCTGCGTAACCATAAACATCTATTTCCCGGCGGAAAAAGTTGAATCTGTTGCCGGGGATATTGTGAATGATATCAGGGGCCAACAGCCATCTAAAAAGGATAACCAATCCAAAAGCCATGAAGGGCTGTCTATACAAATCAGGTTCGCCTTAGGTGCTGCCAGTGCATGGGCGGAGGACGTGACCACCGTTTCCAATCCGACCATTCGCGCCTTGAAGGAAAAAATGAAAGCCCGTTTCCAAGAGTTAAAGGCTTACTACCAGAAAGGCGCCCTGAATGAAGGGGGCAACGGCTATCTTTCCGTAGCAGATACCGGCAGGTTGAACCTCAAGGAGAAAAGAGACCTGAACGGCCTCGTGGATGCTGAAAACAGAGACCGTAAAACGTTATACGCAGAGGTGGCCAAGGCCCTGAAGATAAAATCCGACCAGATCGACCGAATCGCAGAGATCTTTGCCAAAGAGTGGCAGAAGCCGGTTCGTTAGAATCCAAAAAGGGCCATCCGGACGGACTTGAGGCGGCATGGCCTTGGGTGGCGTTTTGCGCTTCACTTTCAACAACGCCAGGTTTTTGGAGTTTTTATGGCGGATATCTGTGTTTTCAATAAAAGCGAACACTTGAACTCCAACAGTTCGCCTGGTTGAATTTCGGGGATTGAAGCTCCCCGCCCAAAAGGGCCGGGCGTGCGGGGAGCACCCCGGTCAACAGGGCAAACGAATTCCCCGAAAACTTGTTGAAGCAAAGCGTAAACCCAAGTTTTACAATATCTGACGGAAAGGATGTTCTCAATCCTTAGACCCCATTTTTTCTATACAGGTGGGGTTTTTGTGTTTTAGAAATACAATAAAGGATAAATAATATGAGAAAATATATTTTATATTTTCTGGGTTCAGCTTTGATTGTTACTATCGTCTACGGCACTATAGCTTTGGCTGCATCAAAAAAACTTTATTTCAGTCATGGCGTTGCATACATGAAATCAGGCAAGTACAAGCTGGCCATAAAAGATTTTAACCAGGCGATACGTCTTGAGCCGAATAATGCAAAAGTTTACTACGTTCGAGGGATTGCCTATAATAAAATAGGTCGGTATCAACGTGCTGTTGAGGATTATAACACGGCGATACGTATCGATCCAAATTTTACAAAGGTGTACTATAACCGTGGGATTGCGTATAAGAAATTGGGCCGGCATCAACGTGCCATAGAGGATTTTGACCAGGTCATACGTATGAACCCTAGCGATACGTATGCGTACTATAACCGCGGGATTATTTACAATAACTTGGGCCAACATCGACACGCCATAAAAGATTTTAACCAGGCTTTGAAAATAAATTCTAAAGATGCTGATTTTTACTGCGTCCGGGGGATGGCATATCGTGATTCAGGTCAACATCGTCAGGCCTTAGATGACTTTAATCGGGCCATACATCTTAACCGGAAGTCTGCTTATGCTTACTACCATCGGGGGCTTTATTTTAAAAAACTCGGCCAGCATCAACGTGCCATCGAGGATTTTGACCGGGCGATCCACATTGATCCGAAGTCTTTGGATGCATATGTCGGCCGAGGCGTTTCATATGATTCTTTGGGTAAATACCAGGAAGCCATGAGGAATTACAGTCAGGCAATACGTATCGATTCAAAAATGGCCGAGGCCTATTATCATCGGGGCAATGCTTACAGTTCGTTGGGCCAGCATCAACGCGCCATCGAGGACTACGACAACGCCATTCGTCTTGATCCAAACCATGCTCTGGCCTACAACCACCGGGGGTATGCCTATTATTTGTTGAACCGATATCCACACGCCATACAGGATTATACCAAGAGCATAGAACTTAATCCGAAAGATGCCGATGTTTACATTTCCCGGGGAATTGCCTACAGAGAGTTAGGCCAGCATCAACGCGCCATAGACGATTATAACCAAGCCATCCGCCTCGATCCCGAATATGCTACTGCTTACAACAACCGAGGGATTGTCTATCGGAAAATCGGCATGTATCAACTCGCTGTTGAGGATTACAGCACCGCGATACGTATTGATCCCAAGTATGCCGGAACTTATAATAACCGGGGGATTGCTCTCAAAGAGCTCGGCCGGCATCAACGCGCCATAGAGGATTATAATCAGGCCATCAGGCTGGATCCGAAGTATGCCGGAGCTTACAGTAACCGGGGCGTTGCCCACTCTGATTTGGGACGGCATCAACGCGCCATAGAGGATTTTAACCAAGCCGTCCGCCTCGATCCGGAATATGCAACAGCTTATAACAATCGGGGGATTGCATTTAAGAAAATAGGTCAGCTTGATCGTTCGTGTGTCGATTTCTGGAGAGCGTGTGACTTGGGAGCATGTAATTCGCTGAGACTTGAACAGAAAAATGGAAATTGTCAATATCCTGGAGGGACGTATTCTATTGATATGGATGAGAATGGACTTTATATCTCTACGGATAAATATGGGAGATATAAAATCACTTCAAAAAAGGTTGCCGCTTCCATCAAACCTGGATCGCAAGGGATCTATTTTATAAAGCGAAGTAAGAACCGCACGTATATCAGCACGGACAGATATGGAGATTTTTATATCGACCCGCTATAACATCCAAAGAAAAAGCTTGCGAAAGGGCTATGCAAAAGGCTGAACGGGTTGAGATGACGTCTTTATGTAAAACCGGTAATAGACAACTGTGAAGTTTTTTCCACAATTGCGTAGGGTGCCCACCTTCAATCGGAGTTAACTCCTTGAAATATATAGAAGTGATCAGACTCCCCATTTTTTGCATGATTTTTGCATCTATAAGCTCTTAAAAACCCGGAATACTACAGACCTTGTGTTTATAATTGTTTATACAGCAATTATTATTGCTGAAAAGATTGAAGTGGTGAGTGACTATGTTTAAAATACTACTGATCATTGCAGTGACAGCGGCCATTTTTTGTCTGGGGTTTTTTATCGCCTGCTTATTTGTTGCGTGTCAGGAGAACGAATTGCCGGATATTGTCGATATTGAGATGGGCGAAACAATTAAGTCCAAAGCACAAAAAATATAGTCTTTACAATTGGATATGGCAAAAATCTTCGCTTCAAGAAGATTAGACGCCATTTCAATCCCCGGTTCCTCCATATGCAAGTTCAATCAGCGTGACCTCGGGCGGAGATACAAATCGAATCGGCGGACCCCATGTTCCAGAACCTCTGTTTACATAGAGCCAGGCGTTTGTGTCAATTTTGTGTAAGCCTGAAGTGACCGGATAAAACAGCATCGTTATCAGGTTGAACGGAAAGATCTGCCCCTTATGGATGTGTCCGGAAAGCTGAAGATCGAAAAAGCCCAATGCATCTTTATCTACCCGGGGTCTGTGTTTCAGTAATAGCGTAAACTTTTCACGGGGAAGCTCTGCCAATAACGCCTTTTCTGAGACTTTAGTATCAAGGCCGTAGCGACTTCCAGCAGTATCATCCACACCGGCAATATTTAGCAATCCTGAGATGGTCAATCCCTCTCCCTGAAGAATAGTAAATCCGGCGTTCTTAATAAAGTCCAGGGCCCGGGTGATCCCGGCATAAAATTCGTGGTTGCCCGTGACCGCAAATTTTCCATACGTTGTGGAAACTTCACTGAGCATCTCAGCAAGGTGTGAAAGGTTGTCAGTCTGGCCGTCAAGAAGATCCCCCGTGGATACCAAAATATCAGGGTTTGCAGATTTAACCTGATTGAGAATCCTTTTTAATCTTTTTTCTCTCACCATCAATCCGAGATGCACATCGGAAATCTGTACAATCTTCAACCTTCCTATTTCTTTAGGAATTTTATGGGTTTCGATGGTTACGTGTTCCACGCGTATCCTTTTGGCTTCAAAAGCACCGTAACCGGCTATGACGACGGAGAGCGTTAAGGAGATGATAAAAGAAACGCGAGGTGAAGGCGATATCCTAGAAAAATCAGATTGAAGTATCAGGCCGCAGATATAAGGAAGTAAGCGAAATATATCCAGAACCAGTATGGAAGAGACAAAGAGGAATAACAGACCCATCCACGTATAACCTAAATAGGCCAGTGATCGTGCGACGAACTCAAAGCCATGTTTTTCCAAAATTCGAACAATGACCGGGGCAAAGACCATCAAGGCCATAAAGATTGCCAAAATATCGGTTGCCCGGGAGCTGCATATCAGCGCCCGCTTTATCTTCAGAAAACAATAGAGATGTATTCCACTATAAATGCTTAAAAAAACAAGTAAAAAAATGATTAATAACCCCTGGTTATGTTCTTGTTTAGAATTCTCCAGCCGGATATCTCATGGCCGAATTCTTGGCTTTTATCAATCCCGCTGTTGATGACGATGGCACCGATCCAGATGGCCCCAAAGGATTTCTTCTTTCCGAAAAGTCCAGTCTCGGTCAAACAGATATTATATATCCGAAACGCCTGAAATTGTAAAAAGTTTTATTTGTTCATTGACAATTTGCTTGATTTTGGGTATCTGCTTTTTACTTACCATGCCCTGGGTTTCATTGTCACTTTTTATGCCTATGAAGGTACGTATCGTAGACAATTTGAACGGAGAGACAGAGTCGCTGAACGACGCTGATGCAGACCTGGTCGCAACATTAATCAAAGAGAATGCCAAGGCTGTGAATCAAGGGGAATACAGCGAGGCTGAACTTGAGATGTTGTGCGCCTTCGCTACTCCCGAAACGATTCAGCAAGAGGTCACTAAAGGTTTCCTCGTTTCGCTGTTTTCTTCGGATAGAACACTATCAACATATTAATTTATATGTTTTTAAAAGAGTGATGAAATGGCCAGCGCAATTTTAATGGCAGGATATAACAATAAGCGAGAAGTAAAAAAGTACAGCAGGATCGTTGCGGAAAATTATGGCGAAAAGTTCATCGAGTCAGGCTATAAACCCTTGAGGGAATTTAAAACGTTTAAGGATGGCAAAGAAGAACGCAAATCTTTGATACAATATACACTTGAGAACCTTTTTGCCAGTGATTTAATCGATGACATCATTATTGTCGGCCATCAGATGCTTCTTGAGCAGCGGCTGGGCAATTTAATCAATAAATTCGAAAAGCCGTGCTGCATTGTGAACCAGAACTCAAAGATTCCTTCTAACATTGTTGAGTGTTTCAATATTAAACCAACGAAGGTCAAACAGAGTTCAATCGCAGGAAATTTAATTAAGGGATATGCAGCCAGCGCCGCTTTCAAGGACCGGGAACATGCGTTATTTGTTGCCTCGGATTCACCCTTGACGACAAAAAAGTTTATTGAGGATTTTCTGAATATTATCCAAAAATACCACGAACCGGCGGCAATCGTATTCCCAGCAGTACGCATTGATGAGGATAGAGACAGACTCGGCAGATATCCCCTTAAGCTTGTGAATGACACGGAGTACCAGCTTTCCCATAAGAAAGATGGTTACGGCAGGCAAGGGTTCCGGCTTTCCTCCTTGATGTGTGCGAATCCGAATTTTTTTAATATTAATACGGTGAATGCAGCATATGGTCTTCGTAAATGCCTCAATCCAAACGTACAATTAAAGTTATTCCGAATTACACGTAGATTGGGATATCCAAATGTGTATTCAAAATATTTTTTGAGGAAAAACTTAAGTATAAAAGAGGTTGAAAACATTACGTCTGAATTTTTCGGTGGAAGGGTTAAATTGGTTCCAATAATCGGAGAAGAGGCAACGTATGATTATGATGGTACCGATTCTGAATATCTCATGATAACAGATATGCTAAATGTCCCATAGAAGGGGTTCCGCTTGAACCTCTAACGGCCAGCCCTCTAAGGGGGAAAGGGGGAAGGATCAAAAATTGCTCATTTATGAATAGGAAACCCACCGTGCCCATTTTACAATTGTGGATGGACGCTATTTAGCTTTTTAAATTCAGAAATATTCATCCATGACACCTGTTCGGGTAATTTGCAATCCCAGAACAACCAGCCGTCGATGGGGGTCCGAGTTATGGTTAAAGCTGCCTCGCACGGCGAAACGAATTCTTTTTCGTCGAGGGTCAAAGTTCCATTTCTTACCTTGCCATAATAGAAATAACCCTTATATTTGCCACGAAATTTTGTTCCATCCGGAAAGACAACGCTTTCCACTTCCCATGATACGCAGCCTCCTGAATTTTTGGCGCTTTTTTGTTCGACGCGACCAAGCCTTTCAGGTGATTGGAAATCTTTATCTTGATATGCGTCTTCAGAGGATTGTTGAAAAACAGGCTTACTCAGCAGGTCGGAACTCGTCCCAATGTTTTTCATGGAGATCTCCTAAACGTGTAAGAAGTCGACGGTTAAATGGAGACAAAGGTTGAAGGAATAAAGTTTCTGAAAAAATATGAAAAACACGAACACAAAATATTTTTAGCACAAATTAAATAATATTTCAACACATAAGTTGTACTTATGCCATGGTGCTGTCAGGTGAGTCATGGCCGCCCCAAAAAGCTAAGACGTGTGCCTTTATGAGAAGAAAACGATGGAGGAATTCAAGGTTTCGCAAAGAAATAAACAATCATATTGATGGGTTGTGAGACAAACATGTTCGGTCTCCATCTGATATGGAATTTAGTGTTTGACTAAGTCCCCATTCTTTTGATAATCACACGGCAATATTCCATATTATCCATAATATGGTGATTTTAAGTATAAAGATGCTATTACAATCCCGTTGGTTCATTTTTAAATTTAGTCCCTTTTCCAATTTGTCCGGGTTAGCTGTAACAGCATTTGATAAAAGGAAGTGAATTTAAAAGATGGTTTGTGATCGTCGTTTCTTTCTAAAAATGGGAGCACAAGCGGCTGTGAGTGCTCTATTTCCCCTGTCTGCTATGGCGTCGATTAATCGGTTGTTTATTCCGGAACGGAGGCTGTCGCTCTATAATACGCATACCGATGAAAGGCTTGATGTTTGTTACTATTACCAAGGCCGGTATCATCCCAAGGCCTTGAAAAAAATCGATTATATTTTTCGTGATCATTATTCAAATGAAATTAGACCCATCCATAAAGAACTGCTCGATCTACTCCATGCCGTTTCTATAACCATCGGCGATGGTCCTCAATTCCATATCGTTTCCGGATACCGCACATCTGAAACAAACGCCATGCTCCGCAGAAAATCCAAAGCTGTTGCAAAGAATAGTCTCCATATGCAAGGAAAAGCCGTCGACATCCGGATTTCCGACTGTGATACAAAAAAATTAAATAATATCTGTAAAAGGATGCACGCCGGTGGCGTGGGGTATTATCCCGAGTCCGATTTTGTACACGTGGATACCGGAGATGTGAGGTTCTGGTGAGATTTTAAATGATTGGACCCTGCGACAGGACGTGCTGAAGACAAAAACGGATTATACACCCGGCATTCGTTCTTTCAAGGCTTGATCAAGCAGTCTATCCCGGTCATAAATGTCATTGCGAAAGTTTAACCGGCCGTTTTCGTCCACCCATGCCGTCCAGTATTGTAAGTGGACGGAGATGGGTCTTTGAAGTTCAATGACCGTTCTTTCCCCAGCCTCGATGGTTGCCGATAATTGTTCCTCCGACCATTGATGATCGTCTCGCACAAGATAGCGGGCCAGATCGACCGGTTTTTCCGCTCGAATGCATCCGGAGCTAAAATCGCGATGTGTTTCATTGAAGTGTGAACGTTGGGGCGTATCGTGAAGATATACAGCGAACTTATTGGGAAAAATAAATTTAATTCGGCCGAGCGCATTGCGTGGCCCCGGATCCTGGCGGAGTTTGTAAGGGAAGTTTTGGCGCTCAATTTTTTTCCAGTCGACAGTTTCCGGATCTATTTCCGGTGCGCCTTTGCTCCAGTCTTTAAAAACTTTAATCCCTTTTTGAGCCAAGTAGTTGTCGTTTTTTTGAATTTTTGGAAGAAGATCTTTAAAAACAAGACTCGCTGGGATGTTCCAGTATGGATTGATCACCATATAGGTCATTTTTGCACTGAAAACCGGCGTTCGGCGATAAGGTCTTCCCACAACAACCCGCATTTCCAGCATGCGGTGAAGGTTTTCAATCACTGATAATTTAAAACCGGCAATATTCACAAGAATGTATCGATCCCCAAGATCACGGGGGATCCAACGCCAGCGTTCCATGTTGAGTTCTATCTGACGAGCCCGTTGTTGAATCGGGATGTTCAGCATTTCCAGCGTGCGTGGGCCGACCATACCGTCCGATTTTAATCCATGCCTTTTTTGGAACCCCATAACGGCCAGTTCGGTGGCTTCATCGAAAAAATCGACCGGGTCTTTTTCGGTATCTTCGAGATCGCCAAGAATAACGAGCCGTTCATGAAGACGTTGAACAGAAATGCCCGTATCTCCTTTGCGTAAATTTATCCCGGGCGACACGGAAGGCCGGTCATCTTTTTTTGCGATATTTCGGTATTGAGCTAAAGATTGTTTGAGGCCAAAATACCCGGAATGAAGTGGCTGTAAATCTCTTAAGGCTCTTGCTATTTGGTTTGAATTGAGTGCGGATCCGAGAATATCTGTCAAGTCAGCGGTTGGATTTACCACCACCCAATCGCTATGGATGGTTTCCGGATTTACGCGACCGGCGAACAGATGTGAACTATAAAGCATAAAAGCGTCGGTCAGGAGTAAATCAAGATCTACCCATATTTGCGCATCGACCGTTTCTCCTACAGCCTGTTTTCTATCGATCTCTTTCACGAGGGATACAATATTGGCCCGATGATAGTCGTCGGGTCTCAATCCTTCCTGATCAGCGCGGTTAATCTCTGCAACCAGGGATCTTGCCTGGGGAAGAATTCCTTCTTTTCCGGTCCATGCAGGAGAAAACCCTCGCTGTTGGTAAAATTTCGGAATGAGTGAAGCCCCACAGATCAATTCTCCCCGGCAACTAAATTTTTTTTGGTTTTTTTTGAATTCAATTCTCTTTTTAAGATGGTCTCTGATAATGTGTGAATCCGTGGCACCCGCAAAACCTTCATGGTGAAGAAGTATTGGGAAAACGATCAGCAAAATAATTGTTAAAAGGCGGTTCAAAGAGATATTATTTTTTTGTTTCAACATATTTTATGATTTGCTTTTCTTTGTGACGTTTGAAAAAAGTAAAGCGATTCCACCTGATAGTCCGGAGGCTGTCCGACCCAAGTGCTTTCGGTCCTGCAAAGATTTCAAACAGATTCCATCAATAATTTAATCACACGTGAAGCGTTTTTCACACCTATCTGTTTTAAGGAACTAAAACTGTTATATAAAAACAAAATTGACTTGCCAGCATAAGCGGGTTTTAATAACATGAAAAGATATCAAAGTCAAAATCTAACCGTCAGTTCACACCGTTAATTGTAAAGGGGCGCATGTTATGGCTGATGATGGCAATGGTTTAGCACTCGTTTTAAGTGGGGGTGGAGCGAGAGCCGCCTATCAAGTTGGTTTTTTGAGATGCCTTGCCCGGAATTTTCCTGATCTTAACATTCCCATTATCACCGGAGTTTCCGCTGGGGCGATAAACGCAGCCTTTCTGGCAAATCATACGGGCACCTTTGCCGAGGCTGTAGAAGAATTGTCAGAACTATGGCTTAAGCTTTCCGTGGATCAGGTTTTTTGTGTGGACACTTGGAAACTTATCCGAAATGTTTTCAGGTGGGGGGTTCGTCTAGTTTCCGGTGGGTTTTCTAATGAATCATCTGCGAGAAGCCTGTTGGATTCGACACCGCTTCGAGAACTGCTGCAGAGGGCATTTTTGCCTCAAGGAAATGTGATTGGCGGTATTCGTAAGAATTTACAACATGGGAAACTTAAAGCTTTTGCAATCACCGGAACCAATTATGCCACCGGCCAGGCCTTGACATGGGTGATGGGCAAGGAAATTAGAATGTGGGAACGACCCTGGCGACGAAGTGAAGCCACAGACATTACCATCGATCACATTATGTCTTCAGCTTCCCTGCCGCTGCTTTTTCCGGCTGTTAGAGTCGGGAATGCATGGTACGGTGACGGAGGTATCCGGCAATCAGCGCCGCTTTCACCGGCGATATATCTCGGTGCAAAACGGATTCTTGCAATCTCGACACGTCACCTAAGATCCATGGAAGACGCGAGCACACCCGTATGTATTGGATATCCGCCACCTGCTCAAATAGCAGGCACTTTAATGAATTCTATTTTCTTAGACGCTCTGGATCAAGATGTTCGAACGCTCAAACGTACCAATCAGTTGCTCGAACAGATCCCGGAAGAACAGCATGATGACCGACATGTGGTCTATCTTTTTGCAATGCGTCCTTCAGAGGATCTGGGGGAATTAGCGGGTGGATTTGAGCCGGAATTGCCCTACATGTTTCGGTATCTGTTCCGGGGGCTCGGCACCCAAGAGACATCAAGTCCGGATTGGCTGAGCATGGTCATGTTTGATCCCAACTACTTGACCCATCTTGTTAAGCTCGGCGAAAAAGATGCTGATAAGCAAACTGGGGCAATAATGGAACTGATGAATTTTTGAACTGTTACGACCCAATAATCATGTTTTTTTTAACAATACCCGCCCTGTCGTTTAAGCAACGTTAGACGTTGCCGGCATCCGGTGTGACGCCGTGAGAGATGGTGATGACTACATATTAAACGGGACCAAAGGGATTTTGATGGTATTATTTAAAGAGCAGTTACAAGGAGTAAGATTTGAATTATACAATTTTCGATACGCCCTTGTGTAAGACGCTGTTGCGCTGGTTTTCCATATTCTTTTTAAGAATCACCGGGTGGCGTACGGAAGGTCGGCTGCCCGCTGTTCCCAAATTCGTTCTTGTGGGGGCTCCACATACATCAAACTGGGATCTTCCATACACGTTATTCATAGTATTTGTTTTCAGGGCCAAAATATACTGGATGGGAAAAGACGCCATATTTCGCAAACCATTTAAAAGATTATTTAAATGGCTGGGGGGAATGCCGATCGATCGATCCAAATCATACAATATTGTTGCCCAGTCGATTCAACAATTCAATGAAAATGAAAAACTGATACTGACCATTGCGCCGTCCGGAACCCGTAAAAGGGTCAAGAAATGGAAGACAGGGTTTTATCATATCGCCAATGGCGCGAATGTTCCGATTCTCCTGGGATTTCTGGACTATCGACGAAAGGTTGGAGGATTTGGTCCCCTGCTTTATCCCACGGGTGATATTGAAGCTGATATGAGGACCATCAGGGAATTCTATGACGGAGTTACCGGAAAATACCCCGAAAAATCGATGTCTATAATCTAGCCGGGGTTTGATCCGCCCATCGTCAAAACATTCTGGTGTCAACGCCATTCTATAGTGTTTTCGATGTCTTTTTTGAAATATTCGGGCTAGGGTAATTTTGCCTTGGTCTCTTTGTATTCCCTTACGGTTTTTTCCATGATCTCCTGAATGGATAAAACCGTGTCGATGAGGCCAACGCCATGGCCTGCGGAATAGACCGTTTTATAAGAAACTTTGGAATCCATATCCCCAAACAGAGAACGTGCAGCTCGGCTCAGCGAAATAAATCGTTTGATTTTTTTATTTTTTGTAAGGATTTCTTCAATCAACCCTTTTTCCAGTCCAACGGCCTCCAGTTCTTTGGTTCGTATAAAATTGCCCGGGAATCCATCGACTCTGTCCGTATTGACGATATCTTCGCTCACTGCACGCGTAATTGCCTTTTTATATTCTTCTGCAATTTCTGCTTCTTTCGAGGCAATAAAACGTGTTCCCATATAGACAGCAGAAGCGCCAAGAGCAAACGCTGCGGCCATTCCAGCCCCATCTACAATACTACCGGCGGCAATGATCGGCAATTTGACCATTCTTACTAAATTGGGAATAAGGGCTAAAGGCGAAATGTCTCCGGCATGGCCCCCAGCACCAAATCCCACAGCGATAAGCCCATCAGCGCCTAGATCAGCGACTTTTTTTGCCTGTTCGAATCCGACCACATCACAATACACCCGGGTTCCCACTTCATGGGACAATCGAATGACCTCCTTTGGATTCCCCAAAGAGGTTATGATCAGAGGGACCTTTTCCTCAAGGGCATGCTCAATCTGTTTATACTGATATTTGTTGGACTTTTGGACGATAATATTGATGCCAAAAGGTTTTGCAGTCAGACTTTTGATCTCTTTAATGGTTTGACGATATCGTTCAATGGGACGGTAATTAAGTGCCGGAAAGGTTCCCACGCCCCCGGCCTCACTTGCGCTGACCACCATTTTAACCGAGCTCACCAGAAACATGGGGGCGCAGATGATCGGGTATCGTACATCGAACTGTTGTGTGAATTCTGTTTTTATGCTCATGGAGTGTATGACTTCTTCTTAAGAGACAAAACTAAAGTAAACTTGGCTATCGGATCTTCTCCAAACTTGTCAGGGACTTTTGCAGTCACATGAACTGGATATTCGACGCGCTCTGTTGACTGAATGGCGGCAGCAACCAATTTTGAAATCTCCCGGACTTGATCGCAGGTAAAATATACATCGCCCTCTGCGCGTTTGAGAAATTCTGCATCCACACTCTTAAAAATTAAAGATATATTTTGGGAACTTTTTCGTATTAGTCTCATGGCGGCCAGCCCTGCGGCACAATCGGCTCCCATGGCCAGAGCCCCAAAGTACATGGAACGAAGATGATTTCTCGTCCTCCGACGAAGGGGAATCCTCACCACAACCCTATGGTCAGACATCTCAATGACCGTAGGTTTTACAAAAAACAACAATGGAATTTTGAAAAAACCGAAATAGCGTAGCAGAAGGGTTGCTTGTACATTTTCCGGGATCATGCGAAACAGACGCTTCATCTTAGAAATTCCTTTTTGAGCACAGAATCTAATCTACCGTAAGATACCGAAACTTCAATGTCAAATTCAAAAGGTTTACATTATAAATATATAATGATATTTAGCAACACTTTTGCTGTTCTAAAATATTGCGGCAGGCGCTTTTCAAAGAATTAAACTGTTACAATAATTTTTTGATGATGGGTATTGATTCGCATGCAGAAGTCGAGTACCATCAGTTAAAAATAAAAATTAAAATCCATGTTGAGGAGGAATTATTTATGAATAAACTGCGATGGGATAGCCCCCCCGAGATGCAAATCGATAAAAGCAAAGCCTATATGGCGGAAATTGAGACCGACAAGGGCATTATCGAAGTAGAACTCCATCCCGAACATGCACCCAAAACGGTCAACAACTTCGTATTCTTGGCCAGAGAGGGATTTTACGATGGCGTATCGTTCCACCGGGTCATCAGCAATTTCATGATTCAGGGAGGAGATCCGACAGGAACCGGTGGCGGCGGTCCCGGCTATAGTTTTGGAGATGAAGTCGAGGAGAATCCCCTGAAACACGAAAGGGGCGTTATTTCTATGGCAAACGCCGGACCCAACACGAACGGAAGTCAATTCTTCATCACGCACTCACCCCAGCCTCACTTGAACGGGAAACACACCGTCTTTGGAAAGGTGGTGAGCAGCCAGGATATCGTGGATTCAATTCGACAGGGCGATACCATAGAGCGGGTAAAGATCAGCGAAGTTTAGCCTGGATTTATTGGTTTCCGTCTCGGACCCGGCTATATCTATGAAAGCAAATCCCCAAAAAGCAACAGCGTCTCAGATTATGGTCGCCATGGCAGCCTTTGTTGTTGTGATTGCCGGGATGCGTGCCGCCACCACCATTGTTGTTCCCTTCCTTTTGGCTGCATTTATCGCCATTATCAGCGCCCCACCCATGTTCTGGCTTCATCGCAAAGGTTTGCCGGTGTGGTTTTCT
>Ga0209271_10000161_pt1 | contig 23126 bp, 23 predicted proteins | sample tdAd002_FD_187123 | JGI IMG/M metagenome (GOLD analysis project Ga0209271, IMG submission 187123) | Marine sediment microbial communities from the Atlantic coast under amendment with organic carbon and nitrate - tdAd00.2 (SPAdes)... | ecosystem: Environmental > Aquatic > Marine > Coastal >... | reverse complement strand
CAGATGAACTCCGCCGCCGGCCCATTCAAACGGGGTCGGCGTTCACTCGACCCTTTGACCCCTTGACCCCTTGAACCCTCCGGAAATTAAACGGGAAACGGAACCATCTTCAGACCGGCAGTTTCATCCAGGCCGAGCATAATATTCATGTTCTGAACCGCCTGCCCGGCAGCACCTTTTACCAGGTTGTCGATGGCCGAGATCAGTATCAAACGATGATTCCTTTCATCCAGCCTAAACCCCATGTCGCAATAATTGGTTCCACGGACATGCATCGTATTCGGCAGTCGGTTGCCGGAGCAGATGCGAATAAAAGGACGGCCGGAATAAAAGGCTGTGATACACTCCCGAATGTCTGCGGAGGTAATATCTTTAACCGGATCGGCATATATGGTTGTGAGTATCCCCCTGGACATGGGGACAAGGTGCGGGACAAACGTAATCTTTACCGGCATCCCGGCTTCAACAGACAGCACTTCTTCCATTTCCGGATTATGCCGGTGTTCGGCCACCTTATAAGCCTTGAATGATTCGTTGGCTTCACAAAAATGCGCTGTCAGCGAAAGGGCGCGGCCCGCACCGCTGACACCTGATTTCGAATCTGCAACAATTGAATGGGGATCGATGAGGCCCCGCTTCAACAAGGGAACCAAAGGAAGAAGGACACTGGTTGGGTAACATCCGGGAGCCCCCACCAGGTCAGCGTTTTTTATCTGGTCAAAATTGACTTCGCAAAGTCCGTAAACCGTTTTTTCAAGTAGATCCTGTGCGGTATGGTGCTGATAATGCCTTTCATAGGTGGCCGCATCCTTAAATCTGAAATCAGCGGACAGGTCGATGACCTTCTTTCCTCGCCGAATAAATTCGGGTACAAACTCCATGGGGATCTTGTGGGGAAGCGCTGTAAACACGACATCAGCATTGTCGCAAACACGATCTATGGAAAATTCTTCGCACAAAAGGCTCACGGAGCCTTCCATGGAGGGGAAGATACTGTCAAAGTTTACGCCGGCATATTGACGAGACGTCAGGATCGTGAGCGTTATTTCCGGATGCCCGCACAGTATCCGAACAAGTTCTGCACCGGCATACCCCGTTGCACCAATCACACCGACTCTGATCATAACACCCCCTTGTCATCGTTCTATGAATGCAAAAGTTTAAAGTGCCTAAAATGAGCTAAAGTGCCTAAATTTAAGGTATTCTATCAATTTTAAAAATAATTTGATATAATACCTATCATGTTACACCGCGATAGATAAATGCGCACCCCGGGATCAGCCTCCCAGATAGGCGTTCTTGACTTCGGGGTTGGCGAGAAGCTCCTCGGAACTCCCTTCCAATACCAGGCTTCCACTTTCAAGTACATACCCTCGCTGAGCGAATTGCAGCGCCATTCGGGCATTCTGCTCCACCAGCAGAATGGTGGCACCTTCCTTGTTGAGCTCTTTGAGCGCATCGAACATGCTGAGCATCAGCAGCGGAGCGAGTCCCATTGAAGGTTCGTCGAGAAGCATAATTTTTCTTCCGCTCATAAACGCCCGCCCGATGGCAAGCATCTGCTGTTCACCGCCGCTCAGTGTCCCGGATTTCTGAGGTTTACGCTCTTCCAGGCGTGGGAAAATATCGAAAACTCTCTCGAGATCCTCCTTGATTTTTTCTTTGTCTTTTCTGGCAAATGTGGCCAGTTTGAGGTTCTCCATGATCGTCAGGTTGCCGAAGAGACGCCGTCCTTCCGGCACATGAGAAATACCGAGCTTGCTAACCACTTTATCAGCGGAATATTGAAGGAGGTCTTGGTCCATGAAAGTCATTTCGGTTCCTTCCTCTACCGGAACCATTCTTGAAATTGCTCTCAATGTTGTGCTTTTGCCAGCGCCATTGGCTCCGATAATACATACGATTTCCCCTTCACCAATCTGAAAGTCTACACCGTGGAGCGCTCTAATATTGTCGTAAGATACGCGAAGGTTTTTAACGGACAACAGCATCAGGCCAATGCCTCCCTTCCCAAGTAAGCATCAATGACGTTAAGGTCGTTTTGGATTTCTTCGGGCGTCCCCTCTGCGATGACCTGTCCAAAGTTTAGGGTCTGTATGACTTCGCAAAGTTCCATAACCACCTTTAATCTATGCTCGATAAGAAAAATAGCAACGCCCAGTTCTGCATGGACTTTTCGGACGATCTCCATCATGTTAATCAACTCTTCAGGGTTCATGCCTGCGGTGGGTTCGTCCAGGAACAATATCTTGGGTTCAAGGGCCAACGCCCTTGCCATTTCCACCCGCCGCTGGTCTCCGTACGACAGGTTGGTCACAATCTGTTCCGCAAGATGAACGGCACCCACCATTTTTAAGAGCCTGTAGGCAATTTCCTCGATCTCTTCTTCCTGCCGGTATCGTTTAGCAGTGCCGAAAAAAGCTCCGATCAATCCGTAGCTGATCCTGGAGTAGCGTGCCATCTTTACGTGCTCAAGGACCGTCATGTGACGCCACAATAGCATGTTCTGGAAAGTCCTGCCAAGACCGTAAGTGGCGATCTGGTGAGGCTGAAGACCCGTTATTTTCTTCCCCTCGAATATGATATCACCTTCCGTCGGTTTGTAAATCCCGGTGATGAGATTAAATATGGTCGTCTTTCCCGCGCCATTGGGTCCGATCAAACCCCTGATCTGCCCTTTTTCGATTTCGAGATCATAATTGTTGACCGCTCGCAAGCCGCCGAACTCGTGACTCATTTTTTCAACTCGAAGCAGTGCCATACTACACCTCTTTCCCCGGTCTCTGTTTCGGTTTTATGAGTTTTTCCACATCGAACTCCTTGAAAGCAATCAGTCCTGTGGGCCGGTAAACCATCACCAGAATGAGCAGCAGTGGAATAAAAATCCATTTAAAAATTTCCAGCGGCCGCAACGCTTCTCCAAGGAGACTTAAGCTCACCGCACCGACAATCGATCCGTATACAGAGTTCAGTCCTCCAAAGTAAACCATTGCCAGGACTTCGGCAAGTTTTTGAAGACCAAAAGTGCCCGGGTTGACATATCTGAGGACATGGGCAAAAAGCCCCCCGGCAACACCGGCCCAAAAGGCTGAAAACAGAAATGCCACCATTTTGGTGCGTCTTGTGTTAACGCTCATGGCATCCGCTGCCATCTCATCGTCACGCACCGCATTCAGAGCCTTTCCTAAAGTTGAACGCACAAAATTATTGGTTATCCATATGCAGGCGACGGTCCACATGAATACCGTGGGCAGGCTGGCATAGTCCGGCTGGCTGCTTAAACCCCTGGGCCCTCCAACGACTTCCAGGTTTTCGATCATACTCTTTACAATGAACAAGAACGCCAGTGAGATAATGGCCAAATAATCGCCTCGGGTTCTGAATGAGGGGATGGCAACAACAAGGGCGCCAATGCTCGCGACGATCCCCCCGACGATCAATGCAATCGGGAACATGAAGGGGCCTAACCCGGGCGGAAGTAGTGGGTGGCCGAAGATTTTATCATTCGCGAAAAGGACCACCGTAAACACCGAAGCGCCGTATGCACCCAGGGCCATGAATCCGGGGTGCGAACACGAAAATTCTCCCATATATCCGTTGATCACATTCAAGCTCAGGGTAAGTATAATGGCGATCAGAGTTAGTTTGAGGGTAAGAACCCTGTAAGCACTGATTTCCGACCATATATACAAGGAGGCATAAAGGAGTGCGATATGGACGAGAACAGAAACGAACATTGGATAATCAAGAAGTTTTGCGGCGACCTTGTTTGCCGACACGGAACTCAGCCGTGCCACGATACTTATGGGTAAAATATATATCAGCAGCATGTAGAGGATGGCACCGGGAATCATCAAGGGCTTCTTGAGCATTATCACACAACCGAAAAGAACCGGTATTTTCGGCAATCCTAAAACATCCGCCAAAAGTTCACCTGCAAAATGCTCGATCAGAACCGCTATCAGAATGCCGAAAAGCCATCCGAGCAAGGGAACCCGGGAAATCAAGTCGAGTATTTTGCCCTTTAAATTCGTCCTGTTTTTCGAAAATTTTCCGTCTTTTTCACTCATATTTAACGTTTTTACTATCCATCGTGCTCTAATTCATAAATACGATGACCTATTTTTATCTGGACACTATCCCATATAATTTGAATTTTAAAAGTTTGAATTGCATACATAGAATGAATAAACTAAATTATAAATACGTGACCGTATTTACGAATACCTGTACTTAGAGTCTCAAGCGCGCGCTGTACGGCTCGCCGAAAAAGCCGTGGGGTCTAAATGCCAGAATAAGCAGAATAATTGAGTAGGCAATCAGATCCCGCAAGGTCGAAGGAAAGATCATCGCCACGAAAATTTCGATGAACCCCAATAAGAACCCTGCAAGGGTGGCACCCAGAATAGATCCCCTTCCTCCCAAGATTGCTGCCACAAAAGCCTTCCATCCGAACACGATACCCATGTAAGGATCCAGAACCGGATACGCGATACCAAAAAGAATCCCTGCTGCAGCTGCCAGAGCCGACCCTATGGCGAAGGTCATGGCGGCAATGGTGTTAATCGGCACGCCCATCAGCGGTACCACCACATAATCGAACGCCATGGCCCGCATGGCCATCCCCCACTTGGTCCGCCGCACAAACTGGTGAAGGGCGAACATCAGCAGCAGGGAGACGACAACGATCATAATCTTCTTGTTCGTAACAAAAACACCGCCGATATTATATGTTGAAGATTTGATCAGGGACGGAAAACGGACCCGTTTAGCGCCCAACAGTGCCAGGTTCCCGGTTTCAAGAATGATACCGATCATCAAACCGGTGATTGCCGCTGAAGCTCGTGGTGCTTCCCGCAAAGGCCGATACCCCAGCCTTTCGACCAGGATGCCCACAAAGGAGGTCAGAAACATAGAGATGATGATGGTCAGCACCAGAATCAACCAGTTGGGTAGGGCAATGGCACCGAATGAAGCCAATGCCGTTATTCCGGTTGCGACACCAAAACCGATGTACGCTCCGACCATAAAAATATCACCGTGGGCGAAGTTGAAAAGCATCAGGATACCGTATACCATGGAATATCCCAGGGCAATCAATGCGTAAAAGCTGCCCCACTGAAGCGCATTAACCAGGTTTTGGAAGAAAAATACCATTGAGTTTAATCCCTGTTCTTTCAAAAAAAGGCGGGCCTAGAGCTCATCACCCTGACCCGCCCTTTTTATAAGAAATCTCCGATAGCTCCTTTTGGGATAAAACTTATCCCATTCATTGTTTTTAACAACCGAATAAACGCTATAATCTTGGTTTATGGACAAACAGACTTGTAGAACTCATATTCGCCTTTATCGCTAATCTTCACCAGAACGGCACACTTGATGGGATCGCCATCCTCGGTAAAGGTCATTTTTCCGGTGATACCGTTGAATTCCTTGATTTTGGCCATTGCATCACGGATGCATTGGCGATCCTTCTCGACGTTTCCTGTAATCTTGCTACAAGATTGGATGGCCGTTTGCACGAGGCCCAGGGAATCCCAGGTCAGGGCCGCCACATCGTCGGGTACATACCCGTGCTTTTTGTTGTATCGATCGATAAATGCTTTGGTCGCACCTTTGGCTCCGGCGGCGGCATAATGCGAGCTGAAGAAAAGGCCGTAGCAGTCTTTTCCGCAAAGTTCTACGGTTTCAGCCGAGCCCCAGCTGTCGCTGCCCACAATCGGTTTATTCCAACCCAGCTCATGGGCTTGCTGAACGATCAGAGCGACCTCATTGTAGTACTGCGGCGTAAACAGTACCTCGGCGCCTGATTTTATGATCTTCGTCAACTGAGAACTGAAATCGGCATCCTTGGTGGTGAAGCTTTCAAAAGCCACTACGGATCCGGGACCGTTCACCTTTTCCCAGGCTTCTTTAAAGAACTCTGCAAGCCCTTTGGGATAGTCGCTGGCGACGTCGTAAAGCACCGCAGCTTTAGAGACCCCGAACTCTTCCTTGATGAAATTGGCCAGCACGGGCCCCTGGAATGGATCCAGAAAGCAGCCGCGAAAAACAAATGGACGATCTTTGGTGGTGTCGGGGTTGGTTGACCAAGGGCTGATCATGGGGGTTTTGTAATTATTGGCCACTTCTCCCGCGGGTATCGCCTGCTTGGAAGACTGGGGTCCGACAATGAAAAGGACTTCGTCCTCGGTGATCATCTTTGTGTTCACCTTGACAGCGGATTCCGCTTTGGACTCGTTATCTTCGATGACCAGTTCAACAGGATACTTCTTTCCTCCGACCTCAAGTCCACCGGCTGCCTTGATGTCCTCAAGCCACATCTCGGCGGCAAATTTCGATCCTTCGCCGACCTTGGGGATGTCTCCGGTCATTGGAGCGTTGATACCGATTTTGATGGTCTTGGTCTTACTCCAGGCACAGGGGGTAAAGATGAGACCGATCACCAGACATGAAACAATAAAAAACAAACTTTTTCGCATACGACCTCCTTTCTTCAGACTAGTTAACATAGTGTATTAATTGCAATAACAAGAGCAATCATTTTGTCTGCTTAATTGATTTGGCTGAATAGCATACTGTGGATTCTTTTTCAACAAAATAATGTTCAAGTTGTACGATCGTTCCCTGATTCCACCCAAACCCGGCGCAAACAACCGGGGTTGACCGGGTTGTCGAATTAATCCGGTTCCCGTTTTCTGATATCGGCGATCAACTCCTTGAGGATGGCCACAACATTGCGTCCCCTTTCCCGTGCAATTTTATGGGCGTCGTCTACGAGTCCGGCGGCATGAATCTCCAATGCTTCCATCGCTGGAATCGGCATTTTAATCCTCTGGTATTGCCAGGTCAATAAACGGATCGCCAAACGTTCTTCCTGTCGTCTGATAAAACCCATAATTTTTTCCTTTCAGGCGACGCACGCCGTTTCCCACGATGCACTATCGGCATATACCCAGAATAGCCTGCTCCAATACAAGTTTTTGGTTCTGCCTCGTGGACTTCAGCCGGAGATCCGCCTCGCTCAATTTTTCAAAAGCAGCAATCAGCTCATGGGTGGTAAATTTTTCGGATTTTAAGAGCATTTGGTAAACAGGATATGGGCTCTGTGGGTTCTTGGCGATCACGAGGTCGGTGGCCGTTGGTTTTTTTTTCTTTTTCCCCACTTTTTCTGATCTTGATTGATTCGTACCCACATTTTTTGAAAGCATATCATCCCACTCTTCGAGCTGATTTAAAATATCTCGGTCATATCTTTGTACCGCCGGCATAATACCGCTTTTAAATTGCCCGTATTGAATTCCAGAATGCCAGGACTTGCCATGTGGGCTTTCGATAAAACCTCTGACGATCAAAAGCTTTCTAATCTGATTTGTGATGGCAGCCAGAATCTGAAGCGGGTGAAGATTGTCGGATAATAGAGAATTCAGAAAAAAGAGCGATTCTTCAACATTCCGATCTGATATGGCATTGGTGAATTCATATATGGGATCTTTTTTTGTTCGCTTAAGAACATTCTTAACATCGTCTTGGGCAATCTTTTTTCGATCGCCCACATAAGAGATAAGTGTATTGAGATTCTCGGAAAAGATCCGAAGGTCGAATCCGGTCAATTCATACATGGCCCGAAATGTTCGCCGATCCATTGTTTTCCCTGATCCATGGAGCAAGGTCTCCATCTGTTCGACGAGGGCTGCTTCCTGGGCCAGCTGGTCTGCCCTCCGGGCGCCTTTTGGGACGGAACAATTAATAACCACCCCATTTTTTAGTATGAGTTTATAAAGCTTCCGGCGTTTATCGACCATATCGGTGGTAATGATTAGATGGTTCCCTTTTGGAAATCCTTTTTCAACGGCCTTCTGGAGAAGGGCGGCATTATCTCCTTCGGACGGTATGGAAAGTTTTTTATCCGTGCAATACGTAACGATTTTATCGAACCATGCGGCATCGCCGAAATTTTCCGGATCGAGCTTCAATGTTTTGCTTCTATTCTCCAGGCTGATATCCTCAAACGTCAGGTTCATAAGTCCCATAAGACTTAAAAGGTATTTCGCTGCCGCTTTCATATTTTTCGCTTCGAATGCCGTTTTTGCATTATCAAGAAGACTGCCCTCATCCTGCTTTGAATAGAATATCTTGGAATCGATAATGGCAACGACCTTTGTCCCGGACAAAAGTGAATAGGTGTTGACCCCCTCGATGGCTGCTTTAATTTTTTCATTGGTGCCGTCAACCGGGTCATAGTTAAGGCTCCTGTCTTTTCCGGGAATCAGTGCATCCAAAAGGGTTTCGAGCGCGGTATTCCACAGCAGTTCTTCTCCGTGGATCAGATATACCGGTGCAGGGGCTTCGGGTTTTCGTTTTTTTTCGAACCCCATCAAATAATTTTTGAGTTCTTTATAATTGATTTCAGACATATTTTTTTTCTTCGCCAATTTGATTGGAGAAAAGGGAGTCTTGAAAATTGCGCTAAAATGCCAAAAATGAGTAGAATGCCTAAAATGAGCTAAAATGCCTAAATTGCCTAAAATTGGCAGATAAACTCCGCCGCCGGCCCACTCAAATGGGGTCAGCGTTCACTCGACCCCTCGAACCCTTGAATCCTTGAATCCTTTATTCTTTGTTATTCCGGCATTTTTCTAAAAAGAAGATGGAACAAAAAAATAGCAATACCAATGGATATGGCGCTGTCGGCGATATTAAAAGCGGGCCAGTGGTAACTTCCCATGTAAACGTCTAAAAAATCGACAACACTTCCGAAGCGAAATCTATCAATGAGATTGCCGATGGCACCTCCGAACACCAAGGCGAACCCTGAAGCAAGCCATGGGTGGGTCTTCGGGGTGTTTTTATAAAAATAAAAAATCAGGCATACGGCCAAAGATGAAATCACGAGGAAAAATACACTGCGTATACTCGAGCTTTGATTTGCCATAAATCCAAAGGCGCCGCCGGGGTTAAGAATGTGGGTGATGCTAAAAAACCCGGGTATCACCGTAATGGAGTGGTGAAGTGGAAGTTTGTTTGAGATTAAAAATTTGGTGATCTGGTCAAAACCGACCACCAAACTGGAAATGACGGCAAGTTTCACATATTTGCCGAATCTGAAACTCGATTCGCCTGAAAAAATAGAAAACACGTTTATTTTACTCCCAAAATTGACGGGTGGGTGAAAAGTCCATCAATTCTGCTAAATTTAATCAGGAGAAATTCGGGTTAGGGCATCCTGACACCGACTGCAGATGGTCGGCCGTTCTAAATTTGCTCCCACGGAAATGTCATGCACCCAGCACCGTTCGCATTTATCGCCTTCAGCAGAATCAACCTTAATGGCCAAACCATGGACATCATGACTTTCAAAACCCCCGGCAGGTTTTTCCCCTTTGATCAGATGGGTCTTTGAAACAATAAATATGCTTCTAAGGTCATCTTTATACGGATAAAGTCTATCATAAAGGTCATCATCTGCATAGAGTGTAACGACGGCATCGAGAGAATGTCCGACTATCTTTTTAACTCTTGCGTCCTCGAGTGATTTTGTAACCTCACTGCGAACTTCGAGCAGTAGTTTCCAATTTTCTGCCAGCCGGTCATCTTTCCAGGCTTCATTGGCCGTTGGAAGAGAACTCAGGTGAACGCTGTCGGCATTTTCTTTGCGACCCGGCATGTAATTCCAGATCTCTTCTGCTGTAAATGCAAGGATCGGTGCCATTATTCTCGACAGCGAATCCAGGAGAATGTAAATAACCGTCTGCGCGCTTTTTCTTTCAGATGATCCAGGCGGAGAGGTGTATAACCTGTCTTTGAGAATATCCAGGTAAAACGCAGAGAGATCGACGATGCAGTAATTGTAGAGGGTATGGTAAATAGTATGAAATTCGTAAGTATTGTAAGCGTTCCGTGTCCGTTCGATCAACTCTTGAAGCCTGTGCAGTGCAAATCGGTCGATTTCCGGCATGGATTCATAGGAAACCATGTCCTTTGAAGGGTCGAAATCAAATAAATTGCCGAGCATAAACCTGCTTGTATTTCTGATTCTTCGATATGCATCGCTCAACTGCTTCAGAATATTTTCAGAAATGCGAATATCATCCCTGTAATCCGAGGCAGACACCCACAGACGGAGGATCTCGGCACCATGTTTTTTAATAACCGCTTCCGGGGCCACAACGTTTCCAAGGGACTTTGACATTTTTTTGCCTTTTGCATCCACCACAAATCCGTGGGTCAGAACAGATTCATAGGGTGCCCTTCCCCTTGTCCCAACAGCCGTAAGGAGCGAACTATGGAACCATCCCCGGTGCTGATCACTGCCTTCAAGATAAAGATCGGCCGGCCATTTCAAATTTGAACGATCTTCAAGCACTGCTGCATGGCTTACGCCGGAATCGAACCAAACATCCAGAATGTCATCTTCTTTTACAAAGGTGTTGTTGCCGCAGGTATCGCAAACGACATCTTCGGGAAGTAATTCCTTTACATTCTTTTCAAACCATATATCGGCACCATGTTCCTGAAAAAGTTTGTAGATGCGTTGAAATATCGCTTCATTCAAATACAAAGATTCGCATTTCTCGCAATAAAATAACGCGATGGGAACACCCCAGGCGCGCTGTCTGGAAACGCACCAATCCGGACGATTTTCGATCATGCCGTAGATTCTTTCTCTTCCCCAACGGGGAATCCATTCCACCTTGTCGATCTCTTCAAGGGCATTCTTTCTTAATCCGGTCTTGTCCATGGATATGAACCACTGGGGTGTGGCCCGAAAAATCACCGGCTTTTTACAGCGCCAGCAATGGGGGTAAGAATGTTCAATTTCCTCCCGGAGGACCAGGGCCCCGTTTTCCTGAAGCTTGGCAACGATATCCGAATTGGCTTCGAATACAAATCGGCCGCCGAAAGGGTCGGCTTCCGGGGTAAAACAGCCCGTATCATCCACAGGGGAATACGCCTCCAAATCATAGAGAAGGCCCACTTCATAGTCTTCACTCCCGTGGCCGGGAGCCGTATGAACACAACCGGTTCCGGCTTCCAGAGTTACATGGGAGCCTAAAATTATCAATGATTCACGGTCGTATAGAGGATGTCGGCATTTCTTCCGTTCAAGACTGTCAGACCCCATTTCAGCAAGAATGGAAAAATCAGAAAATCCAAAGGATTTCATACATCCTTCAACCAGCTCCCTGGCCAGAATCAGCACTTCTCCATTTTTCGTATCCACAGCAGCATACGTAAAATCCGGGTGCAGCGCTATGGCGAGATTTGCCGGAATGGTCCAGGGCGTTGTTGTCCAAATCACCACAAACACGTTTTTTCCGGCCAGCCCGGGAAACTGGTCGCTCAAATCGTCTTGCACCGGGAATTTAACAAAAATCGATGGTGACGACTCATCATGATATTCGATCTCTGCTTCAGCAAGGGCCGTTTGGCAGCTGCAACACCAGTATATCGGTTTTTTACTTCGGAAAAGGCTGCCATCCAGCGCAAATTTACTGCACTCATGGGCAATGGTGGCTTCATACGCGTAATTCATGGTCAAATACGGGGTTTCCCATTCGCCCATGACACCCAGTCGTTTGAATTCTTCTCGCTGTATATCGATAAATTTTTCTGCATATGTCCGACAAGCCCTGCGAATTTCGGCCTGGGTCATTTTAAATTTCTCGGCCCCCAATTCTTTTTCAACATTGTGTTCGATGGGAAGGCCGTGGCAATCCCAGCCCGGAACATATACAGCGTCAAATCCGGACATTTGCTGTGAACGGACGATAATATCCTTCAGGATTTTGTTGAGTGCCGTACCGATATGAATATGCCCGTTGGCATAGGGCGGGCCATCGTGCAGAATGAATTGGTCACGGCCCAGAGAGGATTGTCTGATCTTTTCGTATAAACCGTTTTCTTCCCATGATCTCAACTGTTCGGGCTCACGATTTGCCAGGCGGGCCTTCATGGGAAATTCTGTTTTTGGCAGGTTGAGCGTCTTCTTATAGTCCATATGTCCTCCGGAATCGGACTTTATTTAACCTAAATTGAGGTTTAATTTAAAATCCGCACAATAAGTTTAAAAATCGAAAAGTACTTTTAAATCCATTTACTGTCAAGAAAATACCTGCCGGTCGCATATTGTTAAACCGCCCAGTCCCAGGCTTCACGCATGAGAATTTTAGGATCATCTCCCAATTAGTTGTAGTTAATCGGGATAAAATTAGTGGATCATCTCCAATTGAGTAAGCATGTTTCCAGAGGGTTCAAGGATTCAGGGGTTCGAGGGTTCGAGGGTTCGAGTGAAAAGTTAGTATATTCCAAGATCTTTCAACACATTATTGATACCCAACTTTTTGATCTTCAAATTTAGAAACTCGGAAATCGTCGGCTGATACGCCTTGATCTTGAGATACATACTGGCTTCCGAAGGGGTTCTTCCGCCTTTTTTATTATTACACGGCTTGCAGGAAGCAACGCAGTTTTCGAAGGTGGCTCTGCCGTTCCTCGATTTGGGAATGATATGGTCGATGGTCAGTCTTCGGCTACCGTTTCCGCAATACGCACACTTGAATCCGTCCCGAACAAGAACATTTTTTTTGCTGAATGGCACTCTGTTGAGATATAATTTCCTGATAAGTTTTATCAGTTTCATTACAATGGGAAGTTTGACTACAATACCTTCCGCCGTTCTGATTATCCTTTCAGATTGCCTTAAAACCTGCACCTTGTCTTTTGCGATGAGGCACATGGCCCGTTTCCAGTCCACCATATTCAGAAAGGTGTAATCGGCATTCAGCAAAACACATTGATCCATATCTTTCTCCCAGGTTCAAGTTGTCCGGTGCGTTATACATGATTTTGAAAAACAAATCAATATCTCTTTAAATCCTAATTTTTCGGGGTCGTATTTATAGATCCCTTCACCCAGCACCGTCACTTTTCCAACGCCAATATACAGCTCGAGGGGATAAAGTGCTCCGGCGGAAGGTGCGGTTCTAAACCCTCTGGAATGCGGTATATCCCGGGCGGCCCAAGAACGAGAAACCTGTTTGTCGGATATATTTTTCCTTTGACAGACCGATTTCTTTTTCATATGTTGACGCAAAACTACCGTTCAATTCCAATTATTGACAGATTCACAAAAAAATCCTTTTTCAGATGCAGAACTCAGGGGGTCGCCCCTCTGGGCAGATTCAACATTTCCAAAGAAAATCATTATTTTTCCCGTTGTCCCGGGATAAAAATACCGGGGACAAAGGATTCGGAAAAAACGTTTGGCAAATGCAGGTTCTTTAACCCAGGAAAAGGAGGTCAAGTATGAGGAATAAAATTGCTGCCCCGCTGTTGGTTATCGTCGCTCTTTTGCTGGTTTTTGGGCAGGTCGGCTTTGCCCAGGACATGAAAGGTAAATTTGGCATCGGCGCCAGAGTCGGCTACGTTAATTATGCAGGAGACGATTATGACGTGTCAGGTTCTAACATTGATGTCGACTTTGATAATGCTGCCATGTATGGAGGAAATCTTGTCTATTATATTCAGAGATATTTCTCTCTTGAATTAAGCGCCGATTATGTCAAAACGGATACCGAATTAAAAGGTGTTGATTCGAGCCCCATAAATATAGGTGAATTAAAACAGGTTCCAATTATATTGAACGGACGCTTCCACTTCTCCACGAATCAGAAAATAAGCCCTTATTTGAGTGCCGGAATAGGTTATTATTTGAACGATTTTGATCTGTCAGACTCATCATCAGGTGACGAGATATGCCCGGACAATAGTTTTGGATTCAACCTTGGTGGAGGTATTCAATTCCTTCTAAATGAACATTTTGCCATTGATTTTGATTTGAAATATATATGGAACAAAGCTGATTTCGAATTAAAAGCTCCTGGAGATCCAACAGAAGAGATTTCAATTGATTTGGACAACTTCTATGTCGGGATCGGTTTGAAATACTACTTCTAAAAAACTGTGTTGCCTATAATTGAACCCAAAGAAAAAGGGGTTAGCCGTGTTCTGCTAACCCCTTTAATTTATTGGTGCCCGGGACGAGAATTGAACTCGTACAGCCCTATGGACCGAGGGATTTTAAGTCCCTTGCGTCTACCAGTTCCGCCACCCAGGCAAGGATATCGTTTAAATTTAGAAGGTTGTCGTGGTTTTTTAAAGCACTGAATCAACAAAAAAGCTCGAATTGTCTTTCCATACCCCTGTCAAACTCCAGATTAATTTTCTGATAACTTAAATCTTGAGCGATTTCAAGACAAATGATTTGAAGCAGTATGTTATTTTTCTTCCAGATTGAAAACAAGCCGTTTACAATCCGGATTGCCGGGATCTATATCGAAAGCCTTTTTTGAATCAGACAGGGGACATCGTGCAGACAGCGATGCGTCCTCATTTGTTTTTATTTGACACAAATACCCCATTTCTTTATATTCATTGTATTGAAAACTAAAGGAGGTAACGTATGCGTAGGGCAATGTTTTTTTGGGTTTTTATCTGTGTTTTCGCCTGGGGTGTCGCTTCGGCGGCGGACACGCCGATGAAGGTCGGATTCGTGTATGTTTCACCCATCGGCGACGCTGGATGGTCATATGCCCACGATCAGGGAAGGCTGGACATCGAGGCCATGGATGGGGTAACCACGTCATTTGTCGAAGCTGTCCCTGAAGGGCCGGATTCCGAGCGTGTCATGCTCAATATGGCCAGAAAAAATTACAACCTGATATTTGCAACCAGTTACGGCTATATGGACCCCATGCTCAAGGTGGCCAAACAGTTCCCCGACATTGTCTTTATGCATTGCTCCGGCTTCAAAACCGCAAAGAATATGGGGAACTACTTCGGCCGGATGTATCAGGCTCGATATCTTTCGGGAATGGTGGCCGGTGCTATGACCAAATCCAAAATATTGGGCTATGTGGCGGCATTTCCGATTCCAGAGGTGATCCGGGGCATCAATGCCTTTGCACTCGGGGCACAGTCAATGAATCCCGATGTCAAGGTTCGGGTGGTTTGGACCAAAACCTGGTACGATCCTGCCACTGAAAAAGAAGCTGCCAAAAGCCTTCTGGATGTGGGAGCGGATGTCATCGCCCAGCATCAGGATTCACCGGCGCCACAGGAAGCCGCGCAGGAAAAGGGTGTTTATTCCGTGGGGTACAACTCCGATATGTCCAAATTTGCGCCCAAATCCCACCTTTGCGCACCCATATGGAACTGGAGTCCATTCTACAAGGAAATGATGGAAAAAGTTCAACAAGGCACCTGGAAAAGCAAGTCTTACTGGTACGGCCTTGAACATGGAATCGTGGATATCACCCCCATGGGGAGCATGGTTCCGGAAGCGGTTCAAAAACGCGTTTTGGCCAAAAAAGACGAGATCGCATCCGGCAAGGCCAAAGTGTTTGTAGGCCCCATAAAAGATCAGTCCGGCAAGCTTCGCATCGCAAAGGACACGCCCGCCAACGATCGGGAATTATTGGGCATGACCTGGTTTGTCGAGGGCGTCGTCGGAACAACACAGTAACCACTCAATGTTCAAATTTATAATAAAAAAAAGACAGGCGCCTCTGGTATGGAGCTCCTGTCTTGTTTTTTTTGGAGCGCTGGTCCTCTCTCTTGCCGTCAGCGCCATTATGCTGGCGTTGCAGAATAAGCCGCCTTTGACGGCCATGGTTCTTTTGTTTAATGGTGCCTTCGGATCCCTGCTGGCCATACAAGATTGTCTGATCAAGGCGGTGCCCATTTTTCTCTGTTCCCTGGGCGTGGCCATTGCTTTCCGTCTCCAGATCTGGAATATCGGCGCCGAGGGACAGTATGTCTTGGGAGCCATCGGGGCCACCTGGGTCGCCCTTCGATTCCCTGATCTGCCCTGGTTTGTTGTTCTTCCCGGTATGCTGGCAATGGCATTCATTGCAGGCGGCCTCTGGGGCCTCATTCCCGCGGTTCTGAAACTTTACATGCGGGCCAATGAAATTATCGTCACCCTCATGTTCAACTATCTGGCAATCCTATTTCTCGATTATCTGGTTTACGGTCCATGGAAAGATCCCGTAAGCTTTGGATTTCCCATGACACGGGAGTTTTCAACCTCGGCAATTGTCGGGAAAATCGGCCATACCCAGTTAAACTGGGGGATCATTCTTTGCATTTTTTCCGGTGTGGCCATCTGGATCTTTTTTAAATATACCCGTCTGGGCTATGAACTCAAGGCCAGCGGTGAAAATATCAAGGCAGCCAGATATGCCGGTCTGCCCTATCACCGACTTGTAATGTTGGTCTTGTTTCTGAGCGGTGCTCTAGCCGGATGGGCCGGTTTTTTGGAAGCCTCTTCGACCATCAATCGTCTTCAACCCAGTATCGTTGTGGGATATGGCTATACGGCGATTGTTGTGGCCTGGCTGGCCAGGCTGAATCCGATCTCCATCGGGATCGCCTCATTTCTTCTGGCCGGACTGAGAGTCGGCCTGGAACATCTGCAGCTCGATCTTCAGGTGCCTGCAGCCTTTGGCGGAATCATGGAAGGTCTTATACTGTTGACCGTTCTGGCTGGAAGTTTCTTTGTCGATTATCGTATTTCCCTGGGGAAGAAATCATGAACCCTGAATTACTGATACCGCTTCTTGCCGCTGCCGTTCAGTCGGGGACCCCTATTCTGTATGCAACACTGGGTGAAATATTTACCGAAAAATCAGGCATTCTTAATTTAGGTGTCGAGGGGATTATGATGATCGGCGCGCTGGCAGCCTTTGTCTCAGCCAAATTCTTCGGCAACCCGATTTTGGCTTTTTTAATCGGCGGCTGTGCAGGTGCCTTTCTGGCGGGGATACATGGACTGGTATGTCTGAATTTTCAGGGCAACCAGGTGGTTTCCGGTCTGGCATTGACGATTCTTGGCGTGGGTCTGGCCAACTATCTGGGCACCCCTTTTATCGGGCAGGCAGCCCCTGGATTTTCTCCAACGCCGCTTCCTGTTTTATCTAAAATTCCCATTCTGGCCCCTGTTTTTTTTAACCACGATCCCCTGGTTTACACGGCCTATCTCATCCCGCCGGCCATGTGGGCTTTTTTCCGATATACCCGATGGGGCATGGGAATGCGTGCTGCCGGTGAATATCCCCGGGCAGCATCAGCAGCCGGTCTCAGAGTAACCGGTTACCGATGGGCCGGTGTGCTTGTGGGTGGTTATCTGGTGGGCCTCGGCGGCGCTTATCTTTCTCTGGCATACACGCACTTGTGGACCAATGGTCTCTCAGCCGGTCGCGGATGGATCGCCATTGCCCTTGTCATCTTTGCTTTCTGGCATCCGGGGCGTGCTGTTATTGGGGCTTATCTTTTTGGGGGCGTTATGGCATTTCAGCTCAGACTCCAGGCATCCGGCACGCATATTCCTTCTTCACTGTTGCTGATGCTGCCGTATGCCCTTACGGTTATGGTCCTGGTGCTTTCTTCCTGGAAACGACAGGGAACCGGAGTGCCGTCGGCATTGGGCATCAATATAGAACCTTCGGAATAGAACCCTGATTGATCGCAAACAAACCGGGAGAAATATTATAAGGGCATCCTAAGCTATCGCTCAATTAGGGTGGAAAGGACGTAATTTACAGATGAATCAGACCTATACCAAAACGTACCCCATATCCTGGGATCAACTTCACCGAGATTCCCGGGCTCTGGCCTGGCGTCTGCTGGACATGAATTTTTTTAGAGGCATTGTCGCCGTCACCCGGGGCGGCATGGTCCCTGCGGCGATTGTTGCCCGGGAACTCGACATCCACATGGTCGACACGGTCTGCGTAACCAGTTACGACTGGCAGGACCAGCAGGGAGAAATCCAAATTCTCAAGCCGATGTCGGGCGATGACGAGGGCTGGTTGATTATTGACGATCTGGTGGATACGGGGAGAACCGCTGAAGTTGTCAGAGAGTTACTCCCCAAGGCCCATTTTGCCACCGTCTATGCCAAACCCGCCGGAAAACCCATGGTGGATACCTTTATCACAGAGGTGAGTCAGGACACATGGATCCTCTTTCCCTGGGATTCGGAATCACAATTTGTTCAACCCCTATCGGCAAAAGGCAGGGATCCTTATGGTCGATAGCACCCCATCGTATATCCGGCTTGAAAATATCAGCAAATCCTTCGGGGCTGTGCATGCCAACAGGAAAATCAACCTTGACATTTATTCAGGAAGAATAAAGGCCCTGCTGGGTGAAAACGGGGCCGGCAAGAGTACACTGATGAGCATTCTTGCAGGTCAACTCCAGCCGGACAGCGGTAGAATTTTAATCAATGGGAAACCGGTTGCCTTTTCTTCCACCAAAGCCGCAATAAACGCCGGAATCGGTATGGTCTATCAGCACTTCATGTTGATCGATGCCATGACTGTCGCTGAAAATATACTTCTCGGTCAAGACGAACGATTCTTTCTAAATCCCAAAAAAATGAAACGTCTGGTCAAAGATTTGGCAGATCGTTATGAGCTTGATATCGATCCGTCCGCCCGAATATCCAATTTATCCATGGGCGAAAAACAACGGGTCGAAATTCTGAAGCTTTTGTACCGCCAGAGTCAATTCCTCATTTTTGACGAACCCACCGCCGTTCTTGCACCTCAAGAAACCGGGCACCTCTTTGATGCACTCAAACAGATGGCCAAACAGGGAAAGGCCGTTGTTTTTATCAGTCATAAACTCGATGAGGTTCTGGAAATCGCAGATGAGATCGCCGTGTTGCGTCATGGACAGGTGGTCGGCACACTTGATGCCGCCGATGTTAGCTCCAAATCTGAACTGGCCCGCCTCATGGTGGGGCGGGAAATCATGTTGCAAATCGAAAAACAGCCCCTGGAGCCGAAACAGATGGTCCTCAAAGTCGAAGGGCTCAGCAATAACTTGTTAGAAAACATCGACCTTGAAGTTCGACAGGGTGAGATATTAGGAATCGTCGGTGTTTCCGGAAACGGTCAAAAACCTCTGGTGGAAACCATCTGCGGCCTTCACCCCCCGAAAACGGGCGAGGTGTTCATTCTTGGCCAGCCCTGGAACCGTTTTTTTCTCCAAAGACCCTGGGAGAACGCTTTGTCTTATGTCCCCGAAGATCGTCAGGGACTGGGGGTCTGCATGGGTCTCGACTTGGTGGACAATTTCCTTCTGACCACCCGGGAAGGTTTCTCATCGGGTCCGTGGTTGAACAAGCGCAAGGCAGAGATAAAGGCAAAAGGACTCATCGAAGCATTCGGCGTCAAGCCTGGAAATGTTCGCGCACTGGCACGTCAACTCTCCGGCGGCAATCTCCAAAAAATGGTTCTGGCCCGTGAATTTTATCGCAAACCGCGTTTGATTGTGGCGGAACAGCCCACCCAGGGTTTGGATATCGCTGCGACGGAAGATGTTTGGAATTTACTGCTTAAGGCACGGGAAAAAACAGGGATACTTCTGATTACCGGAGATCTTTCGGAAGCGTTGACCCTATCAGACAGAATCGCGGTTATGTTTGAAGGCCGAATTATGGACACGTTCAGTACGTCCGATACCGAAAAGACCCGTCAAATCGGATTGATGATGGCCGGTATTGCTCCGGTTTGATCAAGACCCAACCCGGACCTCTCGTTATTGCAACAGTATTTGAAACTTAATCCGTCATTTTCGGGCAGGCTTTCTCCTATAGCGCCAATCCATCAAAAAAAACGCTCAGGATCATGGGATAACCCCATGCTCGTGAGCGTTGTTTTTTGGGCCCAGGGTTTCGGATCCCCAAGCTTTCAAAGGGTTTATCTGATCAAGCTTTTAAATAGACGCCCTTGCCCGCACTCTTGATCTTTCCCTGTTTTTTTAGTTTGAAGACCAGGTTGGCAATCTTCTTTTGATTATACCCCGTTTTTTCCATAAGGGTTGCAGTATTAACACCTTTTTTTGATCTATTGATAATCCCAAGTACGGTATCCACTGCGGTGGGGGACGTTGCTTTCTTGGAAACCGTCCTTTTTGAAGCCTTTTGGGGAACTTTCTTCTTCGAAGATTTTGCCGGTGATTTTCGTGCAACTTTGGCTTTGGCTTTCCTTTTTGGCGCCACATCCCCTCGAGATTTTGCAATAGTCTCCAGTTTTCCTGCCAATACTTCGATCCCCTCGGCCATCGTTTTCATCCCTTCGACTACGGTTTTCAAAAACACATCGAGTTCTTTCATCATTTCCCTCCTTGAATTACGTTCCGATTTCACTGAACCCTTTGGATTCTACGCTGCCTATATTCTCGCCTTCTCTTCTTCTCGCCTTCTCTTCTTCCTTAACTTTTCTCCTTCTTAACCTCTCACCTTCTTTTCTTCTCACCTTTTTATCCGCCGTGAGTGTGGCGGGCTCGTCTTCCCCCCCAGCACCCACGTAAATCAGGGTGACGTTTTACCGGTGGAGATCCCTTCCAAGTCCAACTCTCCTTGAGATTTAAACGGAAAACTCCAGGGCATTGTCGAATCCCCGCCAATGCTGAGTCTCCCTGAAATTTTATAATTCAGATTTTGCGCGATCTGATCCGACTGAGCGCTTCTAATCATATCCAACATCGATGATACCATTCCCAGCATGGACGAATACACGACCATCCGCACCACTTCTGTACCGAATGCAGGAACTGTGGTCTGGGTTGCTGAGACGCCTTTTGCCAATTTATTCCCGTTAACTTCTAATTCGCACTTAACACCTCTGATTTCAAGGGGGACATCGTTGTTGTTGAACACCCGAAGGTCCAGTTCAAAAGTGGTTTCAAAAGCCTTCGCCTCCTGCAAAGAAATATTTGCCAAAGAAATCTCCGGAGACTCCAGACTTCTGCCGAATCCGGCACATCCATGCAAGATCATCAGGCCGGCAACTACGACCATGCAAACCAGCATAGTCGAGATCGATCTAAAGCGCATCCGTGATCCCCTCTTGTCTGAATAAAGTCGTTTCATTGGAAAATAAGTCAACGAAACGGAAAGATTGAATCGTCAACTTAACCTTAACGCTGCAAAAGCATCGGGCGAATTCAACCAGAAACAACTGCCCTTCTTTTTTGAATCGCTTCCAGCATCTTTTCTGTTGTATGGATGTCTGCCGTAATTTTGAACAGGTGTTCCAATCTGGTAATTTGTAACATTTTCCATATATTATCCGCAGTCCACAAATAAGACAAGTCTTTTTCTGTTTTGAATTGGCTTCTAAACACATTTTGTTGATGATATTTATTTTTTTGTGGATTTTTTTCACTTCTTACAGTCCATAAATGAGTGCCATAGCCCCGGCAAGCCAGCAATATGGGGCAAAAAAGTGCAATTGTCCTTTTTTTACGATATGGACGAGAAATCTAAGAGAGCAGTATCCCACAATTCCCGATGTTATAAATCCGATAAGCATGATCTTTAACGGCAATGCCGTATAAACGTGAACATCTTTAAATATCAGAATCCCGGCCCCCAGGATGGCCGGGATGGACAGTAGAAAAGAATATTTGGCTGCGGTTTCTTTGTCTAAGCCGAGAAAAAGCCCCCCAGCGATGGTTGCGCCTGATCTGCTGATTCCGGGTATTATGGCAACGCCCTGAATAAGACCGACAATGATGGCTTTTTTTATGGAAAATTGTGATATCGTCACACCCTTTTTATTGATCCAAGTAGTACTCCACAACAGGAATCCGGTCATAAACAAAAGAACACCGGTCACAACCAGCATAGACCCAACGATAACCACCGATGAAAACAGTTTGTCCGACACTTTATGGATCCATAACCCGAGCATCGCTGTAGGTATGGATCCAACCACGATGAAAACAGTGAGTTTGATATAAGAATCCTCGTAAATGTCCGTTAAAGAAGTTTCTCCTTTTAATAATAATTGGATGCACCGAACCACGGAGTCTATTATTGCCCTTAAATCCTTCCTAAAATAAATGATAACCGCCGTCAGGGTTCCGATATGCACACTGATATCGAATAACAGCACCGATTCCTTTAAACCGAACAAATGCTGTGAAATAACGAGATGCCCTGAACTGCTGATAGGCAAAAACTCGGTAAGTCCTTGAATGGCGCCGAGGGCAACAGCTTGAAGCGGATCCATTAAAACGTCCTTTATTCATCTTATTTTTTCGATACGATATCCATAAGGTATCGGCCATAATCGTTTTTCATCATATCAGACGCCAGTCTTGCGATGTCTTCCCGGCTGATGTATCCCAGACGATACGCAATCTCCTCGATGCATGAAATCTTCAGCCCCTGACGTTCCTGAATCGCCTGGACATAGCTGGCCGCTTGCTGAAGGGCTTCATGGGTCCCGGTGTCAAGCCAGGCAAAACCCCTGCCCAAAAGCTCGACCCGGAGTTTGCCCAGGCGAAGATATGCCATGTTGACCGCTGTAATCTCGAGCTCTCCACGGGCAGACGGCTTTAAATCGGCGGCAATGTTGACCACATCGTTGTCATAAAAGTAGAGGCCGGGTACCGCATAATTCGATTTGGGATTTTCCGGCTTTTCTTCGATACTCATGACCATACCGTCGGAATCGAACTCCACAACGCCGTAACGCTCTGGATCGCGGACAAAATATCCGAAAATAATACCGCCCTTCTCCAGCTGAACGGCCCTCTGCAGGGTATCGGTGAGATTGTGGCCATAAAATATATTGTCCCCTAAAATCAAACAAACCGAATCCGTTCCAATAAACGATTTCCCGATAGTAAAAGCCTGGGCCAGCCCTTCCGGTCTTGGTTGTTCTTCATAAGAGAAAGAAAGGCCCAATTGAGAGCCGTCACCGAGTAGATGTCTGAACTTCGGCAAGTCTTCAGGGGTTGAAATAATTAATATTTCCCGAATCCCTGCCAGCATTAAAACAGATAACGGATAATAGATCATCGGTTTGTCATAAACAGGCAGCAGCTGTTTGCTCACAGTCCGCGTAATCGGATAAAGTCTGGTTCCCGACCCGCCTGCCAATATAATTCCCTTCATTGCGCAAATTTCCTTTCGAAGATGGTTTAACCTAAATTGAGCGATTTTTAGCTTGATCTGTACCGATCTTTTGGGCATCAAGGATTCGCAAAAATCCTCGACATATCCATGGGTATGCACCCCAGGGGCATTTCCTGCGGGGCAC
>Ga0209271_10000160_pt1 | contig 23172 bp, 18 predicted proteins | sample tdAd002_FD_187123 | JGI IMG/M metagenome (GOLD analysis project Ga0209271, IMG submission 187123) | Marine sediment microbial communities from the Atlantic coast under amendment with organic carbon and nitrate - tdAd00.2 (SPAdes)... | ecosystem: Environmental > Aquatic > Marine > Coastal >... | reverse complement strand
GGGCTGCTGCTGGATTTCGCAGATGGAGGTTTTCCGGCGATACCTGCCGTTCGGCAGGCTATAGATGGTGCAACCATTCCGACGCTCAACGCCGATGATTTTCACGTCGTAACAACCAAAATCGAAAAGCTTCCCCTGATTGGCGTCGCCATGCCGTTGACCAATTCCGACAATGAAGTCGCAGCTCAGGTCGTTGGCGTGTTCGCAATTTCCGCGGAAGCGATAAAAGACATTCGAGGCAACATCCTGCTGACCATTTTTTACGTCGCAGGACTGGTCGTTGCCACTGCGCTGACTATTTATCCGATTATCGGTCGACTCCTCGACAGACTCTCTCGTCAGACTGTGAGACTTCTCGATTCAAACCTGGAAACACTGCAGGTCCTCGGCAGCGCGATCGCCAAGCGAGACAGCGACACAGACGCACATAACTACAGGGTGTCGGTCTATTCAGTGTGCCTCGCAGAGGCCATCGACCTACCTCGCGATCAAATCCGAAGCTTGATCAAAGGCGCGCTGTTACATGACGTCGGTAAACTTGGAATTCGTGACAACGTTCTTCTGAAGCCCGGCAAGCTCACAGAAGATGAGTTCACCGTGATGAAAACTCATGTCGATCATGGAATGGATCTTACAGATCGCGCTAGCTGGCTAAGAGATGCGCAGGCGGTGGTTAGTAGTCACCATGAAAAATTCGACGGCGCAGGATATCCGGCGGGCCTCAAAGGTGAGGAGATACCCCTGGTCGCGCGAATCTTTGCAATCACCGATGTATTTGATGCCCTGACCTCACGGCGTCCTTACAAGGAGCCGCTGTCATATGACGAAACGATGCAAATTCTGGATAGCGGACGCGGCACTCACTTCGACCCATCGCTGCTCGTCGCTTTCCAGGCTATTGCCCGAAAACTGTATGACACTTACGCCGGCACGGATGGCGACAAGCCCAGAGAACGACTTGAATTGATGACTGAAGAATACTTCAAGCGCGATGTTTCCGATTTGATGGCCTGATCCTCTGCCATCCAGAGCAAGACATCTTTGATCTATCGCCACAGACATGACGCAAGACAAATAATGGGACATTCGATACCCTGTTACGTCCCCCAAGCCAGCGAGATCGATAAGCAATGAACAACTACAACATCGCCGTCATTCCTGGAGACGGTGTAGGCACCGAAGTTTCGGCCGAAGCAACCCGGATGCTGCAGGCGGCAGCAGACAAGTTCTCCTTCAAGACTGAGTTTGAGACTTTCGACTGGGGCTGCGACTACTACCTCGAACACGGCCAAATGGGTCCAGACAATCTGCTCGACATACTGAAAGACTTTGACTCAATATTTCTCGGTTGTATCGGTGACGCCGGGAAAGTACCTGATCACATCTCGCTGACGATTCTGCTGCAGATACGCAAAGGCTTTGATCAATACGTGAATCTGAGACCCATTCAGCTTTATCCAGGCGTAGATACCCCCATTCGAACGGCCACCCCCGAAACCGTGAACATGATCGTCGTAAGGGAAAATACTGAAGGCGAATACTCGGCTAACGGCGGTTATTTCAAACCGGACCAGCCGGACGGGTTCGCCAATCAAATGTCAGTTTTCACGAGAAAAGGCTGCGAACGCGTAATGCGCTACGCTTTCGAGCTGGCCCGCAAGCGCGGAGAAGCGCGTGGCGGGGATTCGGCTGGCCTCGTCACCAACTGCTCCAAGGGCAATGCGCTGAATTACTCGATGGTTTACTGGGATTCGATTTTCAATCAGATTGCCGAAGAATTCCCCGACGTCAAAACCGACATGGCACTCGTCGACGCCATGACCATGTGGTTCGTCAAGAACCCGCAGTTCTTCGACGTGGTCGTCGCCTCCAACCTCTTCGGTGACATCATTACCGACCTTGGCGCCATGCTGCAGGGTGGCATGGGCTTCGCCGCAGGCGGAAATATCAATCCGGAGAAAGAATTCCCATCAATGTTCGAACCCATCCACGGATCGGCACCGAAATATGCGGGCAAGAATCTCGTCAATCCGATTGCCTCCATCGAATCGGCACGCATGTTGCTCGATCACCTGGGCGAACAAGAAGCCGCCCGTCAGATACAGGCAGCGGTCATGAAGGTGATTGCCGACGGCAAAATCCGCACCAAGGATATGGGTGGCAGCAATACCACCAGCGAGGTTGGCCAAGCGATCGTTAAAGAGTTTTTAGCCAGTTAAAGCAATCAATTAGCACTGCGTATAGATTCAATAAATCGCTCGAATGCTCCATCAAAATCGGATTTAAATTCTGCCGAGACGGAGTCGCAACCGCCGGGCACATTACGCATGTATAGAATCGTACCTTCGCCGGTCCCGTCGTCCGTTACTACGAATAGTTGGACCGCCTGCACCGCTGGCACAATCTGGACGTTTTGACCCTCGATAAACTCAAACAAGTCATCATCGTCCATATCGAGTTCTTCCTGGCTGATATCGAGACAGGCGGTGCGAGCCCTGAATTCCTCACCAGCCAACTCGTAAACGGGTAAATTCTTGTTTGTCAGGGCGCCAGGACCTGCGTTTGTCGTCTCAATCTGAACCATCACGAATTGATCGTCAGCAAAATATCCGGCTTTGGAAACTTTCAGTTCCTCGTCCATAAAACTCGGCGTCGAATGTTCCGGACCGCCGATTCTTGCGCCCTCGGGCTTCGGTATGGTCGCGTCGAACGGGCCAGATATGACCATGTTTTCATCGCTATCAAAGCTAATGTATCCCTGACCTGCAAATGCGCCAGGCGCGCCAAAACCGATCAGAATGATTGCGGTCGTCACTGCTATATTTTTCATTGTTGTAGATCTCCCTGTTCGAGGCCCTACTTTGGCGCGATATTGTTCAGAATTCCAGTCTTCGCGCAGATTTCTCCGGTCTGAACGCCGACAGGCCGCGACGCGACCGTAGTACTCACTGGAACGATTATCCTGAACAAGGACTTTGGCGTCGGCTACGGCTTCCCGGTGATGATGGAAGACGCCAACATCACCACCGAGTAAGCGTCAGTCGTTAGGGTGTGTACCAGATCGGCGACGTATACGCGCGTTCCTGCTGCACCACCTCTACTTCTTCGGACAATTCGAGGCCGTAGTACTTCGCGTCGTAGGCCGTCCAGCGTGGCGTCGGAATCTCCAGAACGCGCACATAGTAAAATGCACTCTGGTCAGCATCGAAGTCCGGGTCCGTCCAGACGGTAATCATCTCGACGTCACCAATCGAGTTGGACCAAGTCACATTCTCTACATCAACAGTGTTGCCAACCGGAGTCGAAGCGCGGCCGTCACTGTCTATCGTACGCCCTCCTGAGACTGCAACGTCGTAGACTTTCTCATGCACATCACCCTTGGAGTCCATCCAGCCTTTGACAATTTGCACGCGATCGAGATTTGCACCAATTGGGTCTTTAAGTGCAGCGACGAGGAATGTGGGTGATTTTCCGGAGGGCGCATTATTCAGATCGCCGCCCATCGGCACACCTTTGCGGTAGCCAACGGCGGCCGGCTGTCGCGTGTTGGCGTCGCTGCTTTCAAAGTCCCAGCCACCGAAAAAGCGCACGAGCATTCGTGGGCCCGTCGTGGCGTAAGTCTCCTTGCGTTCCATAGCGTCGAACAGCGCCGCGCGCGTATTCTCGGCAGCCCAGATGCCCTGGTAACCGGAGGCCAGCACCTCCCAGCCCATTATCGTGACACCGTTGAACACGGCGAATGGATGATCCATGCGTGTTGGGCTCGGTTCCATTGCGCTGGTCTTGCCGAAGAAATTGTCGTCATCGGCCGTCGCCAATGCGGTGTGGCTATCTGTTGCACCAACCAGACCAAACTTGAACGGGTTGGTCCCGAGCTGTTTCTCCAGCTGCAGGCCGCGTTTCAGGCCGCTGCGGGCATACTCACCGGCGAGCATGCTGTCTTCCTTGAGTACGCTTAAGTTCAGATTGCCTTTGTCCCAGGTGCCGTAGTCCGCGAATTCGTCGTTGGGCGACAGAAACGGATGCGCCTCACCGTCACCTTTCATTTGAGTTACCTCGTAGAGTGGCTCCCAGAGCGCGCGTCGCTCCGCATATTCCGGTGTCAGGCGTTTGTTGCCCACCGGATTGCGCATCGGGAACATCAAGCCGTTCGACATGTTGCCGTTGTGTGCGATCGCCAGCACGTCGCCGCCAGTCTTTTCTTCGAAAGCCTCCAGTTGCGTCCAAAGATCTTCCGGGTTGGTGCTGCCATAGGGTGGATACGTTGTGTAGGGCACAGTCTGCGAGGCTTTGCTCGCATCGTCACGATAGACGACGACCCGGTGCAGGTTGTCACCGGGCGGCACCTGCGAAGTCCACTCGTAACCAATGAATGCCGTGAAACGGCCTGGTTCGTTGTACTTCTCGGCCGCCTCGATCGTTTCTGCCCAAGCATCTTTGTAGGCCTTGCTCTTGGGCCCATAGAAAATAGCCTCGGGAAAAGTTGCACGAGAAAAGCTGTCAATAATCTCAAGCGCGGCGGTCATTCCCTCGCCACTTTGCACCAGGTCGTACCAACGTTTTCCGGTAGGATCGGCTAACAGGTTTGGCGCTCCGGCATACAGATCCGGGAAGAAGCCCATGTTGTCGGAGTGATCGGCGACGACGAGAAAATCCAGGGGCCGCGCAAGTCGAGTTGGACCCCCGGCGGATGATTCAATCTCTTCGCCACGCGCAAACCGATAGGCATCCACTGGAGCCAGACGGGCACCGAATGCTCCGGCATCCATCGAGAAGGACGTGTGCAGATGCGTATCGCCCCAAAATACGCGAGTCGGGACTGCACCACCGGCATACGGTGAATACGGCCGCTCCTGATGTGCCTTCCCCAGGGTCTCGTGGTCCGGGGATCCGGTGTCCTGTGCAATCACCGGCATCGCGAGTAACAAGCAGGCTAGAATTCCGCCAGCTCGGTTGATCGATCTTTTTGTCGTCGCTCGGTTTTTCATTATTTATTCTCCAGGTTCAAGGTTTGAACTAGACGGGAGCTGATTTCGTTCAATTTAGAACCAATAGGACCAACAAAGCAAATGAGCGTCTGACTAAATTTTGCCAACTGATTCAATTTTCTCGCCCGACCAGATAAGAAACGGAAGTAGGCAGTTGCTCGTATAGAAACCAGGTCATACACGTGCGAAAAGTCCGCTCTGGAAATCAATAGTTCGACTAATGGAGATACAACCGTGAAATCAATCATACGAATGCTGACGGTAGCAGGATTGACCGCCGCCCTGCTCGTGACCCAGGTTGGTTGTACGAAATCCGGACAAGAGCCGGTCACTGATAACCCCGCAATGGCTTCCCCGGTTCCTGAAGGCGCTGTACGTGGCAAGGTGCTCGAGACCATGAATTCCGGGGGGTACACCTATGTGCTCATCGAGACTGACCGCGATTCGATCTGGGTGGCCGGACGCCAGACTCCCGTACAGGTCGGTGACGTGGTGCAGGCCTCCGACGGCATGGCAATGACTGATTTCGAGAGCAAAAGCCTGAATCGTACGTTCGATGTCGTGTATTTCTCGGGTGGGCTGGAAAACCTGTCGGCACCTGCTCTGGCAGAGGATCAACCCGGTGGTGCACTACCGGCCGGACACGCGGGTACCGATGGCAGCGTAGAGACGAAGACTGTGGACATCAATGTACCCGAGTTCGAGCCAGGCCAGAACATCGCCTACGTGTACGCCAACAAGGATGCACTGGCTGACCAACAGATCAGTCTGCGCGGCAAGGTCGTCAAGTACAACGGAGGTATCCTGGGCACGAACTTCATCCATATCCAGGACGGCTCCGGCGATGCTGCCGATGGCAGTAACGACCTCACCGTGACCAGTGACGCCACCACGGCCGTGGGCGAGACCGTGGTACTCACGGGAACGATTATCCTTAACAAGGACTTTGGCGCCGGTTACAATTTCCCGGTGATGATGGAAGACGCCAGTATCACGAAAGAGTAAGCGTTAGGGGGAGGCGCCTTTTATGATCAATCACAAAGCGCTCACCACGCACGTAGCGCTTCTCGCACTCGTCGCACTTGCCGGCTGCGCCTCATCGCCGCCGCAACCGGAATCTCTGTCGCCGCTGGAACTGGCGACGACTCCGGCGCCGCTGGAGGAAAGCTGGGCGGTCGAATGGTGGATACCACGCCACAACGAAAAGCTCGCGGCGAGGCATCCGGGCATTGACCTGGTAATGATCGGCGATTCGATTACCCACGGCTGGGAAGATCCGGGAAAGGCGGTCTGGCAGCGCCACTTTGAGGACATCGATGTCCTCAACCTGGGTTTTTCCGGCGACCGCACCGAGAATGTATTGTGGCGCCTGGAGCACGGTGAAGTCGAAGGGCTCAGCCCGGACCTCGTTGTAGTGATGATTGGAACCAATAACGCGGGGCACAGGATGGACGGTCCCGAGACAATCGCCGCAGGAGTAGGTGAGATTCTCGGGGAACTCAAAATGAGGCTTCCCGATACCCCGATTCTGTTGCTGGCCATATTTCCCCGCGGTGAAAATATAGACGACCCGATGCGCGTAAACAATTGGGAGACCAATCGCCTGTTGGTGAAACTGGCCGCGGAAACGGGCGTGGACTACGCTGATTTCAACTCAGAATTCCTGACCGAGTCGAGCATATTGGAGCGCGACATCATGCCCGACCTGCTGCACCCGAACGAAGCAGGATATGAAATCTGGGCGCGGCAACTGGAACCATGGTTCGCGATGTACCTGAATGGCCAGTGATTTCCCGCAAGCCCCTAGTAACAAACGAGTTGACAATTACCTTCGGGAGGCTGGGGCCGGGCTCGCTAGTGAGTCGCCGTCTGCAGAGTATCCTGCGATTCCTTGCTGGCCTCGAGGTGCTCTATAGCGGCGACGGCGTCCTCGCAGGATGTGTGCGCGAGACGACCGCGGTTCTCGAAATGAGACACAACGCCCCCTTTCTTCTCCAGGGTCAACGTTAATTGATCCCTTGGAGCGAGGCTGATCGGCATCTCCCGTGGCGGCGAACTGTGGAGCTCAACCCGGTAATCACCTTCGGGCAAGAGCAGCGGTTCAACTGAACCGAGAGATCCGGTCGCAACCTCAATGCTGCCCTTGAATACGCTGAACGACGTCGCAACCGTTTGTACCAACGCTGCCTTGAGTTCCTCGGCGCTACCGGCGGTGACATATCGTCCACCGGACGCGTTGGCGACGGCATGCAGACTCGCCGCATCTTCGTCGGCCGCGTTACCAAGGCCGAAACCGATCAGGTGAACGGTAATTCCCTGCTCACGTAGTTCGCGAGCGGCCTGGACGGGGTCGCCTCCACAGCTTTCGAGACCATCGGTAACAAGAACCACAGCACGATCACTTTCCAGTGTGCCAAAGTCCCGGGTAGCCTGGTTGAGGGCGAACGCAATGGGTGTTTGTCCCAGGGGGCGCAAGCCGGCTATCGCTGCACGAATCGGCTCACGGTTTTCGTCTCCGAAAGGAACGAGTAGTGTCGAATCCGCGCAATCGTTGTTGTCGCTCGGGCTCGTGCTTCCATACGCTCGTAGTGCAAGGTCCAGGTCCTCGGGAAACCAGTACGAAACATCTAGCAGAATCTCTTTGGCGACGGCCATCTTGGGCTCACCGCCCATGCGTCCCCACATACTCCTCGACGCATCAACGACGATTTCAACCGCCCGGTCGTCCAGGGATAGTACTGGTCGCCCCTCCTTCACGGCTGCGACCTCCAGCACGGCACAACTGGCATCGCGCATATTCACAATTACTTCGGATTCCTGTGTCTGCCCTTCCAGGCTCGTCGCCAATGCGACGATACGGTTTTCGCCCACGCCGAGCGGCACGTTTCCCGCGAATGTTCCACCGGCAAGCCTTGCGGGAACGGGCACCGAACCGTTTACACTCAGCGTGACGCTGTCCACGCCCGTCGTACGAAGATCCAGAAATGCCTGGGGAAGCATGGTTGGATCCGATACCTGGACGAAACTGCCACCTGTTGCCCAGGCAATGGTATCGAGAATCGAGCCGCCCTTCTTGCTCGTCCCGAGCAAGAGTGTTTGAATCGTAGCGCCCCGCGAGTGTGACTTCACTGCGGCGTCATAGGCCCTTTTCTCGTTCGACATGCCGTCCGTGAATAACATGATCACTCGCGATGACCCGGGTCGCCCGTTTAATTCAAGTTCCGCGAGCGCTGTCGAAATACCGGCAGCGAGATTCGTACTACCGGATCGTGGCAAATCTCGCAACGCCTGAACGACACTGTCGCGATCCGACGTCATGGACTGCGCCAGTTCACCCTTATTATCGAAGCTGACCACACCAATCTTGATGTCGCTTCTCGGCGAGAGGTTTCTGACCAGGCCGATGGCACCTGTCGAGCGATAATCCTTCGGATCGCTGCCGCGAAGACTCGCTGACGTATCCATTACAAACATCATGTCGAGGTAACGAACTCCGCCGATAGCCGACGCAATGCCCTCCACCTCAACGGTTGTTTCACCCTCGACCGCGGCAAAGTCAGCGGACGGTGACTGGATTTCGATCTGCAGACCGTCCGCGGCTGCCGCCGGACCACAGGCCAGCAGCAAAAGTAAGACGACTAGAGCGTTACGCATGGAATCACCTGTTAATTAAGTCTCTGCAGCATAGAACACCCCAGCTGACATAATCTGGGACGTGGCACACACTTTCGGTGCCGCATCCGCAGGATGAGCTGCTTCCCAGGGAAAGGCGTCGTCCTTGTTAGCCCAACCGGTAAATCACCTGGTTCGAAGTTAACTTGTCTGTACCCGTGAATGGACGCAAACTACTGCCTCTGTGTCACTCAAAATTCAATTGTTTGGGCGATGTCATCAATGACAAATAGCCGTTGCAATTTCCCTCAGTTTTCTTTCTGCAAGGAAATAAAATGAAATCGATTATTCACTGCCTTGTCATGTTTTTCCTTATGGCGATGGCGTCACAATCTCCCGCCCGGGAAGCGAACGAACAAACCGGTTTGCAGTTCAAGTACTTTGGTGCGGCTGGCTGGGAAATATCAGATGGCAAGGTCGTTGTGTTAATTGACCCTTATATTTCACGCCTTCAATATGTCGATCGCAGCCATCCTGATGATGACAGACATGCCTTTGCCCGTGACGAAGTCGGGGTTTGGGATACAGAATTGATTGACAGCCTGATTACAAAGGCCGATTTCATCCTGGTGCATCATGCGCACTATGATCATTTAGGCGACGTTCCCTATATTGCGAAGAAAACCGGCGCCAAAATAATCGGTACAGAAACCACGATCACCATATTGCGCGCTTACGGTATTCCTGATGATCAACTTTACGCTGTTGGTGGCGGCGAAGATTATCAATTCGACAATTTTTCCGTCAGGGTCATTCCCTCTATTCATTCAGCCCTGGACGAAAAACGTTATTTCGATTCCAGGCGATATGACAGCAGCACCGAGCTGAAAGCGCCGCTTCGTATTGATCAATTTATCGAAGGTGGCTCACTGATGTTCCTGGCTCGCTTCGACAGCCACGACGTTTTGACGATGGGCTCGATGAATTTCATTGAACGGGCATTAGAAGGCCTGAAACCGGACATTCTCCTGGCGGGGATCAATGGGTCCCGGTTGGGTCTTTATAACTATGACGAACGCCTTGTCAGAGCCACCGACGATCCGCCGGTCATAATTCCTACCCACTGGGACACTTTCAACCTGCCATACCGATTTTCTCAGGAAGAGAATGTGGAAGGAAAGTTAATCCCTTTCCGCAGTGCAGTCGCTGAGATTTCGCCAAATTCAGAAGTCATATTGCCGGTGCATCTGCAATCATTCATCGTTAATTGATTCGTTTCAGAAGGTTTGCACAAGTGAGTACTGATATCTGGGAGGATGCCGCAAGGGATGTCTACTGGTATCGAGAACCAAGCCAAATAATCGATACCGATCGCTCGCCATTCAATCGCTGGTTTCCGGATGGCACGACCAACGCCTGTTACAACGCTCTTGATCTCCATGTCGCGAACGGCCGTGGGGACCAAACCGCGCTCATTTATGACAGCCCGGTCACCGACTCCAAGCTCAGCATTTCCTATGGAGATCTCCTGCAAACGGTTTCACGTCTTGCAGGTGCGTTGACCGGGTTGGGTGTACGCAAGGGCGACCGGGTCATCATTTACATGCCGATGATTCCGGAGACGATTGTCAGCATGCTGGCATGTGCGCGAATTGGGGCTATTCACTCCGTCGTGTTTGGCGGGTTTGCGAGCAAAGAGCTGGCCGTTCGGATTGATGACGCCGCACCCAAGCTGATAATTGCCGCGTCATGTGGCGTCGAACCCTCACGCAAGGTCGCTTATAAGCCCTTGTTGGACGAAGCGATCGATCTGGCCCAGCTGAAACCGGAACATTGCATCGTGCTGCAACGCCCAATGCTCGAGGCCGACCTGATTTCTCCACGCGACTTGGACTGGCGCGACGTGACGGCAGATGCTGAACCCGTTGACTGCGTCGAGGTCGAGTCCAATCATCCTCTTTACATTCTGTACACGTCCGGTACGACAGGAGAACCCAAAGGCGTAGTCCGCGATACGGGCGGCCACATTGTCGCTCTCAAATGGAGCATGTCGAATATCTACAATGTGGAGCCCGGGGATGTGTACTGGGCCGCATCCGATGTCGGCTGGGTCGTGGGCCACTCATACATCGTTTACGGACCGCTTTTTCACGGCAGCACCACAGTCCTCTATGAGGGAAAACCGGTAGGCACGCCCGATCCGGGTGCGTTCTGGCGAGTCATCGCCGAACATGACGTCAGGGTGATGTTTACCGCGCCGACAGCGTTGCGAGCGATCAAGAAGGAGGACCCGGAGGGCTCGTACATCGGCAAATACGATTTATCGAATCTGCAGGCGCTGTTCCTGGCAGGCGAACGGTGCGATCCCGACACTTTGCACTGGGCGCAGAAGCACTTGAACATCCCGGTGATCGATCACTGGTGGCAAACCGAAACGGGCTGGGCAATTTGTGCCAATTGCCTGGGTATCGAGCAGCTTCCAATCGTACCCGGTTCGCCGGGCCGCCCGGTCCCTGGATACGAGGTTGCTGTGCTCGATGCCGATGGCAATTCTGCAGCCGACGGTGATATTGGAGCGCTCGTCGTCAAGCTCCCGCTCCCGCCCGGTAATTTTACAACGCTGTGGAATGCCGAAGATCGATTCAAGAGCTCGTATTTCGAGAGCTATCCGGGCTATTACGAGACCGGGGATGCCGGTTACATTGACGAAAATGGCTACGTGTTCGTCATGGCTCGAACCGATGACGTCATCAATGTTGCTGGTCACCGGCTATCTACCGGTGCAATGGAAGAAGTACTCGCGTCACATCCGGACGTTGCGGAATGTGCGGTTTTTGGAGTCGCGGACCAACTCAAAGGGCAATTGCCACTGGGACTCATCGTACTCAATTCCGGCGTCGCCCGGGATGCCGATGAAATCACCGCGGAGTGTAAGGCCATGGTGCGAAATGACATAGGCCCGGTTGCGGCGTTTAAGCTCTGTGGTGTTGTGGATCGCCTGCCGAAAACCAGGTCGGGAAAGGTCCTGCGAGGAACGATGCGTTGCATCGCAGACAAGGCAAACTGGGCGATGCCCGCAACAATCGAAGACGCAAGTGCGCTTGATGACGTGACGCAGACACTGGAAATCCTTGGCTACGCCTAGAGCGTCATCCCGGGATCGATCATAGGTTCTCGCTTTGCGGCTTGCGTAGGCGCCCGGAGTAAGCACCCCGAACCGAGTTGACCAACGTGATTTCTGTCGTCGAGTCGATCTCACTCACGTTAATGTTCCGCTCCTCGATCTGACCGGTGTCCAACATGTGTTCGCGATAGGTCCCGCCCAGAAGCCCGCAATCGACGGGCGGTGTGTACAGCTCACCGCCTATACTTACCATGACGTTGGCGATTGTTGTCTCTGTTATGTCGCCGTCCTCATTCCAAAGAAGCACATCGTCCACATTGCCGGCAATTCGTAACGCCTTTTCATACGTGTCTCTGTGCGTTGTCTTGTGATAGATAAACGGGTCGTTTTTGTCGATGGGATCACGTGCCAGCACAACCGTAACCGCCTGCGTGGACTTCTCGGCGTCCAACAATTGCTCGGCAATTTGCACCTGACCATCTCGCCGCAACAAGAGTCGAACTCGATGCCGATGTGGCGCCAGCCCCTGCACCAGCTTCGATAACGCCGACTCGATCAGTGCTGGATCGAATTCAAAATCGAAATACGTCGCCGATGATCGCAGGCGCGCCAGGTGCTTGTCGAGCAAGAATAAACCGTCTTCTGGCGTCCACAACATCGTTTCCAGCAGCTCAAACTCCTGCGGATCAACATGCGGTGCGGAAAGGATTCGTGCCTTATTCAGGCACTCCCGATATTCCTCGCCAGGTTCCGAATCCCAAACGATGCCGCCGCCAACCCCATAGATTGCATCATTCGTTTTCTTGTCAACCAACGCAGTCCGTATCGCGACGCTAAACCTGGCCCGGCGATGTGGCCCGAAATAGCCGATGGCCCCGGTATAGATATCGCGTGGCGTATCCTCCAGCCCGGCGATAATCGCCATACTCGCAACTTTCGGTGCGCCTGTGATCGAAGCACAAGGGAACATCGCTTTGAATATCTCCGACACAGGTTCTGAAGTGCTTGCCGAAACCGTTGACGTCATCTGCCAAACGGTGCGTAATTTTTCGATGTCAAACAGGGTTTGCGCGCGGACCGACCCGCTATCTGCGACACGGCCCAGGTCGTTTCTGATCATGTCGGCGATCATCACGTTTTCCGCACGATTTTTGACCGAATGCTGAAGCTCTTCACGCAGCGCGAGATCAGATTCTGTCGTCATTCCTCGCGGCGCCGTTCCTTTCATGGGTCTGCAGGTCAGCTGATCACCATCGAGCTGAAAAAAGAGTTCGGGTGAGGCCGAGATTATCGCCCGGTCCTGGCACTCGACGTACGCCGCATGTGACACATCTGTTGCGACATTCAGGAAGAGTTGCCAGGGATCGGTAACACTACTTGCGTATTGCCGAACCGTGTAATTGATCTGATACGTGTTTCCCAGCGCTATTTGGCGCTTTATCTCGAGAATCTTTTCGCGATAGTCCTCAGGCTGCTCTCCCATCTCCCAGGATAAAGGCATCGACGCGCGTACAGCAGACGAGTCCAGATCGCTGCTGCGCTGTGCTTTGTCGAACAGCCCCAGGCACACCAGCGGCAGCTGGCCAGTTGGATTGGTCTGGTGCGCTGGATCGAATCCGGACGCCGCCTCATAACTGACAAATCCGGCAGCAAAGAGATTGTCGGCGTCTACCCTCTTCTCTGCCTCGATCAATGCAGGAAGTACGTCTTTCGGCTGTCGTGCAGTCAGAACCTCCGACGGCCCGGTAAACGTGAGCCAATCAGCATCGTCTCGAAGAATGACTTTCTCAAGCAAGGGCACGAGTCATCACCACACAGTCTGGATCAGTCGGCCGGATTCAGCCGCGCCAGGGTCTCGTCCATGGCAACAGCTACCCACAATCCCGACAATGCCATGGCGATTGCCGTGAACCAGAATCCTGCTTCGAGCGAGCCGAATACATCGGCAACAAGCCCGAGAAGCAACGCACCGATCCCGTAACCGATATCCCGCCAAAATCGATACACACCCAGGCTCGAGCCCCGCCAGTTGGGGTGGGATATGTCGCCAACAGCTGCAATCAATGTGGGATAAAGAAGTGCCATGCCTACGCCCGTTATCGAGGCCGTCAATGACCAGGCAATCCGGCCATCAACCATGAGTGTCGCCGCAACGCCCAGCGCACAGATCCACATGCCGAATACGATCGGCCACTTGCGTCCAACGGCATCGGATAAAGGACCAGTCCAAAGCTGGCTGCCACCCCAGACGAACCCATAGAAACCAACGACCCACCCAATATCGACAAGAGAAAGACCCTTCGCGTACAGATAAACAGGGAAAAACCCCCACACCAGAGCGTCAACAAATTTCTCAACGCACCCGGCCTGCGATAACGCAGCGAAAGTTCGGTGTCTGAACGATACGAGCGCAAAGACCTCTGAAGCGGAAGGGTGTTCGGAGACGCTCTGCGGAAAACGAGGCCGAGGGCCAACGTGAGTACCTTCCTTGTGAGCTGCCGACTCAGCGTGAGCCCACAGCAGGGTTTCTTTGGAGAACAGCAGCGCTGATATCAAGGCGAGGGACACAACTGCCAGACCGAACACGAACAGACTTAATCGGGGGTCGAAGTCGACCGCGAGATAGCCAGTAATCAGCCCCGCCAGCGCAACGCCGCCATAGCCTGCAAATTCATTGAATCCCGTAGCCACGCCTCGTTGGTCCGGCCTTACGATATCCAGCTTGCTGGTCACGGTCATTGACCAGGCGAAGCCCTGATTGATGCCCAGCAGAATATTGGCAGCGACGATCCAGTTCCATGATGGCGCGTAGAGAAAAATGAATGGAATCGGAAGCGCTATACACCAACCCCAGATGAGCACCTTGCGACGACCGACCCGTTCCGACAAACGGCCCGATACGAAATTCATCGCCCCTTTGACGAAACCGAAACTCACAACGAAGGCCATCAAGAGCGTGGTCGATGAGGACGTCAGCCCAAACTCTGATTCAGCAAGTGTTGGAACCACAGTTCGTTGCATGCCGATAGTCAGACCAACGAAGAACACCTGCAGCAACTGCTGCCCGAATTGTCCTATGTTGCGGCGGATGCCCTGTTCAAGATGCGTCATGATCTATTCTCCCGCCAGGCTGCGAATTTCAGGGATCGCTTTTCGCACGCATCGCTCGCCTTCCTCTATGGCCTCGGCAGCGCGGTGAAACTCGAGCATACCGATGTGGGCGACCTTCGGTGACAGCAGTACGTCAGCCGGGTCGCCTGCAAGTCTGCTGCGGGTGATCCGGTCCTGAAAAATGTTGATCGAATTGGCGATGGCGTGAAACAGGCCGGGAGCTTCATTTTTCTTGTCGCGATTGGGAAAGATAGAGTTCGAATACTCTCTCGCCTGTTGTTTGATACTGCTCAATACGCCGTCGTCCGCAATCGGTGCGGCCACCTGATTTTCATTGGCGCGCTTGTTGACGATGCCAGTATTCAGGTTGACGGCAATTACGATGTCTGCCCCCAATGCGTGACAAACACTGACCGGAACAGGATTGACCAGTCCGCCGTCGACCAGCCAGCGATCATCAATGCGAACCGCCGGAAACAGTCCGGGCATTGCCATGGAAGCTCGCACGGCATCCGCGAGTCCGCCGTCCGTAAACCAGACCTCGCGCCCGGTATCCAGATCAGTCGACACGGCCGCATACTTCTTCGGCACTTCCTCGATACGCTGGTTCTCAGTAGCGACATAATTGTGCAGAAACCAGTTCAATCGATCCGTGTCGACAAAACCGGATTGCGACAACTTGATATCAAAGAATCGCAGCACATCGCTACGCGTAGAACCGAGGACCCATTTCTCCAGCTTTTCCAGGTTCCCGGCCACGTAGGAACCGCCGATGATGGCACCAACTGATGTTCCGCAGACGACATCCGGGTCGATGCCTTCTGTCAGCAGTGCTTTGATCACGCCGATGTGCGACCAACCCCGTGATGCCCCCGATCCCAGCGCGAGGCCGATTTTTGGAGAAGATCCTGTACTGGTCACTTTTTCATTTGCCTTCTCTGAATTGTGCGTAGATTCCTGCATGGTCCGAAACGACTCCGTATGTCTCTTCCGTGAAGACAATCCGTGCCAGCTCAATCTCAAGAGGACTGCTGTCGTTCATTAGAATGTAATCGATACGCTGACCGCTGTCGTTATTTTCCCAGCCATCGATAGAGCCGCCGATCGTTGCATCCAGTGAACCACCAGGATTGGCCAGCGCGTATTGGTCTGAGTAGCCTGTGCCATTCGTCATGAACTCCTGCATCTCGGTACCAGCTGCTACATTAAAATCGCCGCAGAGGATCGTAGTCCCACCCGGAGCGGCGGTCTCGCCGGCCCAGGCCAACAGGTTCTCATATTGATCCTGGAAGGGGTCTTCATCGTCGTCCCACCAACCTGCGTGAACCGAGAACACATTGACACTACCGGTTCCGGGGACCTCAATCTGTGCCATCGGGACGTTTCTCGATTTCCAGAAATCGTAGTAGCCGTTGTCCGGATTGCTGATAAACCGCGATCCGGTTACCACGAATTGATGCTTGCTCAGAATCGCTGAGCCCTCGAGCCAGACATCGAATCCGTAATGGGACCAATCCATCGTGTAGTAGTAGTTTTGCCGCAGGCGCCGCCGGATCTGATTAACCATGTTGCTGTCGGTTGCCCCGAACCGTACCGACTCGGGGTCTTCTGTGTTGCCAGCCGACCATTCGCCGACTTCCTGAAAACAGATGATGTCCGGATCCAGGTCGTTGATTCCTTCGGCGATACGATCGAACAATGGACCGTAGGACTCGATCCGCTGTCGCGCGAGTTCGTCGGTCAGCTCCGACTCGGCCACGCCTTCACTTTGGAATTCCTGATAGGTGTGAAGGTTCAGAGTCAAAACCCTGAGGTCACCACCCGCCGCATCGTACAGTTCTGGAGTTGAACCGGGCCCGCAAGCAACGACCACTAGGGCGAGACCTGTCAACGCGATTTTAAGCGTCTGCACCAGATTTCTCGTGCCAGGCAATCACAGCGAAGATCCTCTCGAATCGAGACCCATGCACTGGTTTACTCCCTGAAATCGCTCAGAATTGTGCGCTGCACATGGGAGCCTTGTTGCACTGGAGGAGCTATGAAAAGTTGGGTTATCTATATAGCAGCCGCATTGGGATTCGTCATTTACGGCGCGGCCACGGACGCCGATCGCGATAGTTCTGGTGCGATTGTTGGTGAAGGTACGGTTGACGCGTTTCACGTCCGGATAGGCGATTGCTTTGACGATACGAATGCGTACGCCGACGAAGTCAGCAGTTTGCCGGGTGTTCCTTGTTCTGAACCTCACGACAATGAAGCATACGCTGTGTTCGATGTTTCCATCACGGATTACCCTGGCGAAGACGCCATGGTGGAACTCGCAAATAATTCCTGCGTCGATCGCTTCGAATCGTTCGTCGGCATGGACTATGAATCGTCGTCGCTCGACGTCGTCACGATGTTCCCGACCGTCGAAAGCTGGAGCCAGAATGACCGCGAAGTTGTGTGTGCAGTCTACGACATGGAAGCCAATAAGCTCGTAGGCAGCGTGAAAGGTCAAGCTCTGTAGTTAGCCGATTTGGAATAGGGCGACTAACTGTTCGCCTGTGCTTCTAGCCCAATGAGCAAGACATGTCCTGCCCGCAACACAGGGGGGACTTGATCTTGCCGTGGCCGTTGGGGCACTTGGAAATCTGTACGCTATTTCCGTCAGGAAGCTCCAGCGAATCGTTTTCAAGCGGTGCGTCGCAATGGCCGCAAGTGGCGTTGACACTCATACCGCATTTTGTACATTCATAAGTCGCCATTCTATTTTCTCTCGTCGCTGATAAACCAGAATCATACTCCAAGCCGGCGATTCGAGTGGCAGAAATCGCACCGAAAAAAGTCTTTTCCTCATGAGCATAGATGGCCTGATTGGCCACAACTGATCGGAAGAACTATTCGACGTCTGCAGCGATAGATATGTTGTACACGCCCGCTTCCCGGGCAGCGTTCATAACCTGTACAAACGTGTTGTTGATCGAAAGCCGGGCGGCTTGAATCACGAGCGAAGCCTTCGGGTTTTCAGCACGCAGTCGCTCAATATTCGCGCGAACCGCGCGCGGATCTATCATGCGTCCATCAATCCATATTTCGTTGTTTGCACTGATAGCGATCAATATCGGAGCGTTCGCAGTCGGATGAATATCTGTCGCTTGCGGCCTGTTGACGTCAATGCCAGTTTCCTTCACGAACGACGCCGTGACAATAAAGAAAATCAACAGGATAAAAACCACATCCAACATGGGTGTCAGATTGACCTCGTTGTCACCCTCTTGCTGTGTATCCGCCACAATTACATCTTGCATGGTAGAGCCCTCCGGAAGTCCGCGAAGATCGATACCTTGAACTAATAGGTATACATCAATATACCTCGCAGTTCAAGGTATTAGTTAGACGGATTCTGGCAGGCACACAAGCGCGAGGAAAAACCGATGGAAAAGACCTATCATGGACCGGAGAGAATTCCCTGCATGAACCAGAAACCAATCAATCGAGTTGGCGCGACCATACTCAGCTTCTTCTTCGTGGCTGCAGTCGCCTTCTCGTGGCTGGTATTCCCCTATTTCGTCAGCGGGGACCGGATGCTGTTCGAAACCGGCCAGCAGGTGCAGGGAGAGCGGATGGACGATTTCCGTACCCTGAATCAGATGCTGACCCGATACATCTGGTTTCCGGGTGGCATCGAAGTCACGGCGCTTTATGCATCGGAGGAATATTTTCAGTTCGCTGATCGCGAATCTGCCGTCAAAGCCTATCGGCCAGATAAACATATCGTGTTCTTTGTTTCAGAAGATGTGCACACGGACGGGCTGCCAGAGGGGCTTCCGGTCGCGAAGATGATTGTCGGGGAACGAACGTTTGAGCCCTTATCCGCTGAAGGCCCCGACCTTGTGGAGCACCACCGAACGACGATCCTGCAGTTCCCGAAGTATGACGACGACGGCAAAGAGATCATCGACGAGAACACCAATGAGTTGCGACTACGCCTGACGCATCAGTGGGATCGGGATCAGGTCGAGAATGATCAATATGTTCCGGTTGATTCTGAATATGTCTGGGAATTGCCACTCAATATCCCGGTTGAGTTGATGTCGCGTGACACGTTTACCAGCATCATGGTGTTTTCCTTGTCAGCCGGATTGCTGGCCTCGGTACTGACCCCCTGCCTGATTCAACTCGTGTTTATCTTTTTTGCGACGCTGGGTGGCATGACTGCGCAAGAGGTCGTCAGCAGCCACGGAATTAACCCTGATGTCCGGCGTAGGGTGCTCTGGCTATCCAGCTGTTTCGTAGCCGGTTACATCACATTGTTCGTCGTAAGCGGCGCGGTCATCGGCTACGCCGGCAAGGAAGCGCAATTGTTCTTCGCCAATTACACACGGCCGGTTGGCATCGTCTCGGGCGTAATCGTCGTTCTGTTCGGTGTCTGGCTCGGTATTCGGGCCAAAGCGCCTGTCGTGTGCCGCTTACCGGGCGCAGATATGATCCAGAAATACAAGACGAAAGGCACGTTCGGTACGGTTCTGATTTCCATAGCTTTTAGTCTTGGCTGCATGTCCTGTTTCGGCGGCGCAATCATTGGCACATTGCTTATCTACGTAGGCGCGCTCGGTAGCGCACCTGTTGGTGCGGCCGTGATGGGAATATTTGCTGCTGGAGTGGCGATCCCGTTCTTACTGGCAGCCTTCTTCTTCTCGAGGATGCAGGGATTGTTCGAAGCCATCAGCCGACATACCCGCCTGGTCGGCGCGTTGTCCGCCGCGATAATCATCGCTTTCGGTTTGCTCTTGATAACGGACAACTTCCATACCGTCAGCGATCTGATCTATCCGTATCTCGGCCTGGACTAAACTGCTCCATATCATCATGAATTTCCGATCCAGGTTCGCGGCGCTGATAAGCGCACTACTATTGTCACTGCCAGTTGCGGCTTTCGGCGATATCCTCGAATTCTTTAAAGATGAAGCACTCACTGACGGCAGCCGATACGCGTTCGCGCCCAGCACGAGCGATAAGATCATCGTTGCTGTCGATACGCAGGAGTACAAAGTCGCGGCTGAGCTCGAAATACCGCATATCGCGCACAGTATTGTTGCCAGCAACGAGCTGGACCTCCTCGTCGCTACAAATCCTGACAAGCAATCGATCACGGTAATTAACCTGTACAACCGGGAGGTAATTCGGGAGCTGGACATCGGCATGAGTCCGGATGTTGCGTTACCAAATGCCTACGATCGATTTGTCACCTTCGGCAGCAAAGATGGATCAGTCTCAACCTGGGACCTGGCCAACTTCCAGCAGGTTCTGCGGGTTGATGGACTCACCTCGGCACTGACGATGACATTCAGCTTTGACGGAAGCCATTTGTTCGTTGTTGAAGCTGAGCAAAAAAGAGTAAGCGTCATCGACATGAGCGCACGCGAAAAGGTAGATGAAATAGCGCTGGGCGGAAGTACCGATTCCGCAGCGCAGGTCAGCGCCATGTCACGTTCCGCAGATGGCTACACAGGGTACATTTCGGTGACCTCGGAGAATCGACTCGTCGTAGTTGATCTTGTCGATTGGTCCGTCAAGAAATCTGTGCCTGTCGGCAAAGGGCCGATCCGACCGTATAACACCACAGACAATCGTTATGTGCTGGTACCGAATAGGGAAGACCAAACCCTGACGGTATTGTCGACGTTATCGCATCAGGTACTTGCCACTATTCCGACGGGTGTCGATGCCAGAGCGCTCAACACAGGTTGGCTGGACACAGTCGCGTTTGTTATGCCCGCGACAGGAAACGAAGTTGCCGTGATAGATCTCCAGGAGTTCAAGCGGATGGACCCGATCAAGTTGCCGGGCCGGACTGACGATGGCCTGGTTACGTCTGATTCGAAGACACTGCTGATGTCAATCGTTGAGACCGGGAAGGTTGCAGCAATCAGCGCCAGATCACTTGAGCTCGAAGCGATAATCGACAGCAATGTGCGGGCGCTCTACGGCATTGAGATCGCGGTATCCAATAACGTATGTCACTAATGAGAAAGATCGTCACAATCTTTGTGGCCACTGCGCTCGCCACTACAGTAGCTTGCCAAAAAGCCCCGTCGCCGGCACCAGAATCTGCAGCGGAGATCGATGTTTCATTTGAGCTCGTCGATGAAGCCGGTAGCAATGTCACGTCCGAGACGTATAACGGAAAATTACAGCTGGTTTTCTTCGGCTACACGAGTTGCCCCGATATCTGCCCGATTACACTGCAGAACATCAGCATGGCTCTCAACTCGATTGGTCCACTTGCCGAGCAAGTGGTTGTCTTGTTTATTTCGGTTGACCCGAAAAGAGATACGCCCGAGAAGCTGCGGACCTACACGGACGCGTTTCATTCATCAATAGTCGGGCTTACCGGGACGTACCAGCAGATCGTAAACGTCACAGAGGCGTTTCGCACAACGTTTGGATATAGCCTCGTGGGAGATGACGGCCAGGAACGCCCGCTCAGTGAAGACGCGTACGAGCAACTCGCGGCGACGCAACCCTACATTCCGTATCACAGCTCGCAGGTCTACGTGATTGGCGAGAATGGTGAATTACTGGACATCATCGGCTACGGCAGCAAGCCACAAAAAATTGAAGCGGCACTACGGACATACTTGAGGAATCCTGATGGCTGATTCCGCTGCCCACAGGTCCAGCACCACCGTTGTAGCCGATGTAATAGACGATGGACGGGTCAGCGGGCAGCAGATCCTCGTGGTAGGTCTTTGCATGTTTTTCAACATGCTCGATGGCTTCGATATAACTGCAATGGCCGTGGTCGCCACGTCTGTCGCAACCGACCTGAATCTGACCGACGACAAACTGGGACTGATTTTCGGGTTCGCACTTGCTGGCATGATGGGTGGTGCAATGCTGATCGCACCCATTGCCGATGTCATTGGCCGGCGCAAGCTGATTATTCTCAGCCTGATGTTAGTTGGCGTATCGATCCTGTTTACGGCAACCGCGACAACGTTGACGGAATTCATCATTCTTCGGTTCGTCAGCGGAATAGGCGCCGGCGCATTGCTTGCCAGTCAGGCGACGCTCGCAGCCGAGTACAGTCCGTCCAAATTTCGTGCGTTATCTGTGACAGCCGTGACCTCCGGCTATCCGATGGGTGCAATGATGACGTCAGTCGTTGCTGGTTTCATCATGCCCGACTTCGGTTGGCGGGGTATGTTTTGGTTTGGTGGCATTGTCACGCTCGTCATGGGTTTCGTCGCCTGGACGCTCATTCCCGAGTCACTGAAATATTTGTTTGAGCGCCGGCCCGTCAATGCATTGCGGCTGGCCAACAATATTCTCACGAAACTCAAGAAAGACACACTCGCAGAATTGCCAGAAATACGGGAACCACATTCAGCTGGATCGAAAGGCATCGCCGGCAACGTAGCCAGTCTTTTGAGCGACAAGTTCGGAACCGCAACGCTTACATTGTGGGTCACTTTCTTCCTGTGCTTCAGCAGCGTCTACTTCATGATGAGCTGGATTCCGAAACTGATGGTGCAAAGTGGGTTTTCGGCCGAAGTCGGCCGGGACGCATTCTTCCTCTACAACCTGGGCGCCCTCATCGGCACGTACATACTAGGGACCATGGCGATACGCTGGAAGTTATCGAACATTGTCTCGGGATTCCTGTTTACGTCGGGAGTGCTCATGGTGATTTTTGCTGCGGCACCCAATGAGCTCACGTTGCTGCTCGCACTTACATTTGTCATCGGAGTTCTCCAACAGGGAGGATTTACCGGCCTTTACGCTGTCGCGGCCAAAGTCTATCCCACAGAGATTCGCAGCACCGGCATCGGCTGGGCAATAGGGCTGGGGCGGCTCGGTGCGGTGGCGGGGCCCGTCATTGCCGGCTTTTTGATTGCCGCGGGCGTTAGTATGTCCGGTAATTACTTCATATTTGCAGTGCCGATGGCGATCGGCGGTTTGATGGCGTATCGACTGCACGTTAAATAAGACTGTGAACACTCCGCAAACATCGCCTGCACTTCCATCTGCAACAATTGTAGTGTTGCGGGAATCACAGCACCGCCCCGAACTCCTGATGGTCAAGCGCCGTGCGGGCGACGCGTTCGGGGAAAGCTATACGTTTCCTGGCGGCGTCGTCGATGCAGACGAGTTTCTGGCTCGAAACCACTGCGATGGTGTCGGCGCCGATGCAGCCAATGCGTTGCTCAAGGTATCGGATGCAGGACTAGACTTTTACAGCGCGGCTATCCGCGAACTGTTTGAAGAGACAGGAATTCTGTTAGCGCGCGAAGACGGCCGGTGGGCAGTCGATAGTGCTGACCGTCAGGCGTTGCGAAAAAAAGTCGATCA
>Ga0209271_10000159_pt1 | contig 23304 bp, 37 predicted proteins | sample tdAd002_FD_187123 | JGI IMG/M metagenome (GOLD analysis project Ga0209271, IMG submission 187123) | Marine sediment microbial communities from the Atlantic coast under amendment with organic carbon and nitrate - tdAd00.2 (SPAdes)... | ecosystem: Environmental > Aquatic > Marine > Coastal >... | reverse complement strand
TGAATCTTGGAAGCGGTTGGAGCGGTCTGTGATCCTAAGTAGATACGAGAGAATCCAGTACCATCCTCTGCCAATATGCTTAGGCCTACATCGGTCTGGTCTTTACTAACAACAAGATCATCACCATTACCATTTGCAGATGCACCATCTCCAATTGTACCGGTTCCAGATAGTTCTAGTGATCCTGTAAGATTAATATCTTTTAAGAACTCTAATCTATCGTCAGATTTGTCCCACATAAAAACTGTAGTTGTGCCATCTCTAAGAAGGAAGTCACCTCCATTAGCATGTGAAGCACCATACAAGACTAGATTAGCGCCTGAGTTAGAAGCATTACCTCCAGAAACAAATAAAGACTCATCATCTACACTACGTCTTAAAGTGAAAGAGGCGGATACCTGACCTAATACAGTAGCAGTATCTGTAAGTAGTAATGCTGTATCAGTAGCGTTATCATCAATACCTGTAGAGGTAAAACCTGCAAAAACTACATCATCAGTAGTACTAAGACCTTGATCTAAAGCACCTAAGAAACCCCATTGGGTAACTGTGATAGTGTTAGTATTAATATTCTGTAACTGAGTAAGCTCAGCAGAAGTTAGAGGATTACTTACATAAGTGGCTAAGTTAGCACTATAAGCCTGCACATCAGACCCAATAGCTACACCAAGATTAGTCCTAGCATCAGAGGCTGTAGAAGCACCTGTACCACCATCAGCTACAGCTAGGTCAGTGATACCTGTGATTGTACCACTATGGATAGTGATATTAGAGGCATCTCTATTTGTGAACAACTCATCCACAGTAATTTTCTTGTTAGTAGCAGAGCTAGTGTCAATAACTTGAACAATGTCTGCGGTACCTACAATCTCAGAACCTGTGATTACGGGTAGGTCACTAATTTTTGTGTCAGCCATAATAGCAGTTCCTGTAACTTTTGTTTGGCGGAAAGCAGAGGAGTCGAACCCCACACGATCTCTCGTGACCTAGTTTTCAAGGCTAGTCGCAGGACCAACCCCGCTGCATTACTTTCCATTATCTAAAATAATTGGCAGAGAGCAGAGGAAATGAACCCCACACCCTAAGGTGCCCTTGGTTTAGCAAACCAGCCTCCAGACCTCTGAAGTTTACTCTCTAACGTAAAAACTGGAGTTTTACTCTCTAGCGTAATTGGTGTGGCCCCAAGGAATCGAACCTTGTTCTACTGCTTTTCAAACAGTCGTAGTCACCAGATCTACCCGAGCTACATATAACTTACGCCAACCCTCCCTCTCCAGACCTAGGATGTTTCTGGCGAGAGTTGACGCAATCTTTGGAGAACCGGGTGGGAATCGAACCCACGCCGACGGATTAAAAGCCCGCCAATCTAGCCAACACGATAAGCCGGTTCTTATGACCGGGCGTTACCCCAGTCGGTGATCTTTCGAGCTTTACTTTCCATTGTAATAACTCCATTATTTGTTGTTTATCATAGGTGATAAAAAAGTACCTTTTAAGGTGTTATTCTCATCAGATATGATAAGTTATTGGTGGCGGAGGAGGGAATCGAACCCTCTGTACCGAGCTTATGAGACTGGTCGGAATACCAATTCTCCCCGCATCAACTTATTTAATAGTAACCTAAGAACCTTTGTCAGTCAAGACCTAAGTTATTCTTTTAGTCACTTACCAACCTGCTCATATGTCGAAGTTGGTTGTTTAGTACTTTAGTTACTCATCAGCATCAGGATCAAGTTTACCTAGAGCAATCATAAGAGCATCAATGGCGTTAACCTCATCATCAGCACTATCGGACTCAACCTCTGTGACTGTTGACTGTGGTGACCAATCACCTCTAGATCTTAGGAAGAACTCTTGTGACTTGAAGTCTCCTTCAAGAGCTTGATCAATAACCTTGTGCCCTACTTTACCTACGATATCTGCTCTTTCCTCATCCATATCACCCTTATAGAGTTTGTAGAACGTTTGGATAGAACCGGGGGCATTCTGTAGGCTTTGGATAGAACCAAAGATTTGTTTGATATTCAGACCCTCACGAATTCCTCTTCTCACTTTATTCGCAATGTCTTTTGAGTAGGGAATTGCTTGGGCCATGTTGATTTCCTGTATTTGTAGTTATAACTTAAGTACTCTGTAGTGTCAACTGTAAAAGTGACTTAAGATAGCTTTAGAGGTTTCACCATCGGTAGGACTGTACCTTGAGAACAAGACTTGTGGTATACGTCCTAGTTGATGAAACCACTAAAGTTATCTACTTATGTATATACTCTTTATTTTAGCTTTTGTCTACTAGTAACTATAGTTTTTCTTAAGTTTCTTACTTATAAGTATATAAAACACTATATTCAATAGTATCAACTACACATTTAAGAGTTACTATAGTGGGTGCCGGAAGTCGGAACTCAAGTTGTAACTATAGAATATCTTAAGCTATGGTCTAGGTATCATATATAATCAATATGACCTAAAGATCATACTAGTATGTCAACTACACCTGTGTAGACTCTACTATAGTTATAACTTAAGACACTCTATAGATACTCTTAAGTTCTTCTTTAGTTAATATCTTATTATAATTATAACCTAAAGATAAACTATAGTAAATCTTAAGATATAACTTAAGTTAGCCCCCCTTACCCCCCAAGAGGTATCTAAATATGTATATACTCCCTATTTCAGCTTTTGTCTACCTGAAACATAAGTTTTCATGTAAAAAGTGATAATTGTTACAGTATTTAGGTTAAAAGTGATCAGTTCTGTAACAAAGTTCCTTTAGATCTTACTTGGTTAAACCTTAGCATGAACCTTTGTTCCTGTCAACCTAAGTTTATTTTTTATTTTTTATTTTGGTATGGGCCTTGGTTAAACCTTGGTTGGGGGTGAAAGGTTTTTTCTTCTTTTGGATTCTTAGTTATATCACTGGTTAGTGCCCAAAGGTTTTTTTCTTGTTTTGGATTCTTAGGTGCCTGCCCACCCTGTCGCAATTATACCACAGTTTTCTGGAGGGTCCCACTTTTGTTATGTCAAGGGGTTGACAAGAGATATTCCCTGTGCCCCCGCATAAGATATAACTTTAGTTACAACTGTTGCATAATCATCACATGTGTAGTCACTCCTTGGTTTAAGCCTTGGTTATAAGCCTTTGATATTACTATGGTTTAAGCATGTGTTGCACATTGGTCACACTAGGCTAATGAAATAAACTTTGGGTATATCGAAAGATTTCTATTGACACAGAGCTAAGGCTTCGCAGCCCTATAAAACACTAAAATTAAACCATTGATTATCAAACGAAACAATCAAATGTTACGCATTATCAAGTAATACCCTAGTAATACCTTGGTTAACCCTTTGATATAACTATAATACTAGTTATGAATAACACTCATGTTATGCCACTACATTATGAATAAGAATAATAATCACCTCTCACTCATTCTAAGGGTGCTACAATAGGGGTTCTATAGCTAAGCTATGGTAGTGACCTAAGTATATCCAAAGGCCACTACATGGGGGCTTATATGTAGCCTCAGTTATTCCTTAGCTATAACCTTGCCCATATACATGTCCATATTAATAGGATTAGACAAAACCCGCCCCGAATCTAGTTTATAGTAGGGTACACTTACGCTTTCCAACCTGTTAGACACCCTATCAAGGTCACTGCGAGGGGTATTTATATGACCGCATACATGACAAAACAAAAGAGTACGCAGTGCCGTTGCCTCTTCTATAGTCATTTCTAGAATGATCTTTTCTTCTTGGATAACTTTAATTTCACGCTCGATTTTTGTAGCTTTCAACATTAGATATTCCTTTCGATAGTAACCTGAGATTAATTAGAAAGAGATGTAGCCGCAGTTACTGACTAAGGTAACACCCGTATTTTCCTTTTCATGATCACCGTATTCATTCCGTTCATAAACAAACCCACAAAGGAATTCATCTAGTGCCTTTTCTATAGGCACGTCCTTAACATTACCTAGGTATTTATTAAGGGTCTCAAGGTCCACCTCTAGCATTACATTAACTTTCATTAGATATTCCTTTCGAGATTAGTGTTTTGTGTAGCTAACATTGCTTACGTTAGTATTCCAGCACGCCCGACAATCACCACAGTTGTTATTCTGTTTAGGGGCGGGACATTCATACCCTGTCACCTCGGAACCTTTCTTGTGCACTGTACTAGTTGGCAGATCGGTTGTGATAGGCTTTTGATCCACCATAGGGGCGGAAAGTCTGACACAAAGGTTGCTAGGGAAGTCCCCGAATTGCTTTTGATAGCCTTTCACAATTGCCAATTCTCGAGTAGGCAACCAATGTTTGATATGGGGAGTCTCTTTGGCAACATTAACAATTGCAATCAATTGTCCAATTGAGTCAATATCACCACTATCAAACCAACGATGAAAGTTTTCCCCTGTCTTATTAGCTTGACGATTAATCTGGAATACACAGGCTGCAATCCACTTCTCAGGATTTGTAGCAATCAGATTTACAGCCTTTTCATAATTGGCTTTCCAACCCTTATCAACACTAGGGCGGATCTTTTGAATACGCCTTGCGTAACATTGATCACAGATAGACCCCTTGATCTTGGCAAGCTTTGATCCTGTTACACATGCAAATGCATCTTGTGCAAATGTCGTGCCCGGCATTTTAGAATTGCCATTAGAGATATTTACGATTGCCTTAGCTTCTTTAACTAGCATGCTACTTAACCTTGTTTCTGACGTTATTCTTTAGTAATTGTCACAGATTGAATCTTATCACCATATTGAGATAAGATATATTGTGCCCTTTGTAGTTCTGTTGCAGCATCAATATAATTGTCATATTTGAATGGATATTCAAAAGCTTCAATTGTGCCATTGGCCTTTTCGACTGTCACATTCAATTGATACATGTTACTTACCTTTAATGATCATTAGAACACGGGCTTTAGAAAGCCCCGCCATTTGGCACAATTGGTTGATTGTTTTGCCATTATTGTATAGCTGCCGGATTTGTTTGTTAGTCATTTGAGTCTCCAAACATAGTTTCTTTATCTTCCTGAAATAACTCTGGATCATCATCATAAGCGTCTACTAATTGGCCAATTGCATAGTTTATTAGATAGCCTAAATCCCAAGATTCCACTACGGCCTGTGCTAAATCTGCTTTATTAACCATTTGATTTACTCCGATTCCATATTATAGACTGCGAGTGTTTCACCGGGATTAGGTTTTGCCATTGAAAGAGCCTTTTCAGCCTCAGCCCGTGTCATGGGTGGCAGGTTAAGGTTAATCCGCTTGAAACCCTCTTCCCCGTTAGTCCAGAGTGTCAAACCGTACTGTTTATTGTAAATTCCCATGTTTTTTCCTTCTGTTTAACATGTGATTAATTGAGTGATATTGCCGCCAGTTTATTAACGGCAATACTTCTTAATCAATCATTAGATCACTGGCCCAAATTGGAACCCAACGATATGTTGCACGAATAGGCTTGAATTGCTCAATATAAATTGAACGTTTACCTATATGGAAAGCCCGGAAAGTCTTACCCTTAGTAATTCCATAACGTTTTTTAACCAAACGTTTACGGTAAATACCTTTCACAAAGGAATTGCGAAAACGGTATCCATTTGTATTGTCATTCAGGGGCAGTTTAATCATGTGATAGTTCCCTTGTTAGGTTACACGTTTACTTTATTGCCGTGAATTTCCACGGTATCAGAATTCAATTCGACAGGTTTACCATTGAACAAAACTTGTTCATTGGGTAGCACTGCGATTGCCTTGTTGTTCCAACCTTTAAGCATTTGGTTAACACTTTGGTAGGAAAGTGGTTGTACCGAATTAGGCGCAACCATTTTGTAAAACTTTCCTTTTTGCTTATAGTAAACAACAGGACGGTTTTCGTGGTAGCAATGGCGGATTAAAGCTTTAATTTTCATCTGTATTACCTCAGAAGCTTGTTACGATTGTCTTCTTGTTAGATTCAGAAGACTGTTGCGATACTGGCAAATAAGATTGCCAATACCATGAATTCGAGAATTGCCTTGCGTATCATGAGATCAATTCATATTTAATTGCAGTTGTTTTTTTAGTCATTGTTAGGTTGTAACTATCGGGCAACCCCCTTTTCAAAGTCTTAAACACAAAATCCGCATGTCGCTCCGTTGTGTTATCCGGCCCGTTACGGTCAACGGTTACTGTAAAATCATGCATACCCTTGTAAGCAACATTGATTTTATATGTTTCTTTGTCCATTGTCTTAACTTTCCTTGTTTGAACCATCTGGTCCGTTGTTCGTTTTGATTCAATCTAGGTATTTGACGATTTCGTCGGAATCCCCTTGTGTCTCTACAATGTAAAAGCCTTGATCTGAACTGCGAAAGCCCGCTTTGAATGACTACTCATTGTCATACCCCCGCTTGTTTCCTAAGTGAGGCCCGCAGTTCCATGAACTTGGGAGAAGCCATATCACAAGGCACGGCACCGAATTCCAAGGCCAATGATATGAATTGATCATCAATCACATCTGAATTGCAGTCGTCACCAAAACAGTTGTGGGAGATTGCCATGGAAACTTGATTGAAGGCTTGTTGAATTGCTGCCATTGTCTTAACTTTCCTTGTTTGAACCGTCTGGCCCGTTGTTCGTTTCCTTGTATTGTTTATGGCATTTTATCCCGGTGACTGTAAACCCCTAAATTCAAAAAAGTTCACATTCATTATCTAGCATGTGATTGGCTTAATCTAACTAAAGAAGCGTGCGTGCGGTTATAGAAATGTCAGAACCTTGTCAACTGCTAATTTTGTAGGGTTAAACATACGATCTTTTGAATATGTCCACAGGCTCAATATAAGCCCCGCTGAGTGGGGTCTAGAAATTAGTGAGTTACGACCCATGAAAAACCTCAAGCGCAGTCTGGACGTGTCAAGAGGGTATTTCTGCACAATATCCAAATAAAAGACTTGACAAGGCGTTTTGATCGAATCTTTCCTGAATCAGTATTCTTATTCTGACCTAAAATAAGCTGTTGACAAGGTTCTGACATTTCTATATTCTGTAATTACATTGTCGCTCTGCCATGGGTCCGGTTATTCATAATCGTATCGCAAAAAACACCGAGGGTGGGCGATAGAAACTTCGTAACATTTATGTCACAGACGGCCAGAAAATGGCTGTCAATAGTATTGTTTGTTTTGTTACAAACGGTAACAATTCGTGAGTGTCAACTGACGTTGTAATAATTATCACAATATCTGTGTCAAGGGGTTGACAAGCATTTGAAACAATTCGTGATGTCAAACATGAAAGTGAATTCAGGTTCAGGTTACGAAAGTGAATTCAGATTCTGGTAACACCCCTCCAGTGGAAAATGAGAGTACCCCCTCCAGTGGAAAATGAGAGTACCCCTCCGAGGGAATTATAGGTACACCCCTCCGATGGAAAATGAGAGTGATGTCAAAAGTATAGGTAAGTATATGAAAAGAAAAAATATTCGTAAAAGGAACCCGATGGCTCTTGACTTACGGCAACCAAAGTATAAGTTGAGAGTTGTAGCTACAAAACATAAGAAGCTACACCGTAAGAGAAAACACAAAGGAGTAACTAGTGATTAAGGCTCTGACTGAAGAAGAAGTGTCAGAACTGTAACAATTTGTGACTAGACAAACACTCAGTTTGAGAGTACATATGGGGGTAAGGGGGCTAACTTAAGTTATATCTTAAGATACTCTATAGTTTCTCTTTAGGTTATAATTATAATAAGATATTAACTAAAGAATACTTAAGAGTAACTATAGAGTATCTTAAGTTATAACTATAGTAGGAGATTAGCATGTATCATAATTGTGTAGTTACATCTAAAGATGATCCTTGTGATGATTGTACTCATTGGGTAGGAAATCTAAATAAGCCTATTGACAAGGATAAGAAGAAGACTTAGGTTAGTGTCAAGTTGAACGAAGGAGTAACTAATGACTATCAAGGTTGAAGTTGGAAAGTATTATCGCACCCGTGAAGGCCTGAAGGTTGGTCCAATGAGTAAACCTGTTTGGCGGGGCCTTGTTAATGACCCTGAAGGTGAACTTTGGAACGAATCAGATGGGGTCCACGGTGATCGGGATTCCCGCACCTCAGTGATCAGTAACGTCCATCGTAAAGACCTCATAGCCGAATGGACCGACGAACACGAAGACAAGCCCAAGACGTGGGGTGAAATGTCCGATGCTGAGAAGGGTGCGCTGCTGCTGGGTCAGCATAATGGCGCAAGAATTCAGTGGTTAGGTATTCGTGGTTGGCGTGATGTCGAACGCAGAGAGTTCTTCATTGACACTCGTGCCTACCGCATCAAGTCAGAACCAAAGTTTACACCTGATGAGCTGGCCGAGATTGCCGAAATGGTGGCAAAAGAACTGTGCCAACGCATCCTAATGGAGAAAGACAATGACTGATGATGAAATTCTTAAGGCTGCTGAACGTATCCAACGTAAGCGTAATCTAGGTTATCAACTAAGGGAGGCCAAAGCTAGTATAGGTAAAGCTTTTCTTCATGTAACCAACGATCATGGATGTGATGAAGAGTTTGAGCTTGACAGAGAGGGTTTGACTGCGTTACAAGAGGTTCTAGGATACACTGTAGAGTAAAAGGAGAAGTTACTTATGAATATTGATTATCGTATCGGAGACATGTTCAAAGGTGAACATAAGTATATTGCTCATGGGTGTAACGCCCAAGGCGTCATGGGTTCTGGTGTAGCAAAGATTGTTAAAGATAACTACTACTATGCCTTTAAGGGTTATGCTAGTTGGTATCGTGACTGTGGACTTAAGTTAGGTCAGGTAATCAGATCTTCCGTCTCACACCAAGAGTTTGGATTAGGTAACAAACCAACAATCTTTAACTGTATCACTCAAGACCACTATGGTACAGATCAACGGTATGCTAACTACGGAGCTATTCAAAGTTGTATCCAAGAGATTGATTACTACATGTGTAACCATACTAAACTAGGTTCTAAGGAAGAAGTAGCTTTCCCTATGATTGGTGCTGGTCTAGCTGGTGGTGACTGGGGTATCATCTCTAAGATCATTGAACGTGAATCTAATTACTTCCAGCCTGTAGTTTATGACTTTACACCATAACTTAGGTGTGTTACTACAGTTATAACGAAACAAACAAGGAGAAAAATTAATGAAGATTTATGTTTTTGCTAAAGGTACGGGTGATGGTTCTGTGCGACTTGTCTATACTAAAGATAAAGATTTCTTTAGTTCCATCTGTGAGGCAGAAGATTATCCATATGACCCTTATGAGGATTTTGGTGCTAATGAGACACCTTCTGTAATTAACCTGCCTGATGATTTTGATATTGACACATTAGGTGTGAAAGTGTATGAAACAGCAGAAGAATACCTCAAGGAGTATAACTAATGGAACAACAATATAACCTGATGTACATGGCAGACTTCTACAAAGTCTCTCATAAGGCACAATACCCAGAGAATGTAACTAATGTTTCATCTACTCTGGTGGCTCGTGGGGCTAACTACAATGATCAAATCTCTAAAGATCGTTTCTTTTGGTTTGGTGCTAAGCTGTTTATTGAGAAGCTCAAGAGTTTCGAAAGTTGGTTCTTTGATATGAACCATAATGAAATTGCAGAGGTTGTAGGGGAGTACAAAACTTTCCTAGATAATCGTCTTGGGGGTGACAATAGTGTGGACCACTGGATTGACCTGTGGTATCTTGATCAAAGACTTCCTATCACTATCCATATTCAACCAGAACGTACATGGCAGGACTTCCAGACACCTCTTGTTGTAGTTGAGAATACTCATGAAGAATTTGCTTGGTTGACATCTTTCATTGAAACCACTATGCTCTCCAATGTCTGGGGTGTAACTACTGCTGCTAACCGTGCTGCACATATCCGACAGACTATCGAAAGCTTCATGGAAGGTTACTCTGATGATGAACTGGCTGCTGTTGACTTCATGGGACACGATTTCTCTTATCGTGGGATTCTTGGTGATGAAGGTGCTGTACTTACTGGGTGTGGCCATCTGTCGGTGTTTAAAGGTTCTGATACTATCCCCGCTGCACGGGCTATGGAACGTGTATATGGAGAGGTCACTGGGTTTTCTGTCCCGGCTACTGAGCATTCGGTAATGTGTGCTGGTGGTCAGGAGACAGAGGCTGAGACCTATAATCGTATCCTTGATATCTACCCTTCTGGTATCGTCTCTATTGTTAGTGATACTTGGGATTACTTTAAGGTTCTAACTGAGACTATCCCTGCTATGAAGGACCGTATCATGGGTCGTGATGGTAAGGTAGTTATCCGTCCTGACTCTGGTGACCCTGTAGATATCGTCTGTGGTGTACCTTTTAAGGTAATCGAATCTGGGGTAGATATTGAGGATTGGGTCAGTGATTACATTTGGGATGCAGCTATTAAAGATGTACCTCATGGTGAAATGGGGGATATGGAGGCGGAGGTTATCGTGTCTCAAGGTGGACAAGCCTACGTAGCTACTGCTGACCTATTCTGGAATCGTTATGATAAACAGTACTATTTCCTTGACGAAATAGAGGACCTTAAGGTTGAACCTATTGATATGACACCAGAACAGAAGGGAACTCTGGAACTACTGGATGAAACTTTTGGTCATACTCTGGACTCTGCTGGCCTTAAGGTACTTGACAGTCACATTGGAGTGATCTATGGTGATGGTATGAACCAAGAACGTATCAAAGCTATGTTGACACGGATGGTAGCTAAGGGTTACAGTCCTCTGAACATCGTCTTTGGTATTGGTGCCTACACCTACCAGTTTATGACACGGGATGAACTGGGATTTGCCTTCAAAGCTACTGCTGTTAAACAAGATGGTGAATGGGTGTCTATCCAGAAAGACCCTAAGACTGATCCGGGTAAGAAGTCTTTGACAGGTCGTCAGGATACCTATGGTATGGAACTTGTGTTTTAATTATTGACAAACAGTTGAGACTGGCTTAGGTTGGTCTCAACAACAAACAAAGGAGATTCTCGTGAAATTTATCTGGGAACGTGAAGATATTCAAGGTGGCCGCAAGATCGTAGCACCGACACTAAAAGGTGGCACAGAAGCCATTATTGCTTGGAATGGTTTGTCTGAAAAAGATGAACCTCGTAGATGGACTATTGTAGAGACTTCTACAGATGGTCGAGTACATGGACAGCATAAACCGGCTACAGAGTCCTCTGAATGTGTTTGGGAGAGTAGTGGACAAAAATTGGAGCTTGACCCTAAAACTAAAAACCTTATTTGGGTTAACTTTACTAAGGAAGAATTGGTAGATCATCTAAATAACTATGGACATCAGTGGATTCCTCTGGTAACTATAGCCTGAAGTAAAATAGAGGAGTAACTCATGTTACTAGTAGTTGTCGTAGTGACAGAGGGTTGGTTTATCACCTTGACACAAACCAACGAATACCTTATGAACAGTGTAGAAGAGTGTGAGACTGTAGCAGAAATTATACATCAAACAACACCTAACACTGTAGCTTATTGTAAAGGAGAATGACTATGGAAACTTTTAAGTACTATCGCCGGGGTCAAGGTGAGCTTGACACAAGCAATTTCCCTGAAATTGTAGCTCAAGGTGAAGTGACTGTAGATCGTCTTGATGAAAAGACTTTCACTTCTCTATCTTGCTTTATGATTTACCTCCGTCTAGAGAAGGTTAAAACTCCGTTCCCTCTTAAGATTAAAGGTTATGTTAACCATATGAGGGCTGACAAAGACTTGTATGACCCAGCTAAACACTACAGCCTACTCTCTAGTATTTTTAACATTGAGTGTTATCAAGTACAGCATGACTCACGTTATGGTATTGTGTCTGCAAAAGTAGACCCTTTTGACGTGATGTATGACTTGGAGTTGGACCATAAGTGGTGTACTTTGTTTGTGGGGGCTGATTCTTCTGTACCAAAGTTCTTTCCTTCTATAGATACTTATGCTAATAAGGTACGTGAGAATGGTAAGGTGGTCTCTCTAGACTTTGATATGCCTAAGAAACATCAGATCAAACGTGTTGTTATTGTAGATGACCTTCTTGGGGGTGGAGCTACTGTTAAGATGTTGGTTGACAAGATCAAAGAAAGTGGCTACAAAGGTGAAGTATACCTTTGGGTTCAATATAATGAAGGGATTCATAAAGGTGAGTTCTTAAATCAGTTCAATGGTTACTACATTGGGCAAGATATCAGTAAATAAGGAGAATAACATATGTTTAATATTGGTGATCGTGTTCGTCTGAGTGAGCAAGGTAAGGCCCTATGGGCCAAAGGTGAATCTAACCCTGACTGTGAAGGTACGGTAGCGGTGGATGGGTTTTGGTCGGATGGTTTCACAGACTCTGTAGATTGGGACAATGGGCGAGGTAATAGCTACAGAGAAGGAGATCTTGAGTTGGTGGAACCTAAAGTTGACCTAGAGGTTTTTGTAGAAGGTCTTAATCAATATCAAGTAAAAGAACTTAAGAAACTTCTTGACACAACTAAAGTTACACTCTACAGTGCTAATGGACAGAAGTGGGGTAAGAAGAGAATCCCTGAGTCTAAACTTAAAATGACTTACAAGTTGTCCAATGGTACAGTTAAAAGTGAAATTAAAGTGGAGAATGTATAACATGGCTAAAGTAAATACTAACGTAAGTACTCTGAGTAAGAAGTATAAGAGTCAGGAACGTAAGTGGGAGATGATCTCACGTAATAAATCTAATGGTAGTCTCCGTGCTTCCCTACATCAAGAGAAGGCTAACACTTCTGATGTAAATAAACGGGCTGTGATCCAACGACAGATTGATGCGATTAGTCAAGGTAAAGGTGTAACACAATGAATGGACTTATGTGGGTTCTCTATCTGGCCTCTATTCTTCCTAGTTTGGCAACTTACCTAGTTGTAATTTTGGTTGCTTCTTTTGGTGTGATCCTTATTCTATGGTTCTTTTGGGAAATGCACTATGACACAACACCCGGAGTAACTAAACCACCCCGTAAAATGCTTATTAAAACTATTGTAGCTGTATTGCTCTCAGGTGTAATCTGTGCGATCATCCCTGATAAGGAGACTATCTACCTGATGGCAGGAGCTAAAGGAACTGAGATTGTAGTTGAGTCCGAAGCTGGTCAAGAAATCTTGAGTGATATTCAAGAGGTGATCAAACATCAACTTGGAGAACTTAAAGGAGAGATTAATGAGTGATATTGTAGCTCTTAAACATAGACATAAGGCTGAGTATTACCTACTCCCTATTGAGGATGATAAAAACATGATCATGGAGTACAACTACAGAACTAAAACATGGATTCTACGTGAGGGTGGAATGGCTTGGTCCTACATGGCAGGCATGAAGGTCTATGAACCTTTGTATGAATTGGTGGTTGACAAGTAGAGACCTAACCATTACATAGGTTATATCAAGAGAAACAAGGAGAGAGTTACACATGATTATCCAACAAGCAACTAAAGGTACAGTCACTAACGTTATGGATAGTGCTGAGTTTGGTATCCAGAATTCTGGTAAGATGTTCAAGATGGTTATCTCAGGTCTGTACTCAAAGAAGGCCGAGAGTATTACTCGTGAGATTTGGTCTAATGCTTTTGATGCTCATTGCATGAAAGGTACACCAGATCGTCCTTTCGAAGTAACTCTCCCTTCCACCTTCCGTCCTGAGTTTAAGGTACGTGACTTTGGTGAAGGTCTTTCCTATGATTGGATGAAAAAGAACTACACAATCCTTGGTCATAGCTCCAAGGAAAATACTAACCTTGCTGTTGGTAAGTGGGGCGTTGGTCGTATGTCTCCTATGTCATACACTGACACCTTCTCTGTAGTATCTATCCATGAGGGCATTAAGACCTCATACAATGTTACTATGGAAGGTTCTGGTGAACCTCGTCTGAATGTTCTTATTCCTCCAATGGAAACAGAAGAAGAATCTGGTCTTGAGATTAGTTTTCCTGTAGCACGTCCTGATTATCAGTCTTTCATTCAGGCAGCTAATCGTGTATCACTTGGTTTTAATGTTAAGCCTGTGGTTATTGGTCAGAAGTCTTTCGAATGGCCTAAGTTTGAACGTAACACAGAGGGCGAAGGTTACTCTACATTCTCTGTGAGTGGCATGGGTATTGGTACTTGCCTTATCCAGATGGGTTGTGTTATCTATCCTGTAAACCTCAATGAACTAGACTTGGATTATAACACTAAGTCTATTATCCAACAAATGAGGATCATCATGGATGTACCTATTGGTGCTGTAGAGGTTACAGCCTCTCGTGAAGACCTTTCGTATGGACCTAAGGAACCTACTAAGAATTATCTGAGAGGGCGTGTGATGGGTATTGTAGCCTCTCTGGTTAAGGATGCTAGTGTAGGCCTTGATAAGTGTAAGACGCCTTATGAGGCCTTCCAGTTCATTCGTAACAGTGGCCTTCCACATAGCCTTAAGACCCAACTTAAGTGGGGCGACTATGATAAACTACACAGTTCGTACACTATGCCTTACGTAACTGCTGTGTTCCATAAGAATTACACTAAGGCTGTTAAGACAAGCACCAGAAGTACCTCACAATCTGTAAATGCAATTTTTGTGTCTTATAATAAAGGTCCAAAGAATGACGTTAGAGCAGAAGCACGGGTACGTAGCTGGGTAGTCTCTACAGGTACTCGTGTTGAGTACACTTTGTTGGTACGTCTTGAATGGGATAAGGAGACTAAAACATATGTTGAAGATGATCTTACAAAAGTTAAACAATTTTTTGGTACGTCACTGGTTCGTAACGTGTCTGATCTTTCTGATGTTACCCCAGTAAAACGTACAGCCTCTAAAGCTAAGGCGTATGATGCTTTCTGGAACGACATTGAAGTTGACATGGATCAAGGTGGGTTCTACTTTGAGAGTTACAGTGGAAATGTAGAAGGGGTTGGTTACAGATACCATGGGTTGAACTACAAAAGCATCCCGGAGATTGGCTCTAAGCAAGTAGTGATTGTACCTAAGACACTCTGGAAACGGTTTGAGGCTAATGATAAGTGGACTAAGATTGTACCTACCCTAAAGAAATGGGTTGAGGGCAACATTAAGCCTTTACAAGAGGTGTTAGAGAAGTCTAACTATCGTGATGGTATTGGACTACAGAAACGTAAGGATATGTTCTCTGGTATTATTAAAACCTACTATAACGAGCTTGATAAGGTTAAAGACTCACACGTTGGTTTTAACCATTACCAGTGTAGCTACCTTATTGATATGTTTAGCAGTGCAGCATCTGATGTTAGTAGTAAGCCTCATACTCTAGATAGTCTGGAAGATAAAATCTATAGGGATTACCCTTTGCTGGACTGCTACCAACATAGTATTACGTCTAAGTTGGATGCCTACACGCAGTATGTTTTGGCACTAGATGCCTTTCGTGCTAAAAATAAGTCTTGACAAGTAACTCGGGTTACACTAAAGTAACCTGAGATAACAAACAGGAGAAACAAAATATGACAAACGTAATCTATACATACAGTGGTGATAGTGTCACTGTGGTTCTTAATGGTGAGATCTTTACTATCACCTCCAGTGAAAAGTCCTATGACTCTCTGGTTAAAGAGCTTAAGAAAACTACACATGATGTGGAAGCTATTGGAGACCTTCTGGATAAGCGTAAGGCTGTCGAGAAGTTCAGCCAAGGCTCCGTGACAATTGAAGGCTCTACAGTCCTCTACAAAGGTGAGGAAGTTAATGACTCTCTGACTGAGAAGATGGTAACCCTGATGGATGAAGGGTTTAACATTGGTCCTTGGGTCAACTTCTTTGAGAACCTTATGGAGAATCCTTCTTTCCGTAGCCGTAAGTGTCTGTTTAACTTCCTTGAGAAGTTCCAAGCACCCTTCACTGAGGATGGTTGTTTTGTTGCATTCAAACGTGTAGACCAGAACTTCAAAGACCTTCGTACACATAAGATGGATAACTCTGTAGGTGCTGTAGTTAAAATGAACCGGAGTGATGTGGATGATGATCCTAACAACACATGTTCCTCTGGTCTTCACGTAGCAGCGTCTAGCTATCTGGACAGTTATGCCAATGCTTCTCGTGCTAAGACTATTATGCTTAAAGTTAACCCTCGTGATGTGGTAGCTGTACCCCATGATTACAACTTTGCTAAGATGCGGGTGTGTCAGTATGAAGTGATTGCAGATATCACTGTAGAGCAGATGGCTGATCTTGAGTCTCGTACTGTTGTTACCGATGACTGGGAAGTGTTTGATTGCACTGCCGACGATGATGACTGGGAAGTTGGTGATTATATCACTTGTACAGACCCTAAGGGGGTAGACTACTTGACAGCAGGTAATCGGTATCTTATCACAAGAGTAGATTACTATGACGACACTGTTAAGGTGGTTGATGATGATGGTGACGAGGTGTGGCTAGACTTCGATGGTAGCAGTTACTAAGTCTTGACAATAGTGTAGCTCTGGAGTAATCTGGGGCTACACAAGATACAAAAAGAGGAGTTATTATGTTAGATGCATTTTTTGGTGGAATGCTTGCCATGCTCGTTATTTGTTGTAGTCTCCTTATTGCTATTCTGGGTGGTGAGAAAGACGAATGCAAGAAACAGAACAACGTTTACAAATGTGAACGTATCTATGTACCAGTTGGGAGTGACAAATGACACAGATTAAAGATATCGTAGGACGTGAGATTAAGCAAGGTGACACAGTAGTTGCTATGGCTTGGGGTTGGACTAGTATTATGAAAGAGTATCAGGTTACAGGCTTCACTGGTGGAGGTAACGTTAAGGTGTTAGGTTCACAGACCTACTCTAATAACTTCACCGTTGAGATTAAAACTTGGGCAAGACCGGAAGAATGTGTAGTAGTAACTAAGGAGTGACATATGACACCATTAATGTGTTTAGCTGTTGCTATCTTCTTTGAAGCTGGTATAGAAGATGTTCAAGGTAAGGAAGCTGTAGCTTCTGTGATACTTAACAGGGCCTCTGATGAGAGGTACCCTAACGATATCTGTTCTGTTGTCTTTGAGGATAAACAATTCAGCTTTACACATGATGGTAAGTCTGATAAGCTACCTACAGGGGAATTGGCAGAAGAATCAATGACTGTAGCAAAAGAAGCCCTTCGGGGGAATATAGCCGTGAATACGTCTACCCACTACCATGCTGATTATGTCAGCCCAGAATGGGCTAAAGTGTTCACATTTGATGGGAAGGTAGGAAAGCATTTGTTCTATACTAATGAGACTCCCTACCGTTAAACGGAGGGAAGAAGTATGGAGTGGGTGATTATCATCATTGCTATCATAGTGCTTGTTGTGCTAGCAGATAAATAAAGGAGTGTGTTATGTACGGTTATGAGTATGACATTGATTTCTACTCAAATGACTTTCAGATTGACCTAATGGTTACAGCAGAGATGGTAGACCATGGTGTCTACAATAAAGGCAAGGACTACTTTGATATCATCTCTGACCCTGAATTCAAAGTTACTCGTGTGGCTGACTCTGAGGATAATCTGAAAGAACTGTCAAAAGAAGAACTTCGGCGTGTAACTGAGGTGTTTTGTAATATCTACTGGGCTGAGATCCGGTACTAATAAAGAAAAGGTGCTATAATGAATTCACCCTTCACTACAGAAGAAGTCCTAAGTAAAGCAAAACGTCTTTCGGCTAAATATAGAGGTAACAGTAACAAGGAAGACCTGCAACAAGAAGCACTGTTGGCTTATTATGAAGCTCTAGATAAAGGTATTACAGATCAAGGGCGTCTAATCACTGAGATGCGTAAAGCTATGTATCACTCAGTAAAGACACAAGATAAACCTACAAAACTACCTAAGGGTGGAAATATCTACAGGCTCACTAAGGAACTACCCAAAGAAGAGTTTGATAAACTTAATGAAACCCAGAAACGTATCTACCTAGCCTTGCAAGAGAATATGATTGATTTTGATGAGGTAGCCGAAATGCTATCGTCTAAAGCTATACCTGTAGAGGATGCAGTAGCTGTACGTCAAGTGTTTGACACTGTTCTTACAGCTAAAGAGCAATTGATTGTAGTAGGTGTAGTTCTCCAAGAGAAAACTGTACGAGAGATGGCTAAAGAGCTTGACACCAGTTACCAATGGGTTCATAAAGTAAAAGAAGATGCACTAGATAAACTGAAGGAGGCGCTGGATGTCTGAAGTATCTCATCTACCATGTCCTGATCAAGAGGGATGTGGTAGTAGCGATGGTTACTCCTTTAATACAGAGAAAGAAGTAGGTAAATGTTTCGTTTGTGACTTGCATACTTCTGTATTTAAAGGTAAACTATATGGTAAGAGTGGAAAACATGGTAAGAACCGTGTACTAGGAGAGGTAGAAGATATGGACGGAGATCTATTTGATGTAGGTGATACTACTTCAGTTAATACTAAAGAAGTAACTAAGGTTACTACTGGTGGTGTGTATAAGCCCATGCGAGGCATCAAAAGCTCAACTATGGATTTGTATGGTGTTAAGACTTACCCTAATGTTGAATGGTATGAACGTAAGACTAAAACTTCAGGTAAATCTGAAGAAATTCGTTTCCCTTACCCTAATGGCACAGAGAAATACCGCCGCCTTGACCTAGAGAAAGATCATAAAGCTCACTTCAGTAAAAGTGAAGGTACTCTTACCGAGTTCTTTGGTATGGACTTGTTTCCTGCTGGTTCCTCTCGTAACGTTACTATTGTAGAAGGTGAGTTTGATGCTATGGCAGCTTACCAGATGCTTGCTACGAGCAACTACACAAACCCTGTGGTATCTCTACCTAATGCTACACCTAATGGTAAACTGTGGAAGAACTGTGAGAACTGGCTAGGCTCTTTTGATAAGATCATTCTGTCTCTAGATAGTGATGGAAAAGCGGATCATGTAGCTGAAACTTTGTTTGACATGTTCCCTGATAAAGTCTACACTATGGATCATGGTAAGTATAAAGATGCTAATGACTTCTTGGTTGATAATGAAGGGGCAGCTTACCGTAGTGCTTGGTGGAAACCTCGTAAGTTCTCTCCTGCTGGTTTCACTGCTGGTACTGAAGATTGGACTAAAGCTATCACTGAGGAATCTCCTTATGAGTATGTGGAGACACCTATTCAGGAGTTCAACAAGGTAGCAAGAGGGCTAGTTAAAGGTGGTTTGACTATCATTAAAGCCCCACCGGGTACAGGTAAGAGTAGTCTCCTTCGTATGCTACAGCATGACCTCGTGATGAACCACAAGAAGACTGTAGGCGCTCTTATGATGGAAGAAATGAAGTCTACTACCGGTCGAGCTATGGCTACATATCAGTTGGGTGTTAACGTAAATACTCAAGAAGATGCTGAGGATAATGGTGTATCCGAAGATAAGGTTATTGAGGCAGTCACACAAGTTGTAGCTGATGAACGGTTTATCTCTTTTGATATTAACCCTCAAGACCCTATCCAAGATTGCCTTAAGCAATGTAAGTTTGCTGTTAGTGTTTATAATGCTGAGTTCATCTTCATTGACCACCTACAACGTCTAGCTTACCTTAGTGGTACAGAAGGTGCTACAGCATCCTTGACAGAGCTTGGGGTTAAGCTTACAGAGTTTGCTAAGCGTAAGGGTATCGGTATCGTATGTATCTCTCACGTTAACTCTGATGGTAAGACTAAGTATGCTTCCTCTATTGAAGAAGAGGCTATTGTACTTGTCGAACTGGAACGAGATAAAATGTCGGATGATCCTGTAGAGAAGAACACTACGTATCTTACTGTAGGTAAAAATCGACCTTTTGCTCTTACTGGTCCTGCTGGGGCCTTGACATATGATGCAGAAACGACTATTGTATCTGAGAAGACGTTCAAAGGTGGTGATACTCCTGTCTATGACAAGGGTTCTGACCCTTTTGATGTGTAACTTGTGATTAAGGAGCTATTTATATGAATACTAGAGAGAAACTAGGGTTGTCTATTCTTAATAAGTAAGGTTGACAAAGGTTTAGAAGTGTAGTGTAATGGTGGCACTCGGCGCTCATAACGCTTGCAGAGTAGGGTTCGATTCCCTCCACTTCCACCAGTAACAAAGGAGGTAACGTATGAAACACAAGGAAATCATCTTTGATATTGAGGCAGATGATCTGCTTCCGGGTGTATCTAAGATGCATGTGGTATCTTGGCAGGAACGTTTGGATGAAGGCCCAGTGTCTTCACCAGACCCACAGTCTTTCGATTTGGTAGAAGACTGTGACCTACTGATTGGCCACTTCATCATTGGTTATGACCTTCCAGCTATTGAGAAGTTGTTTGGTCGTAAGCTTAAGCCTAAGGTGTTGATCGTAGATACTTTGATCCTCTCTTGGTATCTTGATCCTGAACGTAGTTCTTATGGTCTTGAATCTTATGGTGAGTCTTTTGGTATTTCTAAACCTAAGATCAAGAGTTGGAAAGACTTGACATATGAAGATTATAAACATCGTTGTGAAGAGGATGTTAAGATCAACACCCGCCAGTGGAAAAGGTGTCGAGCTAAACTAGTAGCCCTTTATGGTACAGATGAACACGGGAACCTCTCTAAAGATGCCCTTAAACTCATCCGTTATCTGGGGTTCAAACTACAATGTGCCTTTAATACAGAACAACACGGTATCCGTCTAGACTATAATTCTGCTGTATCCCTCCGTGACAAATTGGCTGAGCTTAAGGATGTTAAAGAAGTAGAACTTGCTAAGGCTATGCCAAAACATGCCTTGACAAAACGGATAACTAAGCCTAAGAATATCTACAAGAAGGATGAGACACTATCTGAGGCTGGTAAACGGTGGTTTGCTAACCTAGAGAAAGCTAAACTACCCAAAACTACTGAGATCCCTTTCAATGTAGTTTATGACTATGAGCAAGGTAATCCGGGGTCACATCCTCAGATTAAAGACTGGTTGTTCTCTCTTGGGTGGGAACCTTGTACTTTTGATTACAAGAAAGACAGTCAAGGGAATGACAAGAAGGTTCCTCAGGTCCGTAAGGATGGTGAGCTTACGCCTAGTGTAACTAAACTTATTGATAAAGACCCTGCTATTGAGCAGCTTGAGGGTTTGACTATCATTACACATCGTCTGGGTGTTGTACAAGGTTTCCTTGATATGGCTGAACTGGTTGAAGGTAATTGGATCGTCCGTAGTCGTATTGATGGTCTTACGAATACATTCCGGTTTAAGCATAGGAAACCTATTGCCAACCTTCCGGGTGTAGATAAACCTTATGGTAAGGAGATCCGTTCACTACTACTAGCACCTGATGATGATCATGTGTTGATTGGGTCTGATATGGTTTCTCTTGAGGATACCACTAAAAGACACTATATGATGCCTTATGACCCTGATTATGTGGCTGAAATGTCTGTAGAAGGCTTTGACCCTCACTTGAACCTAGCACAGTTTGCTGGGGCTTGTACTCAAGATGAGATTGATGAGTATAACCTTGGAGTGCCTTCTGTTGTAGCTAAGCTTAAACCTCTTCGTAAAGGTTTTAAAGCTGCTAACTACTCTTGTGTTTATGGTGTAGGTAAGGTAACTATGAATAGACAGACAGGTATCCCTATTAAGGAAGCTGAGGCTCTAATTAAGGCTTACTGGGATCGTAACTGGTCTATCAAGAAGGTAGGTACTACACAGACCACTAAGACCCTTAAGGATGGCTCTCTGTGGGTCTTGAACCCTGTATCTGGCTTCTGGATGTCTCTACGTAACTACAAAGATGTCTTTAGTACACTTAATCAGAGTACAGGTGTTTTTGTGTTTGACACTTGGCTTGCTTATGTGTTAGAAGAAGGTCTACCGGTTATCATGCAGTACCATGATGAATTTCTTGGGTACATTCTTAAAGGTGAGACTCAGGAAGCTCAAACTAAAGTGGATGCAGCCACGGTTAAAATGAATGAGGCCCTACGACTGAATGTTGATGTAGGTTCTGATACTCAGTTTGGTAATAATTATTCTGATTGCCACTAGTAACAAAGGAGTAACTTATGAGTAACCTTAAACACCAAACACCAGAAGAACTAAGGAAAACCTTAGAGTGGTGTAAAGCTTGTAAAGATGAACATAAGGCTTTTTGGTTGTATAAAGAGAAACAAGCGCATAATCTTCTGGAAGAAGTTATGGAACACCGAAGGCTATGGCATAACATAGGTCAAAAAGAAGCTTGGGCAAGGAAATATCTTGCTGAAAAGACTTAATTAAAACAACAATACTCCCTTGACAAATGGTGGAATAGGGAGTATATACATACGTACCACCAGATAAAACTACTACTGTTTCACTATATAAGGAGAAATGAAACATGGCTAACTTTGATTTTAAAATGACTCTGGAATACGCTAAAGTCTTCAAAGAGAATGCAGACTATGGTGACGAGAATGCTCCAGCGAAATCTGTACAAGGCTCTATTGCACGTAAAGGTGGTCACGCCATCGTTAATGCTTACTTTGATTCCGATGCAGATATGGACAAGCTGATTGCATCTGGTCTGGATCTTAAACCTATGGGTCATGATCGTATTCTGGAGGGTAATTCTGAGTATGGTAATGGTCAGTTTATTAAACTGAAGCGTAATATTGAGAGTAACGAGATGACCTTTACAAACAAAGGTAAAGAGGTTACTGTAGAGTACGGCCTGCCACCTAAGGTTATCGACCTTCGTGACCCTGAGACTAAACGTCTGTGGAACTACAGTGAAGATGGTGAGCTTGGTAATGGCACTAAGGCTATCGTCCGGTTCTCTACCTACTCTAATGGCTCTGGTGTCCGGTTGGAAGCTATTGCTGTTACCGAACTAGTCGAATGGGTACAAGAAGATAAGTCTGAATATGCAGACGTCTGGGATGTGTAATTATGGAGATCTTTAAAGATATTTCTGTAGTTGTCCTTAGTATCATGGCAGGGATTGGAATTGTGCTTCTGGCACTCTTCCTAACCTTCTGTGTAGGTTGGCTTGTTGGTTGGGGTGTAGTTTGGTTTATCCCAGCACTTGGACTTTGGACTACAACTACACTAGGGGTGACATTCCCGTTTCTCTTTGGTGTACTGTTTACAGCCCTTCGACTGTTGGTTGGAAGTTCCAAATGAAAGCAACATATAAAGACCACATGGGAACTGACCTTAGTGTAGTTAATGCTGCTAGGGTTAGTTTTGGCAAAGAGTCCAATTGGGTGAACGTACATGCTGCATTTCGTGATGCTGGTGAATGGGATATTGTTAAAGAAC
>Ga0209271_10000158_pt1 | contig 23446 bp, 28 predicted proteins | sample tdAd002_FD_187123 | JGI IMG/M metagenome (GOLD analysis project Ga0209271, IMG submission 187123) | Marine sediment microbial communities from the Atlantic coast under amendment with organic carbon and nitrate - tdAd00.2 (SPAdes)... | ecosystem: Environmental > Aquatic > Marine > Coastal >... | reverse complement strand
AGGAATTGATGTTTCATTTGATCATATTGGTGAAACTCACTGGAACAAACAACTAACATTACTAAAGTATGGTGCAACACTGGTATCATGTGGTGCAACCACAGGATATGATGCAAAGACTGACCTAAGACATGTTTTCTTCAAAGGAACCAATATCTTAGGATCAACACAAGGTACCAAAGCCGAACTTGATCAAGCACTCTATTGGATGGGTCAGGGCAAAATCAAAGCAGCAATAGATTCAGTCTATTCCTTTGAACAAGCAGCAGAGGCTCACACCAAAATGTTAACCGGAAAAGGACTCTTTGGCAAAATCTTAATGAAGCCAGAGGGCGTTTAGTCATTTAATGACACAGCTTTTCCGAAGTCTAATTTTTGTTCCTGGAAACAATGCTAGATTTTTAGAAAAAGCAAAAAAACTAGAAGCAGATATTGTATGCTTTGATTTAGAGGATTCAGTTCCAGACAAAGAAAAAAAACAGGCTAGAAACCTAATCAAAACTGCCCTAAAATCTAACTCTGAATACATTTCTTCCATATTTGTAAGGACAAATTCTCCTTTATCTGGAAAAATTCCAGATGATCTAAAAGAAATTGTTCAAAAAGGAATCGGTGGGATTGTTATTCCCAAAGTAAACAATGTTAAAGAATTAAAAAAAATTGAAAAAAATTTACAATCCTTAGAAAAAACTCGAAAACTTAAACCACTTCAAATAATTCCCTCCATTGAATCAGCCGAAGGAGTAGTGAATACGTATAATATTTCTTCATATAGTAAACGTATTTCTGCCGTTGTCTTTGGAGTTTTTGACTTGTTAAATGATCTGGGAATAGAATACACTAAAGATCCTGAAGGTGCAAAATATTCAAGAGCAAAAATCCCAGTTGATGCAAAGGCAGCAGGAGTTGCATCAATTGATGCAATTTGGCAAGATCTTAAAGATGTAAAAGGCCTTGAAAAAGATTGTAAAGCAGGAAAAAGTTTAGGATATACTGGAAAAAGTCTGATTCATCCAGATCAAATTTCAATTACACACAAAATTTTCTATCCATCAAAATCAGAAATAGAATGGGCAGAAAAAGTTTGTAAATCATACTTAAAATCAATAAAAACTGGAAAGGGTGCAACAACTATTGATGGAAAAATGATTGATGAAGTTCACTTTAAACAAGCTGAGGCAATTATTAAAATTGCAAAAAACTAGAAAATAATTTATTTTTTTATAATCTGTTACTAATTTTATTTAGATATTCCTTCATAAAAGGAATAGAATAAAGATAAGATTACGTTAGTTAAGATTGAATGGTTAACTTACTTGATCCAAATGTAATAATCACAAGAATGTTTGAATCTGGTAAATTCAGTGATATGCTAAATTATTGTTCAAAATTACTTGAAAAAAATCCAAATGATTTGATGGCATTACAAAATTCTGCATTGTCTCTTTTGAACTTGGAAAATTATTTAGAAGCAATAACATATTGTGATAAAGTTCTGAAAGAGGATAATTTTGATAATTATGCTCTGAGTATAAAGATCCAATCTCTTGAAAATTTGAAAAAATACGAAGAAGTACTCATCTGCTGTGAATCAATTTTTGCCAAAAACAAAGAAGACGTTTGGGCCCTAAACACTAGTGGAATGGCATTAAATGAGTTAAACAGATTCAGCGAGGCAATAGAATTTTATGATAAAGCCTTGAAAATTGATGATAAAAATATCACATCTTTGATGAACAAGGCTATTTCACTGAGTTTTTTGGGTGAAAATCAAAAATCGATTGATAACTATGACATGGCACAATTAATCGATCCCTCCCTGAAAGAATTAGCAATAGCCAAATCAAGAGAATTTGAAAAATTAAATCTTGTAGATGAAGCATTCTTGGCAGCACAAGGTGTATTACTCAAAGATATGGAAAAAATAAAATCTGATGCAAAAAAAAATAAATGCTCAGTTTTTCATCAATTTTGCCAAACTGAATTTGAAGAAAAAAAGCAAAGATAACTCAACTAAATAATTTTCTAAACCAATCTTGCTTATTTACTAGAAATTACTCAGTTTTTTTGTATTGAACCAGTGGGCAAATTATTTAATTTCTGAAGTTAGTTATGACCAAAATCATTTAATTTCAATGGCAAAAAGACATGAGGATACAGAAACAGGAATTACTAATGGACAATTTGTAGATCGTATCAAAATTTCTTCTGATATTGCAAATGGTTTGTCTTACATTACAATTTACAATCGTATTTCAACATGGAAAAAAGGGAACAAAATTCACTTTTTTAGGATACATGGCCAACCATATGTTCGAATTGATCAAAATAAAGTGAATCAAGATTATCTTGGAGATATACTAGAAGTAGAGTCTCTTGCAATACCGGAACCAGAAGAAGCTACCCCAGAACAAATAGCTCGACTAGAACAACTAGAAAAACAAATAGCAAAATTAGAATCAAAACCTATCAAAAAAGAACCAAAATCCACAAAAAATCCAAGGGGTTCTCTTCCCAAAAAAACTAGCCTAGAACTTTCTCAAGAATTAGATCTTGTGCCTGAGCAAGTTTCAGAACCAGAAGAAGCTACCCCAGAACAAATAGCTCGACTAGAACAACTAGAAAAACAAATAGCAAAATTAGAATCAAAACCTATCAAAAAAGAACCAGAAGAAGCTACCCCAGAACAAATAGCTCGACTAGAACAACTAGAAAAACAAATAGCAAAATTAGAATCAAAAATTTAAGTAATTATCTTGAATCAATTTTTGAAATAGTTTTAATTAAAAATTACACTTGTGCTGATTTCCAAGTTTCATTAAATCGTTTTATTGCCTCTTGGTATGCTTTAATTGAATCATCTCCAGAAGTACTCAAAAATTTTTCCCATTGATCATTAAAACTTTTCATAGATTCAATATTTGTTTCCTTGAAAATATTTTCAATGAGCTTATTTTGTTGTTTTATGTACTCAGGCCCAATATCTTCCCAAGTTTGTTCCCAACTAGCAGTAACTTTTTTCAATAGTTCAGAATCTGATTCTAATGCCCTCTGACAGGCGTCATGATACGTCATTAATGTGTCATTTGTGGCTTTTTGCCATTGTGCCAGTGATTCCTTCCACATACCTAATGATGAATTGTAATCTTTCCAAGCTTTATCAAATTCAGTTTTTTTTGGAGTTGCCTTTACTTGCTTTTTTGGTTTTGCAGCGATTTTTTTAACAACTTTCTTTTTTGGTGCTGCCTTTTTCTTTGCTGCCATAAATTAGATTAAAAATAGTAGATGTTAAATCTTTCAATAATTCTAAGAGTTTGAAATACAAGATTTTTACAATTTAGATGCCGTACTAAAAATCGGTGTATGTTTTTGGTCTTTATTTTTAAATAAATTATAGTGATGTCTGCAAAGATTTCTTTTCTCCTTAAACCCTATTCTCACTATTTGAATAGCCTTTGATTTACACTCTGAAATACTACATTGCAATATGTCTATAATTCATTTTTTGCTTATAAAATTTTGAAATTATATAATTACCAAGCATGCTAAATTTTTATGATCGTTTAATTTTCAGAAAATCATGTCTGAAGATGATAAAGGAAAAAAATTTCTAGAATTAATAGATGAGCAAAATAATTTGCAATGGAATATTATTGAAAAATTAACCTTTTTGATTAATGCAAAATGGAATTCTTCTGAAACACAAAATGAACTAGAAACACTAGTGGAAAAATACTCTACAATTACTAAAGAATTGAACAGTCTTGATGCAAAAAACAGTATTTTATAGTGCAGAATCTACCATTAAGGCAATAAACAATACTGCCAAATAGGGACTAGAAAATTTGAACAATGTCCAAGCTGCCTTTTCCATAGGCTTTGCAATAACCCAAGACGATAAAGCAACCATTACTGCACCTGAGGCAATCGCAGTCCACAAATAAACTGGACCTATCATTGACTCATTGTTTTCTGTCAACATGAAAAATGGTGTTATTGAAAACAAAACCATGACAAAAGTAGAAATTGCAATTATTCTTGATGATGTTTTTTCTGATTGAACTGCAGTCAACATAGGCACATTTACTTTATTGTAGTCTTCTTTAAAATGCAAAGTTAGAGCCCAAATATGCATGGGAATCCAAATAAACACTAATCCTGCCATTGCAAGACCCATTGTCCATAAATCTGACATTGTAACTGCTACCCACCCAATCATTGGAGGCGAACCACCACACAAACCTCCTAAAATTATATTTGTTCTAGAATTTCTTTTTAACACATACGAATAAACAAGAACATTGTTTGCCAAACCAAATGCAATAAAACCAGTAGCCCAAAGCCCCTGCTCTAGTGTAGTTGTGTATGAAATCGCAAATGCCAAAACAAGTGATATTCCTGCTAAGGCTAATCCAAAATTTCTTGCTTTTACAGCAGGAAAGATTCGTTTTGAAGGTAATGGTCTATTTTTTGTTCTCTCCATTATTGCATCAATATCTCTATCATGATAATTAGTCAAAGTATTAGCAGCAGCAGATCCTGCGGCAACCGAGAATAATGCCAATGCCCATGTAGCAGGAGAAACGTCAATGTTGTAGATATTTGAGGCAGTTAAGATTGCTCCAAAGGCAGTAAATACTAACAAATACCATATCTTTGGTTTTGTTAATTCATAGTATACTGCAATGCGAGATTCAGATTTTTGCTTCTGCAATACTATTCCTTATCCTTTGATGGCATATATGGCATTGCCTTTTGTCTTGATTTCATTTCAATAAAAGATTCTGATGACTGTATTCCTTCAATTCTTCCTATTTGTTCTGAGACCATCTTATGCATTTGATCCAGTGATTTTGAATACATTGTTACTAAAATATCAAATCTTCCTGTAACTTCGGCAACCTCTCTTACTCCTTCAATTTTGAATAATTCTTTGATAATATGATCACGTTTTTTTGTATCCATATTAATTCCGGTCAGAGCCTTTACGTTGTATCCAAGTTCTGCATCATTTACAACTATTGTAAAACGCTCAATTAGTTTTCGTTTCACCAGTCTCTTGATTCTTGAATATACAACTGAAGAATTAACATCGATTTTTTTTGACAGTCGAGGAATTGAAATAGATGCATCATTTGCTAATTCTGATAAAATTTGTAAATCAAGGTCATCAACTTTAGCCGTCTAAAACACCTGACACGATATAGATTTCAACATCTTATAAAGTTATTATTGAAAAAATTGCAAGAAATATCTAAATTTTTCCTTTTTTGTAAAGCATTTCAGCTACCAAAACTGCACCCTTTGCGGATCCCATTTTTTTATTGTGAGAGAACAACATGTACTTTAAACCATTATCAAATAGTTCCTCTTTCTCAACTCTACCAATTGTTGTAGTCATACCTCCTCCAACTTCTCTTTCCATTCTCGGTTGTGGTCTTGTAGGATCTTCATGGAATGCATAGTAATCTTTAGGGGCTGATGGCAAACCAGCAACTGAAATTGATTTGTTGTATTCATTGTAGGTTTCTTTTGCACTTTTTGGATCTATTTCTTTCTCGGTCTCTACAAAAACAGATTCTGTATGTCCATCAATTACTGGAACACGTGTACATGTACAACTAATTCTAATGTCTGCATCTTCAATTTTTCCATCTTTTACTTTTCCTAAAATTTTTCTAGTTTCAATTCTTACTTTTCCCTCTTCTTTTGGAATGTAAGGTAGAATGTTATCTGTAATTCCCATAGCTGATACTCCTGATTTTCCACCGCCAGAAATTGCTTGCATTGAAGTCATCATAACTTTTTTAGCTCCATATTTTTCTAACAATGGTTTTAGAGTAATTGCTAAACCTGTAGTAGTACAATTTGGTAATGGTGCTACCCATCCCTTCCAGTTTCGGTTTTTCTTTTGTAATTCTAGCAGTTCTGCCTGTTCATCATTTACTCCTGGAATTAGAATTGGAACGTCTTCTTCATATCGATAAGCAGAACTAGTAGATATGACTGGAAGTTCAGCTGCCATATTAGTTTCAATATCTCGTGCAGCTTCTGATTCTACAGCAGAAAATACTAGATCTAACTGTGATGTATCAATTTCATCAACTCTTCTAACAGTCATATTTTTAATATATTCAGGAATTTCCCCACCTACATCCCATGCAATAATTCCACTTGGTTCTCTTATTGCCTCTAGGTATTTTTTCCCTGCAGATCGTTCGGATGCTGCAATCTGTGTGACTTCAAACCATGGATGATTATTCAATGAAAGAACAAATTCTTGGCCTACTGAGCCAGTAACTCCAATTATGGCTACCCGTTTTTTATCCATAACTTAATTCCCCCAATTCAATTAATAATCGTTATCTGAGTTTGACCAAAACATACTATATTAGGAAATGCTACTCTCAAGCGTGAAACTCGATTCAGCCATATCTTCACACAAACCAGCGCCTCATGGAGGACTTTACTCAATTTCCAACCCCCAGCTTGACATATTGGATTTTAGTTCAAACATTAATCCTCTTGGCCCAAGCCCAAAGGTGCTAAAAACTATCAAAAATCATTTGAATACCTTACAAGTTTACCCTGATTCTGAATCCCTTAATCTTAGAAAAAATCTCCAGAAATATACCAAAATCCCAATATCGCAAATTGTTGTGGGAAATGGCGCAACAGAAATCATCTATAATTTTTGTAAAGCTTTTCTATCAAAGAAAACCCCTGTTTTGATACCTGTACCAACTTTTGGTGAATATGAAGTAGCAGCAAAATTGTCTGGAGCTAAAATTGAATTTTATAAAACAATGGATTTAAAAAAAGATATTAATGATTTTATTTCTAAACTTCCAAGTAATGGATGTATCTTTATTTGCAATCCAAATAATCCTACAGGTCACTTACTTTCCAAAAATATTTTAAAAAAAATTATTATAGAAGCAAATAAAAAAAATACACTAGTTTTTGTTGATGAATGTTTCATAGAACTAGTTCCTGATTATAACGAGTCCATTATTACACTAGTAAAAAAATATGATAACTTATTCATTTTACGATCATTAACAAAATCATTTGGATTAGCAGGAATTCGTATTGGTTATGGTATTGGAACTAAGAAATTGATTTTAATTTTGAATCAAATTAAAATTCCTTGGAATGTTTCCGGATTAGCCCAACATGCAGCTTCTACAGCTATTTCTATACCCAATTATTTAGATAAAGCAACAAAAATAATTCGTATCGAACTAAATTATCTTAAAAATAATATTTCTAAATTAGATAATTTTGATTGTTATGATTCTGTCACAAATTTTATTTTGATTAAAACAAAATTGAAATCTTCACAATTACAACAGAAATTACTAAAAAAGAAAATTTTGATACGTGATTGCAGTAATTTTCGTGGATTAAATCATAATTACATTAGAGTTGCAGTAAAAACAAGAAAAGAAAATCAAAAACTTGTTCATGCATTGGAGGAATTATGAAATCCTTAATGATTCAGGGAACCTCTTCTGGGGCTGGTAAATCTACTTTAGTTACAGCCTTATGCAGAATATTTGCCAATAAGGGATTTTCAGTAGCGCCATTCAAATCACAAAACATGTCAAATTTTGCCTACAAAGGAAAAGAATTTGAGATATCTCGTGCCCAGGCAATTCAAGCATTAGGAGCTAGATGTGAAATTACGCCTGATTTGAATCCCATTATGCTAAAACCCCTTGGTGATTATTACAGCCATGTGTACCTGCATGGGAAAAAATTCAAAAAAATGCATGCAACAGAATATTATCAAAAATTTGTAAGAACTAGAGGATTAAACATTGCTGTAAAATCTCTTCAAAATCTTCAACAGAACCATGATCTTGTAATTTTAGAAGGGGCAGGTTCTCCAGCAGAAATCAATTTAGATAAATTTGACATTGCAAATATGAAAATGGCTGAAAAAGCAAATTCACCAGTTCTACTTATCACCGATATAGATCGAGGAGGATCCTTTGCAAGTATTGTTGGAACTTTGGCTCTTTTGGATAAAAAATATCAAAAACTAGTCAAAGGATTTGTTATAAATAAATTCAGAGGCGATCCTAAAATACTAAACCCAGGTTTTAGAAAAATTAAAGAGAAAACAAAAAAATCCATTTTAGGTGTGATACCCATGTCTGATTTTGATCTTCCCGAAGAAGATTCATTGAACGTAAAAGCAAAAAATATAGCTTGGAATAAAAAAAATCTAGACAAAATAGATCAAGAGATTGATAAACTAAGTAAATTGGTTTATTCTAATTTGAATATTAAAGAAATTGAGAGGATGATTAAATGATTATTGAGTCAATAACAATATTATTTTTTGCACTTGTAATTGATTTTACTTTAGGTGATCCAAAAAATAAGTTTCATCCTACAGCATGGATTGGAACTTTGATTGGGAAATTTACTCCTTCATTGAAAAACTCGTCAGATAATTTAGAAAAACTAGGTGGAATTATTTTAATTGTAATCACAAGTACAATTGTTGTTTTACTATTATCTCTCTTAGATATTGGAATTAACTTGATTACTGTAGACTATCTTTATGTGATAGTTTCAGTAATTGTGGGAGGAATTCTTCTAAAGACTACTATTGCAATAAAAGGAATGGAAAAACATGCATTAGCAGTAGTAACCTCTTTAGAAAATAACAATATTGCCTTGGCACGAGACAACTTATCCATGATTGTGAAGCGAAATACCAAGAATTTGGATAAAAATCATGTTTTATCAGGCGTGGTTGAAAGTATTAGCGAAAATACAGTTGATGGAATTACAGGACCTCTTTTTTATTTTGGATTATTTGGATTGCCTGGAGCATTTGTATATCGAGTAATTAACACTGCTGACTCTATGATTGGTTACAAGACAAATATTTTCAAAAATATTGGATGGTTTGCAGCAAACTGTGATAAAATTTTGAATTATCTTCCATCTAGACTTACAGGCATTGTAATGATTTTCAGTGCAATGATTCTAGGTAATGATTGGAAAAGATCGTACAAAATAATGATACGGGATGGAAGGAAAACTCAAAGCCCAAATGCTGGATATCCTATGGCTGCCATTGCAGGAGCTTTAGGAACAAAATTTGAAAAAATCGATTATTACTCTCTTGGAGATGGAGAGATTTCATTTTCTAAAGAGCATGTAAAATCTGCTATTGCTTTAATGAAAGTCACATCAATTATTTTTTGTGGGGTTGTAGTGATTCCAATTATTTTGTTACTCTCTTCTTTAGGATGGTGGATTCATGCTTAGAGAAATTGGTTCTCTCTTTTCATTTTTGACAATAATTCCAACTAGTAATGCAAATCTTGAAACTGTAGCAAAATACATGTATCTATTTCCAATTGTTGGAATTGCAATTGGTTTACTTGTTGGTTCTATAGGATTTGGTCTATCTTTCTTTTTAGATCCATTGATTGTAAGTTTGTTGGTAGTTGCTTCTCTTACTTTGATTACTGGAATCCATCATACTGATGGTTTAGCAGATTTTGCAGATGGCCTTATGACAAAGGGTACTAGAGAGAAAAAACTTGCAGCTATGAAAGATCTTGCAACAGGTTCAGCAGGAATAGTTACAATTGTTTTGTATCTCGTAGGACTAATTATTGCCTTATCTCTTTCAACTGGATTTCAATTGTTTTTAGCAATTTTTCTTAGTGAAATAGTTGCAAAATTCTCAATGGTTTTGATGGCCAGTCTAGGAAAATCTGCTTCTGTAGGCTCAAATTCCCCATTTGTTGAACTTATGAAAAACCGAAAAAAACTTGCAGTAACAACGATTATCACATTAATTCCATTGATTATCCTAGGAGGTACTACAGGCTTGATTATTTTTGCAATAGGTACAACTTTTACACTATTTTTAGTCGCATTATCAACTAGGAGTTTTGGAGGCATTACTGGGGATGTTTTGGGCTCTGCAAATGAACTGACTCGACTTGCTTCTCTTTTGGTATTTGTTTCAATATGATTGGAATTATTATGGCTGGCGGAAAGGGTAGCCGAATGAATTTACCTGAAGAAAAATTATTACTTAAATTCAAAAAACCTATCATTTTGCAAGTAGCTGAAGCACTTACTGCTTCTGATTGTTTTTCTAAAGTAATTTTTATCACCAGTCCAAATTCTCCAAAAACCAAACAATTACTAGAAAAAAATAACTATGAAATTTTTGACACACCTGGAATTGGATATGTAGAAGATCTTAACTTGGTTCTTAAATCCCTCAATGATTCTGTTTTAATTGTTTCAGCTGATTTACCTCTTTTAGATAGTGAAATAATAAAAAAAATTGTGAATTTGTATGATCCAAATAATAAATGGACAACGATTCTTGTTACAAAAAATTTTTTAAAATCACTTGGACTATCTTCAGATTATGATATTACTTTTGAAAACAAACTTTGTAATTACACTGGAATTTCTATGATTAACTCACAACAGATTTCTAATTTAGAAAATATTGAAGAGAAATTTGTAATTGTTGATGATAAAAGAATTGGATTTAATATAAATACAAAACAGGATTACGACTTACTCAGCACTACCTGAAATTTTACCATTAATTTTTGCTTTAGAACCTGTTGGTTCTGCAATGGTATTACCACAAGAGTTGCATGCAATAGCTGTTGATGCGTGAGAATAAACAACTTGTTGCTCGCCACATTCACTACAATCCACTTTTTGGAACTTGCTTGACGGTTTTGGAATTTCAATATGATCTTTTTTCATGCTGCCACCAACTCAAATTTCTTAATTCTAACACCTAGTTTATTGTATTTCTTTTTACACACAGTACAGGTCATTAATGGAGTTACTTTCTTTGTAACCTTTGCAGGTTTGGCAAGTTTTGGGAATTTCTGCCCACCATATCCATGCTTTCGTTCTGCGTGCCTGCGTTCACCACGTGCAGAACCTCTTCTTTTCCCAGCTTTGTAAATTGATATTTTCTGTTCAGTGTGAGTTTTACACTTTGGACAATACTTACGCATAGTCTTGGGAATGTTCATATCAAAAAAACCGACTCTACGGTAATTTAAGCATTGAATCTATAATAGGCGCAAAGTGCAAAAAAATTTGTGATTAGCAGCCTAGCTAAATCCATTTCTTCATTAAATTCAGTAGCAATGGGAGATAAAAAAGCCGATCTTGTTTTAAAAAATTGTTCTTTGGTTTCAGTGTACACTAGAGAAATTATCCCAAAAACTCAGATCTCAATTGTAGGAGATAGAATTGCCTATGTGGGGCCTGACGCTAGTCATACAATTAATCCAAAAACAGCTGTCATGGATGTAAAAGGAAAGTATGTCAGTCCTGGTTTTGTTGATCCTCATCTACACATTGATCAATTTGTCTTACCATCAGAATTTGCTAAAAAATCTCTTTTATGTGGAGTTACTTCTCTTTTCTCAGATCCAATTGATATTGTAAGTGTAGCTGGATACAAAGGATTTCAAGAGTTTCTAAAACTAGGTGAAAATTTACCTATACGAATTTTTCAAGTGGTACCAGGAGGTCTTCCTGTTGATAGAAAATTTAGTAACAGTAAGACTCTTTCATTGTCACAAGAAAAAACTGCAATCAAACACCCTGACGTTGTTGGTTTAGGCGAAGTTTTTTCTTGGACAAAAGTTACACTACGAGATTCTAAAACAATGAAGTCCTTATCCACAATGCTTGATAATGGTTGTATAATAAATGGCCACACCGCAGGTGCTAGCGGAAAAAAATTAAACGCCTATGTCTCATCTGGAATTTTATCTTGTCATGAACCGACTAATTTTGATCAAGTTTTAGAAAGACTTCGTTTAGGAATGTGGATAATGATTCGAGAGGGATCTATAAGACGTGATTTAAAAGAAATTATTCCAAAGGTATTATCACATGGAACTTATCTTGACCGCTTGATGTTTTGTTCTGATGGTCTTGATCCATTAGATCTTACAAAATACGGGCATATTGATCATTGTATTAAAGAATCAATAAAACTTGGATTGCAGCCTATTGATGCCATAACTATGGCCTCGAAAAATTGTTTTGATTATTATAACATGGGAAAAGATTTGGGAGGAATTGCACCTGGTAAATTGGCAGATATTATCATTTTCAATAATTTGAAATCTATAAAACCATCCAAAGTCTTTGTCGGAGGAAAATTAGTCGTTTCAAATGGAAGCATTGTTTCTCCAATAAAAAAGAAGGTTATCCCTTCCTGGATAAAAAATACTGTAAAACTAAAAAAATTCTCTAGTAAGGATTTTGAAATTAAATCAAAAAAGAATAAAGTTCAAGCAAATACCATACTTATGCAAACTGAGATTATCACAAAATTAAGTTCAGTAGAGTTGGAGACATCTAGTGGAAGCGTTTTACCTTCACCCGATAAGGATGTGTGGAAAGTTGCAGCATTTGATAGAATTCATGGAACAAAAAATCATGTCGTAGGTTTTCTAGAAAATTTTGGCGCAGATATCGGTGCCTTTGCTTCAACATGGAGTTTTCATGAAAATGATCTTATCATTATTGGATCAAATGATTCTGATATGGCTTTGGCAGCAAATACACTTCGAAAAAATCAAGGTGGACTAGCGGTTGTAAAATCTGGAAAAATAAAATCATTACTACCATTACAAATGGCAGGAATAGTTTCTACAGATCCTTTTGAAAAAGTATCATCAAATTTTGAACAAATCAATAACACGATAGTTGATTCAGGATGTAAATTTTCAAGACCTCATCTAATCCCATTATTCTTACCATTCCTGGCTCTTCCATCAATACGAATTCTTTCCAGAGGAATAATTGATGTTAAGAACAGATCATACATCAATCCGATCAACTAGGCAATATTAAAAAGGGGGATTTAGGGGATTGAATTTGAATCTTAATGGCATCAATTCAACAAGGACCAAATGGACCTGTACTCGTTCTTAAAGAGAGCGCTTTACAACAAAAAGGCAAGGATGCCCAACAAAATAACATAGCAGCTGCAAAATTAGTCACAGCCTTGGTCAAAAGCAGCTTAGGACCACGAGGATTAGATAAAATGTTAGTTGATTCCCTAGGAGATGTTACTATTACAAATGATGGTGCAACCATCTTAAAAGAAATTGATGTTCAGCACCCAGCAGCAAAAATGATGGTTGAAATTTCAAAAACTGTAGATAATGAAGTTGGAGATGGAACTACATCTTCAGTAGTTTTTGGAGGTACTCTTTTAGCAAAAGCTGAAGACCTTCTAAAAAAGGACGTTCATGCCTCTGTAATTATCGATGGTTTTCAAGCTGCATCTGAGAAAACTTTGGAGATTTATTCAGAAATGGCAAAGAAAATAAAATCTGATGATAGAGAATCCCTTTTGAAAATTGCAACAACTAGTATGCAATCTAAATTGATTTCAGAAGACAGTGATTTACTTTCCAAAGTAGTTGTCGATGCAATTCTAAACATTGTTACAAAGAAAGCTGATACATATTCAGTTGATCTTGATAATATCAAAGTAGAAAAGAAAACCGGTGGTTCTATTCAAGATACCCAAATAGTCAAAGGAATAGTTCTAGACAAAGAAATTGTTCATAGTGGCATGCCAACAAAAATCGAGCATGCTAAAATTGCCCTATTAAACACTGCACTTGAAATTGAAAAAACTGAAATGAGTTCTGAAATTCGAATTACAGATCCTACACAAATGCAGATGTTCTTAGAAGAAGAAAATAGAATGCTCAAAACAATGGTAGATAAACTTCATGATATTGGTTGTAATGTCTTAATTTGTCAAAAAGGAATTGATGACATTGCACAACATTACCTTTCAAAATATGGGATTTTGGCTGTACGTCGTGTAAAAGAAAGTGACATGATAAAACTTGGGAAAGCTACTGGCGGACGTGTTTCAGCTAATTTAGATGACCTTTCAGAAAAAGATCTAGGTTCAGCAAATCTAGTTCATCAAAAGAAAGTTGAATCTGACAAATGGGTCTTCGTTGAAGGTTGTAAAAATCCTCAATCTGTGACCATGTTAATCAGAGGTGGTTCTCAAAGAGTCATTGATGAAGTGGATCGTTCTATTCATGATTCTCTTATGGTAGTAAAAGATGTAATTGAAAAACCTGAAATTGTTGCTGGAGGAGGAGCCCCAGAATCATATGCTGCTTCCCAACTCAAAGATTGGGCAGATAATTTTGATGGTAGAGAACAACTTGCAATCAAAAAATATGCAGAAGCTCTAGAAATTATTCCTCTTACTATAGCAGAAAATGCAGGAATGGATCCTATTGATACTATGGCTAAACTTAGAGCAAAACAAAGTCAAGGAAGAAAATGGACTGGAATTGATGCTAGAAATACAAAGATTGCCGACATGCTAACTATTGATGTTGTAGAACCAATTGTAGTAAAAGAACAAATCATAAAATCTGCAACAGAAGCAGCATGCATGCTTCTAAGAATTGATGATGTTATCGCTACTTCTGGAGCACCAGGTGCTTAGCCTTTAAGAAATAATATCCTGAAAACTTAAGCCCTTTATCACATTTGATTTGATGTGTATAATATTGGAATTGATCTTGGTGGAACCAAAATTGAGGGAATTTTACTTGATGATTCTCTAAATGTCATTCAAAGAACTAGAGTTTCAACACCACAAAATAATTATCAAGAAATCATAAATCAAATTATTTCTCTTGTAAATGATCTATCAAAAAATATCACAAATTTTACAGTTGGAATTTGCACACCTGGTGCAATATCTAAAAAAACTGGCATGCTCAAAAATAGCAATACTCAATGTTTGATTGGAAAACCATTAAAAGAAGATTTAGAAAAAAATCTAGACAAAGAAATCTCAATGGAAAATGATGCTAATTGTTTTGCAATATCTGAAGCTACCATGGGCTCTACAAAAAATTATTCAGTTGTTTTTGGTGTAATTATGGGAACAGGTGTAGGAGGAGGAATTGTGATTGATGGTAAAATTCATCAAGGACGAACTAACATTGCAGGAGAATGGGGTCACCACACTTTACACCAAAATGGGAACAAATGCTATTGTGGCAAAAATGGATGTGTTGAAACTTACATCAGTGGTCCTGATTTAGAGAAACGATGGGAAGAACTATCTGGAAAGAAAGAATCACTTCCTGAAATTGTAAAAAATTTAGATTCTCCACAATTTGATCAATGGAAGGTAGAATTTTTAGATAATTTTGGAACTGCTCTTGCAAATGTTATAGATATACTAGATCCTGATGTTATTGTCCTTGGGGGAGGACTTTCAAATATTGAATTCTTGTATTCTGATGGAATCCAAAATGTCTATGATAAGGTCTTCAGTGATCTGGTTGATACTCCAATCTTAAAAAATAGTCTTGGAGATTCTGCAGGTGTATTTGGAGCTGCCTTACTAAACTAGGCTACTTGGGACATCCTTGCATTTTAGCAATAAAATATCCATTGGTCATAATTTCAATTTCTACTTCTTCTGATACTGTTTCTGAATGACAAAAACGACATTCTTCCAATGTCACCTTAGATTCTGATTCATCAATTGTATTTAGCCATTCTTTAGCATACTCAATTGCTTTCTCAGTTTCCTTTTTGTCAGTAATTACGTCAAAATGCATAGTATGCCCATCTTTTGCTTTTACATAGGTATCAAAAACATGAAAATCCATACAAATCTAATTTTTTTTGATTATTTATTGGGTCACCTTTGGAAAACTTGGGTGGAATCAATATCTGAACCTATACACATATCCGAATATTCCTCAGGATTTAATGAATAACATACTTTGATTTCAAATTGAATTACTTCTGCTTCTTTGTTTGATAATGACTTTACTTTTTCTGATTGGTTTCTTTCAAGAGCAGTTTTAATAATTGAATTTTTAATTTCAGTTTTTGTAGGTTCATCAGTAATAAAACTAACAGTTCCACGAAATTGATATCCTTTCAGTTCATCTTTATTAAAAACAGCAATAGTTACCCATGGATTAATTTGGATATTTTTGTATGATTTGTGTTTAAAAAAATCAAGCCAGTATATTGCTTCATCATCTATTCTAAAGAAAATTCTTGGAGAAACATTTGGGAGATTATTTCCTCCAATGGTTCCAACTACAAAAACCCCTTGCTCTTCAATGAATTCTTTAATTTCTTTAGAAATTTTTACCATATATTCTGTATGTCAAATTTGTATTAAAATCATTTCACATTAATTCAAATAAAAACTGGGTTTAATCGTCCGAGTATTTCGATTGAATTGCTAGAATCTTATCTACTATACCATTTACATTTGCATTTAATTCAGTACTAATCAAAATTAATCCAGCTCCTCCAATGGGTATAGTTATTCTAAATATTTTTTCATATTTTGCCATTGCAAAGATAGGCTTTCCAATTTTTGCAGAAGTTTTTTTCCTAGTAGACCATCGATAAATTGCTTGAGATAAAGAGACTTCTGTTTCTTCTTTAGTAAGATAACTTGAAATTCCTGATTTCATTTTGTCGTATAATTCTCCATAGTCATATATTCCTACATATCTAATTTGATTATCACAATTTAGAACTTCATCACAAATTTTTTCATAATCCATAAGAAATCAACTTTGTACCTAAATAATAATAATTACAACAAAAGGCGAATAATTACTCTAGTTTTCATTTATTGAGGCTCAATAGTTGCTGGGGGTTTACTTGAAATTGTATATGTTACCCATGTTACATCTTCGATTTCATTAGTAATTCTGTTGCTCATTTTTTCTAATAATCCATGTGGAAGTCTTGTCCAATCTGCAGTCATCGCATCAATTGAATCTACAACTCTAATCATCACAATATTGCCATATTTTCTTTCATCGCCTACTACTCCTACTGCTTTATCATCACCTACTGCAGCATAAGCTTGCCAAACATCTCCGTAAAGTTTTGCCTCAATCAACTCTTCCTCAACAATTTTACTTGCAAGTTTAGAAATCTGAAGTTTTTTTGGAGTAATCTCCCCAATTATTCTCACGGCTAGTCCAGGTCCGGGAAATGGATGACGCATGAATAGTTTTTCTGGAACCTCTAAAATTTTTGCAATCTCTCTTACCTCATCTTTGTATAGTTCTCTTAGTGGCTCTAAAATCTCCAAGTTTAACCAATCAGGAAGACCACCTACATTATGATGAGATTTTATTACAGCAGCTGGACCTTTAGACACTCCACTTTCTATTACATCTGGATACAAAGTACCTTGAGCCAACCACTTGAATGGTCCATTTTTTTCTGCAAATTCTGTAAAGACAGAAACAAATTCTTCTCCCACAATCTTCCTTTTTCTCTCGGGATCGTCAACTCCTTTTAGTTTATTCAGAAAAGATTCTGAAGCATCTACTAATGAAAAATTTAATTTAAAATTATTTTTAAACATCTCATCAATTTCTTTTTCTTCATTTAATCTCAAAAGCCCATTATTTACAAAAACACACTTTAATCTATCGCCAATTGCTTTGTGTATTAACAAAGCAGCTACTGTTGAATCTATCCCTCCACTTACTCCACATAAAACATTTCCATCTATTTTTGAAATTTTTTCTACTTCAGATTCAATAAATCCTTTCATAGTCCAATCCTGTTTTGTACCACAAACCTTCAATACAAAATTTTTGAGAATCTCTGTTCCCTGCTCTGTGTGAACTACTTCAGGATGAAATTGAATGCCATAAATGGACTTTTCAGTAGATGCAATGGCTGCAGATCTTGCACTTTCAGTATGACCTATTACTTGAAATCCCGCCGGAATTTCCTCTGCTTCATCTCCATGACTCATCCAGGCTCTAACAGACTCACCAACTCCGCTTAGAAGATTTTCATCGTTGTCAATTGTGAGTAATGATGAACCATATTCTTTGTTAGCTCGTTTCACTTTTCCACCAAACTTGTTAACGATTAATTGATGTCCATAACAAATTCCCAAAAGAGGTAATTTCATATCAAAAATTCCATCTTCTGGAATAGGAGCATTTGAACTGTATACACTAGATGGACCTCCTGAAAAAATAATTCCCTTTGGATTATGTTTTTGTAATTCTTCTAAAGTAATATCAAAAGGAACAAGTTCAGCGTAAACTGAAAATTCACGGATTCTTCTACAAATAAGATGACTGTACTGAGAACCAAAATCTAAAACAACAATTTTATCCATGTAATCACTTTTTGATATTTTCTAACATTCGGGTAAAGGACCACCCAGCTGTGTTAATAATTTCATTTACTCTCTCTTTTTCCTTATAGTTTTTGATTATTATTTCACGAATGTCTGAACCATTTTTATTAATTATATAATCAATAATGGAATCTTTTTGGATTTTTCCATTATCTACATCCAGCATATCCTTTCGCTTCATTTCTCCAATAATTCTATCTATAAAAAACGACTTGAAAGGTGGAACATCTACAGCAATGTCCATACCATTTTCCAAAATTATTTTAACTTTTTCTGGTGTCACAAAGGCATTAGCGATTATTTTACCATCATTTCCGCTTGTAATTGGAATCGATTTTTTCTCACTAACGATCTTCTCTGAAGTAGATTTTTTTGTATTTTCTAGAGATGATGCTTTGGTAAAACTAGATTCTTTTAGCATCGAATCCAACACTAACATCCTTTTTTCAAGTATTTCTATGGCTTGAGTGTGCTTGCCAATTTGTTTAACTAAATCCTCTCTCCAGGTAGCAATTTCTCTAATTTGCTCCTCTGATTGTTTCATGTTTGAATTCAAGTAGATATGGCTATTAAATGCATTCTAGGTAATTATGATATCTAGATTTTGATAAGGGATCTTTTTAAATCCTGTAATAGGACTAGAGGTTGTAAATAATTCTGATTTTGTTTTTAATGCAAGCCATTCCAACAAAGACCTTCCTTTTTTTAATTTTTTTAACTTAATTTTTCTTTCTGCTGGTTTTGTATTTGAAAACTTTCCAATTCTTTTTCCAAAATCCATTCCAAATAAAACAATTTTTTTGGCATTAAAATAACTAGCAAGAAAAACTGCTCTATCTCCATCAGTAAATCCCCCAAAATTTTTTATTTTTCCAAATGGTCTTGTTTGAGTTGTTCCTATGCAATTTTTAAAATTTTCAATAAAATTTAGTTTAGAAATATTATCACCATGGGCATGAACAACAAAAATTGTCTTAGACTTTCCAATTTTTCTAAAAGTTAGTTCATCCCCATCAAGATCAGTTACGATAATATCTGGTTTAATTCCATTATCAATTAAAGGCTTGACTGCACTATCTGCCACAATTTTTATAGTTTTTTTAAAATGTTGTAACTTTGGAATGGCATTAGATAAAGAAGGACCTGCACCAATAACGAAAACATTTTCATTTTTGATTAAATCTTGAATTTTTTTAATGTGATTTCCTTCTCCTAATATGGAGTCTAATAACTCTGCAGAATCTGTATCTTCTCTCTTATTGTAATTGAATTCCTTTAGAATTTCGTTATATCTCGAATTCCATCCTGAAATCATCATATGACTCAAATTAGTATAGTTCATCATAAATCATGTGACAAAACTAGGAAAAATAGGCGTAGGAGGGAAAAATCCTGTCCGTATTATGGGAATTTTAAACACTAGTCCTGAATCATTTTACAAAAAATCCATTAAAACAACCAAAAAAAATATTTCAAATTTAGTTAAGAAAATAGAACTTGATGGAGCTGACTTTATTGATGTTGGTGGAATGTCCACTGCTCCATATTTATCTACAATAGTTTCAGAAAAAGTTGAATTTAATCGAATATCAAATGCAATCAAAATTATTCAAAATGTTTCAAATCTTCCCATTTCAGTAGATACATGCAGAGCTAGTGTAGCAAAATCTGCATTGGATCTTGGAGTTGAAATCATTAATGATATTTCTGGATTAAAGTATGACGAAAAAATGATTGATGTTATTTCAAACTACAATCCATCATTGATTTTATGTGCCTTTAATCAAAAAAAAGTTTCTGGGAATAATATCAACATAACTAAAAATCTTTTAAAGAAAAGTATTGACATTTTTAAAAAAATTGGATTCCCATCTAACAAAATTGTCTTAGATCCTGCCATTGGATTTTTTAGAAAATCAGGAAATGGTCCTTTTTTTACCAAAATTGCCTCTGATTGGGTTGCAAGAGATATTCAAATCTTACAAAATCTAAATTTAATTAAACAACAATACCCAATTCTGATCTCAGTTTCAAACAAATCCTTTATCGGAAAACTTTTGGGAAAAGAAAGTCCATCTGATAGAATATTTGGATCGATCGCAGCAGAAGTAGTATCTGTTCTAAATGGAGCTGATATCATACGAACTCATAATGTTTTGGAGACAAAAGATGCGATTAAAGTAGCGTCAAAACTATCTAAAAGAAACAAAGGCTTATAATCAATATTTGACTTTCTTTACAAGGTTTCGTTGGAATTTAAAGAAGGGCTAACTTTTGATGACGTTCTTCTTGTACCCAAATATTCTGATATTACTAGCAGATCTCAAACAAATTTAGGCACAAAACTATCTCGAAACATTTCACTTAACATTCCATTTACCAGTGCCAATATGGATACTGTTACAGAATCTTCAATGGCTGTAGTTATGGCACGTGCTGGAGGAGTTGGAATTATTCACAGATTTTTAACAATTCAAGAACAAGCAAATGAGGTTCTTAAAGTTAAAAGATCTGGAAGTGTAATGATTGAAAATCCATACACAATTAATCAAGACAAAACCGTTCAAGATGCAATTGATTATGCTGAAGAAAAAGAAGTCTCTGGTTTGTTAGTAGTTGACTCTAATTCAAAACTTGTTGGAATTGTAACTGACAGAGATTTATTATTTGAAAAAAATACTACTCATTCAATCAAAGATGTAATGACCAAAGATGTTGTTACTGCTAAATCTGGAGTAAGTTCTGAAGAAGCAAAAGAAATTTTACACAAACATAGAATAGAAAAATTACCAATTGTAGATGAATCAGGTTCTATTAATGGTCTTATCACAAGTAAAGATATTACAAATATTGAGGATTATCCTTTAGCATCCAAGGACAAAAAAGGAAGACCTCTTGTTGGAGCAGCAGTTGGAGTAAAAGGTGACTTTTTGGAAAGAACAGAAGCTCTCTTGGATGCTGGAACTGATGTACTAGTAGTAGACATTGCACATGGTCACAGTGAAAATGCAATTAGTACAGTTAGAAATATCAAAAAAGCATTTCCAAATTGTGAATTAATCGCAGGAAACATTGCAACAGCTCAAGGTGCTGAAGATTTAATCAAAGCAGGTGTGGATGCAGTTAAGGTAGGAGTAGGATCTGGCTCTATTTGTATTACTAGAGTGATCACTGGATCTGGAGTACCTCAATTGACTGCAGTAATGGATTGTGCCAAAATTGGCCGTGATCATGGAATTCCAATTATTTCTGATGGTGGAACAAGAACCTCTGGCGATGCTACAAAAGCATTAGCTGCAGGGGCATCTTCTGTTATGATAGGAAGTATGTTGGGAGGAACAGACGAGTCTCCAGGTACGGTTCTGACCAAAAATGGAAAACGTTTCAAAGTTTATCGTGGAATGGCATCTCTAGGAGCATCCTTAGGAAGAAAATCAAAGGATACAGGTTCAGTTTCCTTTGATGATGATCTTAATGATTATGTAGCCGAAGGGGTAGAGGCAATGGTTCCATACAAAGGAACTGTGACTGATATTCTCAAACAGTTAACAGGTGGTGTACGCTCAGGTCTAAGTTATTGTGGTGCTCATACCATTACTCAAATGCAAGATAATGCAGAATTTATCAAAATGTCAAGAGCTGGCTTTGCAGAAAGTCAACCTCATGATGTTTCAGTAATGTAGTTAATTTTTTAAGCAGTATCCAAAGAGATTCCATTATGCTTGCACCAAGAACTATTATCGGCTTCATAATAGGCAGCGTAATTATTGGTATTGGAGTTTACTCTTTAGTAACTGGATTAGGATTTCAAACAATTGATGTTGATGAAACTTTTGAAATTGGAGAAGCAACTTCTTATCAAATTAGTGCAAATAAAGGCGCTCAACAACAAATGAAGATTACTGGAGAAAAATTTGACCTTGAACTAACCAGTCCAGGTAAGGATCCAGAAATGCCTTTGACATCATTTACCAAAGAAACTTCACTTAATTGGGCACATCTTGAAGATGGTGTAACAAGGATTAAAATTCAAAATACAGGTTCTACTGAATTAAATGTGCTAGCAACTCTAAACGTGACCTCAGATCCAATACTGTTTACTTATCACTTGATAGTAATTACATCAGGAGTGGTAATTATTGGATTTAGTATGGGATTTACTCTGAGAAAACCAAAAGGATTCTAATTTAATTTTGCAGATGGGTAAGAACCAAGAGTTTTCATAAACAATGTTTCATTTTTAATTTTTTCAAGCATCTTTAAAATTTGAGGATTTTTTGCATGTCCTTCAAAATCTACATAAAAATTGTATTCCCAGTTTTTTGATTTTGTAGGTCTTGATTCAATTTTAGTTAAATTGACATTGTAACTATGAAAGTTTTCTATTATTCTGAATAGAGATCCTGGTTCATGTTTTATAGAAAATATGATAGAAGTTTTATCACTCCCTGTTTCATCACTGGTTTTTTTGGATAATACTAGGAATCTTGTATAATTATTTAGATTATTTGCAATATTCTCTGACACTATCGGTGTATTGTAAATCTGAGAGGCTGTTTTGCTAGCAATACATGAAACATTTTTTTTATTTATTTCTTTGATAATTTTTACACTTCCTGCAGTATCATAAGTTGGAACAGTTCTCATATTGTTTTTTTGAATAAAATCCCTACATTGTCCTAACGCTTGAGGATGAGAATATACTGTATCTACCTCTTCTAAACTCCCATTTCCAATTAAACAATGTTCTATTCTATGATAAATTTCCCCCATTGCATTTAGAGATGTAGAATATAACAAATCATAACTCTCTCCTACACTCCCTTCCAATGAATTTTCGACTGGTAAAACTGAATAATCTGTATTGCCAGAGATTGTACTTTCTAAAACTTCTGTAAATGTTGAAAGTGGTACTGTTTCAATATCTTCAGCAAAAAATGATCGAGCAGCTGCTTCACTATATGCTCCTCGCTCCCCTTGGAACGAAACTTTTATCATTTTTTATTCTCTCAGATGAACAAATTCACTTTTGCCAAAGTCTGTTGAAAGTTTTCTTTCATCAATCCATGAACATTCAGTACATTTTATAGCATCACGCATTGTAACAACTTTTCCGCCACACTTTCGACATTTTGTAAATAATACCCCAAGTTGTGGTTCATCTATTGCTGCATGTATGGTTCCATTAAGATGATTTAAAAT
>Ga0209271_10000157_pt1 | contig 23581 bp, 18 predicted proteins | sample tdAd002_FD_187123 | JGI IMG/M metagenome (GOLD analysis project Ga0209271, IMG submission 187123) | Marine sediment microbial communities from the Atlantic coast under amendment with organic carbon and nitrate - tdAd00.2 (SPAdes)... | ecosystem: Environmental > Aquatic > Marine > Coastal >... | reverse complement strand
GCGCGCCCAGTCTTCGGACGCGAGCAACACCGCTGCAGCACCGTCGGTTAGAGGCGTGCTGTTGCCAGCCGTCAGTGTGGCGTCTTCACCCTTTTCGAATACGGGTTTCAACGTCGAGAGCTTTTCAAATGTCGTATCGCGCCGAATATTGTTGTCCTCCTCACAATCGAGAAATGGCGCGACCAGATCTTCATACCAACCTGCGTCGTATGCGGCTGCGGCTTTGACGTGGCTTGCGAGTGCAAGTTGGTCCTGATGTTCCCGCGGCACATCCCATTCCTGTGCCGTAATCTCCATGCTCTGGCCCATTGAGAGCCCTGTGCGAGGCTCAGTGACACCCGGGAACTCGGGCTTGAAGTGCGTCGGCCGCAAGCGAAACCACGGTAGTATTCGCTGCGCAATAGAACGGGCACGATAAACATCGAGCATGATTTTTCGATACGCGTCGTTGTAAACGATCGGCGCATCGCTGATCGAATCGGTGCCACCCGCTATTCCTGAGTCAATCTGTCCCAGGGCGATCTTGTTCGCAATCATGGCACAGGCTTCGAGACTCGTGCCGCAGGCTCGTTGCAAATCGACGCCGGGCGTGCGTGGTGAAAGGCCGGCCTCGATCGTGGATTCGCGAGCGAGATTCCAGTCCCGGGAGTGCTTGATCACCGCGCCAAGGGCGACTTCGCCTAAAGTCTGACCCTTGAGATCGTACTTGGTGACGACGCCACTCAGTGCGGCAGACATCAGGTCCTGATTCGAACAGTTTTTGTAGATTGAGTGCGATCGGCAAAAAGGGATTCGTGACCCGCCGACAACCGCGACTCGAAGAGCTCGTCCATCATGCAGCATGCTTTTCTCCGTGCGAAATTTCTTACCTGGTTTGCGCCCGTAACTTTACACGAATCGTCGAGTGGATTCGCGCACAGTACGGGCCCCAGCGCGGCGAATAGGATACATTTGCGGCATGTGGAGAACCGAGAACTGGCGCGAGGAATTCAAGGGTCTGTTGAGCCTGTCCTGGCCGCTTATCGTCAACAATTTGTCAATCGCTGCTATTCACACCGCAGACGCAATGATGTCGGGGCGCCTCGGCGCAGAATCTCTGGCAGCTGTCGCGGTTGGAGGAAGTGTGTGGTTCTTCGGTTTCGCATTCGTCATGGGGTCGCTGATGGCTATATCACCGATCTCGGCCCGCCACTATGGTGCAGGTAACCCGGAGTTGATCGGTCGTTATACACGCCATGGGATTTACCTGGCCATATTTGCCGGCCTGGTGGTTATTTTTGTCGGAAGTCGCCTTGTTGGGCCTGCCCTTGAAATGATTGGTGTAGATCCGGAGTTTCGCCAGCTGACCGTAGACTATGTTCATGCGCTGATCCTCGGCGCACCTGCAATATTCATTTTCCTGGCGTTGAGATTCACCAACGAGGGCATAGGTGCAACAAAACCAATCATGTACGCATCGGTTTTCTCGCTGGTCGCAAATGTCTTTCTCAATTATGTCCTGATGTTCGGGCACTTCGGTGCGCCAGCATTAGGCGTGGTTGGATGCGGATACGCGAGCGCAATAACGATGTGGTTGATCATGATTGCTCTCTGCATCTACATGATAAAGAGTCCAAAATACCGACCGCTGAAAATTTTTGCGCATTTCGGCCGGGTAAGGCCGGAGGTATTAAAAGAGATTCTGGTTCTCGGTGTACCCATCTCTATAACGATTACTGCCGAGGCCGGGCTCTTCAATGCTGTATCCGTACTTATGGGTACTCGCGGCGCGTCGATTGCCGCGGCACATCTGGTTGCAATCAATTTTGCGATGACGGCATTCATGATTCCGCTGGCCCTGAGTTCGGGAATCACGATTCGTGTAGGTCACGCACTTGGTGCTGGAAATTCACAGGCGGCCAGGCTCAGCGGAGCCTTTGGTATCCTTGTATGCGCCGTATTCATGAGCTGCTCCGCCGTCGCCATGTTGTTCTTTCGGGATGCTGTCGTCGGTCTGTACACCAACGACCCGTCAGTTACGAGTATCGCAATCAGCCTGTTGCTTGCTGCAGCGATTTTCCAGATCGCTGATGGCGTACAGATTGGTGCTGCTGGTGCGCTGCGCGGGTTCAAAGACACTCGCGTGCCGATGGTCATTAATATTTTTGCTTATTGGGTACTCGCGTTTCCACTTGCATACCTGGCCGCAGTTACCTACAAAGCAGCACCGGTGTACACCTGGGGCGCCTTCATTGTTGGCTTGTCCGTGGCGGCGTTGTTGCTAACCTGGCGATACGCTCGCCTGTCCAAAAGCGCGCTGCTTAACTCGGCCTGATATTCGCGTTCAGGCGGAACAGGTTGGCCGGATCGTATTTGTTCTTGACCTCGACCAGCCGTGGGTAATTCTCGCCGTAGTTTCCCCAGGTCTTCTTCTCATCATCTTCGTTGAGGTTGGTGTAGAAGCCGGACATGTATGGTTGTACCTCGTAGTAGTACTCGCGTACAGCCGCGATCTTCTCTTCGTTTTGAGCCGGGTCTTCGCCGATATACATGACGCCGAAGTTAAAAGCCGCGCCGCGGTGCGCGTAAGCTGTGGCATCTGCTGCAACCCTGGAGGTTGCACCTCCCATGTGCTGGAACCATGAGCCTACAGCGCCACGATTCGCGTACTCAACGATGATGTCGATTACGTCAGGTGTGAGCTCATTCAAGAAGCCGGATTTGAGGTAATACTGTTTGCCATGACCGAGATAACCATCGGCGCCAGTCTGGATGTCGTGATAAGCGAACGGCGCGAGGGAACCGCTTTTCAGGCCTGAAAATGCCAGCATCGGCGCAAGCGCTTTCTCGCCGGCCGCATGATCGCCACACCAGGTTACACCGACAGTTGCAAGCGTCTCGCCGTCGTCGCCCTTGCCAAGCTGTGGTTCTATATTCGCCTCGTCAGGCAAGGTTTCGTGTAGCTCGGCATAGAATTCAAGAAAGTCCTTATCGAGGCTGTAGATCAGGCTGCCGCCGTAGACCATCGGATTAAACGAGTAAAGTCGATACACGAACTCAGTAGCGATACCGAAGTTGCCGCCACCACCACGCAGGCCCCAGAAAAGATCTGCGTTTTCGTCGGCGCTGGCACGGACGACATCTCCACCGGCAGTGACGACGGTAGCAGCCAGCAAGTTGTCGATGGCCAGACCCATTTTTCGGTCGGTACGGCCGACCCCGCCGCCAAGAGTGAATCCTCCACTACCCGTGTGCGAAACGATACCCGTGGTAGTCATCGTATTGTGCGCCGTAGCCGCTACATCAATGTGGCCAAGTAGACAGCCACCATCGGCTCGAATGGTCATCGCGTCGGTATCGACGTCGGTCGAGTGCATCTGCGACAGGTCGATCATCATGCCGCCGTCACTGGTCGATTTGCCTGGCAGGCTGTGGCCACCGCACTTGACCGACACTAACAGATCGCGCTCGCGCGCAAAGTTGACTGCACTAACGACGTCATCGACAGCCGTACATTGCACAATCATCGCCGGCTGCTTGTGGTCGAACATCCCATTCCAGATCTGTTTTGCAGTGTTGTAGCCTTCATCAGCCTGAAGGAAGAGCGAGCCTTGCAGGCTGTCGGCGAGCTCGACGACGGCGGCGGATTCGATCGAGATTTCTTCACCGGACCCGGTGACTGCCGGAATCAGGCTGCCGACATCTGCCTCGTGATGTTCTGAGCTACAACCGGGAAGCGTGGCGGCAACTGCTGCGGCCACAGTGGACTTGCAGAACGTACGTCTGAGCATGACAACCCCCTGAAAAGTGTTCTGGTTTCTCTCTAGTTTAGCCGCCCTGACCGAAATCGGGGCTGTCACCGGCCAAATATTCGTTTTCTTCGGGGGTGTTCTCGCGATTCATCAGTTTGTTGCGGTGCGGAAAGCGGCCGAACTGCTGGACGATGTCGTGGTGTAGCTCGGCAAATTGCGCGATCGTCTCAAAGGTCTCGCGATAGGTTGGGGAAACAGCGTCGACGAGGCGCTTGTAGAGTTCGACACCCTTGACCTGTACTTTTCGCGACTCGGCGTGTTGCAATGGCATATAGAAAAATGCGCGCTGTATCGGCGTGAGACCTTTGTCTTTCTTTTCCATCGCTCCTTCAACACAGAGCTTCAATGCCGCCTTGTCCATTGCGAAAGCCTCGGCGGTGTTGCGGTAGATATTGCGGCGGAACTGATCGAGCAGCAGGATCAGTGCCAGCCGGCCACGTGGTTCATGCGCCCAGTGGTTCAGCGTGCCCTCGGTGGCCTTTTCAACGTCCGCGGAAAAATCCTTCTTGCACTCGAGGTCGAAAACCTCATCCTCGCCGAACCAGATGTCCATGCGATGATCGATCTGTGGTGCCGAGAGCTCCTGTTCCCTGAACCAGAAGGAAAGAACGGCGTCGATGCGGATCTGGTCATCATCGGTAATGGTGGCATCCATGCTTTCGCTGAGTAGTTTTACCGGCATTACAATAATCTCGCTGCAGTCGCTGGCTCGTTGCTCGGGGCATTGTGACGCCAAGGCGTGCTGCACAGAGTGCGAACCAGGTCACGATTTGGGCCTTATTGGCCAATTGTGGTCGCGTTTCTCAGTAGACTTTAGCAGATGATGAGCATGCCAAGTGGAATCACAGCTCGTTTTCTGATCAGCGCATTCCTCTGCGCCTGCTTGCCTGCATGTAGCGGTCCTGCAGAAGGTCCCGACGAGGCCATACGCTCCTGGGTCAGGCAGGGCCAGGAGCTTGCTGAGGCAAAGGACCGCCGGGGTCTCGTCGACATGATCTCGCCGAACTACACGGATGCCCGCGGCAACAGCCGTGATGACATCGAGAACATGTTTCGTATTTATTTCTTGCGCCAGAACAAGGTCGCACTGATTACTCGTATTGAAGAACTTAATACTTTTGCCGATTCAGCGGCAGAGCTTGTGCTTAGTGTTGGAATGGCCGGAACGAACGACGGCACCTTTGGATTCAGCGCGGACGCATTCCGTTTCGAGATGGAGTTCGAGCTGGACGATGACGAGTGGCTGTTAACGTCAGCCCGATGGGGCGAACTCGGAGACGACCTGCACTAGTCCGCCTGGAGGGCTTGAGTATGAACAAACCGAAACTGATGTCTCATACAGTCACGCTGTTGGTGGCGAGTGTGCTTGCGTCCTGCGCGAGTACCGGTAATGTGATCAGTGCGCCGTACGTAAGTCTCAGAAACGTGCAGATGACCCAGGTTGATTTGTCCGGGCAGACTTTCCTGCTCGGCTTCGACGTCGTTAATCCGAACCCGTTTCCGCTGCCGATCAGCGAAGTTTCCTACGGTGTCGAGTTGGGCGGATACCGCTTTGCAACTGGCGAGACACAGGCCGGGTTTACGGTCCCGGCGTCCGGTGATGGCGAATTTGCAATCTCCGTGGAGCTCAACCTGTTGAAAACTGCACCCCAGCTTTTGTTTATCGTTCGTGATGGAGAGAAGCGCGATATACCCTACGAGCTCACCGGACGGCTCGGCGTCGATATCCCGTTCACGAAACCCGTCGATTTCGAGACCAGTGGTGATATTCGGCTTCAGGCTCGCCTCCACTAGGCGCTGCAATACCCCGCAAGACGCTTGGTTACGCGCGTAACCAAAATTCATTAACGCCGTTCGTCGTCGAAAACGGGCCTAAATGCCTCGAAAGGGGTCTGCTTTGACGGTTTTTCCGCCGTCGTTAGCCGTTTGGCGAAACCGTGACATATACTTATTGGTTCGGGCTGCCCCGGCGGTTTCCTGCTTGCGGCCCAACCAGGCGCTTCACGCGCCACCTCAATGTGAAACTCATCGGGGCGCGCGAAATGCGTGATCCTCAGGGCGTCTATGACCGAGCGACAAGCGACAGGTCTTTATGACCCGGCATTCGAGCGCGACAGCTGCGGTTTCGGGCTGATCGCGAATCTCGACGACATGCCGAGCCACTGGGTCGTCGAAACGGCGATCTCCGCACTCGCTCGTCTAACACACCGTGGCGCAGTGGCGGCCGACGGCAAGACCGGTGACGGTTGTGGCCTGCTGATTAAGTTTCCCAAAGCATTTATGCGCGCAGTCGGCGAGGAGCTCGGCCTCACTCTCAGCGAACGCTTTGCCGCCGGAACCGTTTTTCTCAACCAGGACGATGCCCGCGCTGCCGACGCGCGCAAGACTATTGATTCGGCAATTCGGGAAACCGGGCTCGAGGTTGCTGGCTGGCGTGAGGTGCCTGTTGATCCTTCGGTTTGTGGTGAAGAAGCGCTCAAGACATTGCCGCACATCGAGCAGGTGTTCGTTAATGCACCGGACAATATGCCGCGCGGCCGTTTTAACCGACGCTTGTTCCTCGCTCGGCGCCGGGCGGAAAAACGTATTGGTGAAGGTGCCGCCTACGTAGCGAGCCTGTCGTCTGTCACGATCAGCTACAAAGGCATGATCATGCCGGGTGCGCTGCCCGAGTTTTATCCGGACCTCAAGGACCCGCGCCTCGAATCGTCCGTCTGTGTTTTTCATCAGCGTTTCTCGACCAACACATTACCGCAGTGGCGACTCGCGCAGCCGTTTCGATTTCTTGCCCACAACGGCGAGATCAACACGATTCAGGGTAATCGCAACTGGGCGCAGGCGCGCGCAAAAAACTTTATCTCGGACAAACTCGACGACATTTCCGATCTGGATCCGATCATTTCGCTAATCGGCTCCGATTCATCAAGCCTCGACAACATGCTCGAGGTCATGCGTGCTGGTGGTATGGACGTGTTGCAGGGCATGCGGATCCTGATGCCACCGGCCTGGCAGGCGGTCGACGATTTCGATCCTGATGTCAGGGCGTTTTATGAGTTTTTCGATTGCCAGATGGAGCCCTGGGATGGGCCGGCTGGAATCGTATTGACCGATGGACGTTATGCTGCTTGTTGCCTCGACAGAAACGGGCTGCGCCCGGCGCGCTTTGTCATCACCAAAGACCGACATATTACTGTGGCTTCCGAGATCGGCGTTTATGACTATGACGAGAAAGACGTTGTCGGCAAAGGGCGGCTTGGGCCAGGCGAGATGCTGGCCGTTGACCTGGTCAACGGCGTGCTGCTCGAGAACGACGAGATCCACGATATTCTGAAGACCCGCGCGCCGTACAAGAAGTGGCTCAAGAAGGGCGTTCGTTATCTGGACTCGGAACTCATCGATACGCACATCGCGGCAGAGCCGATGGATCCGGCCACGCTCGCCAGCTATCAGAAGATGTTCAATCTGACGCGCGAGGAGCTTCACGACGTTGTTTCGGTGCTGGCAAAGGCCGAACAGGAAGCGGTCGGTTCGATGGGTGACGACACGCCAATGGCTGTTTTGTCGGAGAAGATTCGTTCGCCGTTTGACTATTTCCGGCAACAGTTCGCACAGGTAACCAATCCGCCGATCGACTCGCTTCGCGAACGCATCGTCATGTCCTTACAGACGAATATTGGCCGTGAGTCGAGTTTGTTCGATATCGGCCCGCAACACGCTGAGCAAGTGATTATGAATTCGCCCGTGTTGTCGCAGCGCAAGTTGCGACAACTATTGAGCGACGACCTGTATGGCGACAGTCATGTGTTCATTGACCTCAATGTTGATGAGTCTTCATCTTTGCCCGAAGCGCTTGATCTTGTCTGTAGTCAGGCCGAAAAGGCCGTGCGAGATCACAACCTGATCGTGATTCTGAGTGACCGCTACCTGAAGAAAGGCAAGTTGCCCGTGCATGCATTGCTGGCGACTGGTGCGGTGCACCATCATCTCGTTCGGCTTGGCCTGCGGTGCGACGCGAATATCATCGTCGAAACCGGTGTTGCTCGCGATTCACACCACTTCGCATGTCTGATTGCCTATGGCGCAACAGCGGTGTATCCGTACCTCGTTTATCAGTCGTTGCACGACATTGCGCAGCGCGGCAACCTCGATCGACAGCAACAACTCGGACGTAGTTACCGGCGTGGAATTCGCAAGGGCCTGTTCAAAGTCATGTCGAAAATGGGCATCTCATCCATATCGAGTTATCGCGGTGCGCAACTGTTCGAGATAGTTGGCATGCACGAGGATGTCGTCGCGCGATGTTTTGCGGGAACGACGTCGAGGATTCAGGGCACCAATTTCGCAGACCTGCTGGAAGATCAGCGGCAGCTTGCAAATTCAGCCTGGGAGCCTCGCCTGCCAGTCGTGCAGGGCGGCTTACTCAAATACACACACGGCGGTGAATACCACTGTTATAACCCTGATGTCGTGGCGACCTTGCAGTCGGCCGTACGATCCGGCGATTTCGAGCGTTACAAGGATTACGCGAGCCTGGTCAATGATCGGCCGATCGCAACGCTGCGCGATTTGATGACGACAAAGCCGATTGGTCCGCCGGTCAGTCTTGATGAGGTGGAGCCGGTAGAGGATATCCTCGTCCGTTTTGATAGTGCCGGGATGTCATTGGGCGCCCTGTCACCTGAGGCACATGAAGCCCTTGCGATTGCGATGAACCGTATCGGTGCGCGTTCAAACTCGGGTGAGGGTGGCGAGGACCCGTCACGATATCGGACCGAACGCGTTTCGAAGATAAAACAGGTTGCATCGGGCCGTTTCGGCGTCACGGCAGAATACCTGGTCAATGCCGAGGTCATACAGATCAAGATCGCGCAGGGCGCTAAGCCGGGCGAAGGTGGCCAGTTACCCGGTCACAAGGTCAATAAAATGATTGCGCGGCTGCGCTACGCGAAGCCGGGCGTCGGCCTGATTTCTCCACCACCGCACCACGACATTTATTCGATTGAGGATCTGGCGCAGTTGATCTTCGATTTAAAGCAGGTCAATCCGGAGGCGCTCGTATCGGTCAAGCTTGTTGCAGAACCCGGCGTAGGCACGATCGCAGCGGGTGTGGTCAAGGCGTATGCCGATCTCATAACGATCTCGGGCTATGACGGCGGTACTGGCGCCAGCCCGTTGAGTTCGGTCAAGTACGCGGGCAGTCCCTGGGAGCTCGGTTTGTCCGAAGCGCACCAAGTGCTGCGCGGCAATGACCTGCGGCACAAAGTTCGTCTGCAAACCGACGGCGGCCTGAAAACCGGTGTTGATGTCATAAAGGCTGCGATGCTGGGCGCCGAAAGCTTCGGCTTCGGTACCGCGCCAATGGTTGCCCTGGGCTGCAAGTATTTGCGCATCTGTCACCTGAACAATTGCGCGACGGGCGTGGCGACGCAAAACAATATCCTGCGCAGCGAGTACTTCGTCGGCTTGCCCGAGATGGTTATCAATTTCTTCCGCTTTGTGGCCGAAGAGACGCGACTGCTTATGGCAGAACTTGGTGCTCGCAAACTGGATGAACTGATTGGCCGGGTCGATCTGCTTGCATTACAGACTGGCGCCACGGAGCGTCAGGCGCGTCTTGACCTGTCACCCATCGTGTCTGCAGAAGGACTTGCTAAAGATGCGCCGCAATTCTGCACGGATTTGCGTAACGAGCCGTTTGACAAGGGCGAGCTCGCAGAAGAAATGCTGGCCACCACAATGTCGGTGATCACGGCGAAAGAAGGTGGCCGTTTCGGCTTCGAGATACGTAACTTCAATCGCTCAATCGGTGCACGGCTCGCGGGTGAAATCGCACGACAGCATGGCAATGTGGGAATGCGTGATGCGCCTCTCGACATTCTGTTGCGCGGTACGGCGGGGCAGAGTTTTGGTGTCTGGAATGTTGCAGGGCTCAACCTGACCCTGATCGGCGATGCGAACGACTATGTTGGCAAGGGCATGGCTGGTGGCCGGATCGTTATTCGGCCGCCTGAAGATGTGGACTACGTCGCGCATGAAACGGCCATTATCGGCAATACCTGTTTGTATGGCGCGACAGGCGGAACACTGTTTGCGGCAGGTACTGCAGGTGAGCGGTTTGCGGTTCGAAACTCGGGAGCGACAGCGATCATTGAGGGTGCGGGCGATCACTGTTGTGAGTACATGACCGATGGCGTCGTTGTCGTACTTGGTCGAACGGGAGTCAATTTTGGCGCCGGCATGACAGGCGGATTTGCGTATGTTCTCGATCTCGACCGCGACTTTGTCGATCGCTACAACCACGAGCTCATCGATATCCACCGCATTACGCCCGAGAGCATGGAGGCACATCTGCATCACCTGCGCGCGCTGATCATGCAGCATGTGGAGGCAACCGGCAGCGAATGGGGCGAGCAGATCCTCGAGGACTACCGCACGTTTTTGCCGAAGTTCTGGGTCGTAAAGCCCAAGGCTGCGGAACTGGGATCGCTTATCAAATCCCTGCGACAGGCCGCCTAAAAAGACCATGGCCAAGCATCCGCTCCAGTTCCTGGAAATCCCGCGACGCGATCCTGACAAGGAAGCGCCTGAAGAGCGTATCCAGCATTTTGGCGAGATCTACGGTCAGTACGATGGCGCAAGCGCGGCGGCACAAGCCGGCCGCTGTCTGTCCTGCGGCAATCCGTATTGCGAGTGGAAGTGTCCGGTTCACAATTACATTCCGAACTGGCTGGATCTCGTCGAGCAGGGCAAGTTGTTCGAGGCGGCCGAGTTGTCGCATCAAACGAACTCGCTGCCGGAGATTTGCGGGCGCATCTGCCCGCAGGATCGCTTGTGCGAAGGTGCCTGCACCTTGAACGACGGTATCGGCGCAGTTTCGATCGGCAACGTCGAAAAATACATTACTGATGAAGCGCTCAAACAGGGCTGGCGGCCTGACATGTCGCATGTCATCGATACGGGTAAGTGCGTCGGCATCGTGGGCGCCGGTCCTGCCGGGCTAGCAGCTGCCGATGTCCTGGCACGGCAGGGAATTCGTTCGGTTGTCTATGACGCATACCCCGATGTTGGTGGTCTCCTGACATACGGAATTCCGCCGTTCAAGCTCGAGAAACAAGTCGTCGCACAACGCCGCCAGATTCTCGAAGGTATGGGCGTGCGGTTCGTGTTGGACACGCGAATTGGTTCAGACAAGCCATTCGCAGAGTTGCTTGAAGAGTACGACGCCGTCTTTCTCGGCATGGGTACTTACAAGTACGTGCGCGGCGGCTTTGCCGGTGAGGAGCTTGAGGGCGTGCATGAAGCCTTGCCATATCTTGTTGGCAATGTGTATCGGGAACTCGGATACGAAGACAAGGCGACACCGTATATCGACCTGGCGCAGAAGAAGGTCATTGTGCTCGGCGGCGGCGACACGGGAATGGATTGTGTCCGCACAGCGGTTCGGCAAGATGCCGCGAGCGTTCAGTGCGCCTATCGTCGCGATGAGGAAAATATGCCGGGATCAAGGCGCGAAGTGCGCAACAGCAAGGAAGAAGGTGTTGAGTTTTTGTTCAATCGGCAACCGCTCGAAATCATCGGCAAAGATCGTGTTACGGGCGTCAAGGTAATTACGACCGAGCTCGGTGAGCAGGGGTCAGATGGCCGGCGCCGTCCCGAGCCCGTCCCGGGCACCGAAGAAATATTGCCAGCCGATGCTGTTGTTATCGCATTCGGTTTTCAGCCGGACCCACCGGCGTGGTTCGAAGACTTCGCAATAGAAACTCTTCCGAGCGGTCGCGTTCGCGTGGCATCACTCGGCGAGCATCCGTTCCAAACGACCAACCCGAAAGTATTTGCGGGTGGCGACATGGTGCGTGGCTCCGACCTCGTCGTCACTGCCGTTTTCGAGGGCCGTGAAGCCGCGAAAGGTATCGCGGCGTACCTGGGTGTGTAAATTGGCCCGCACGAGCTCGCAGCTGGCATCAATCGCTGCACAGCACTGCGCTCGGGATGCTTCTCTCACTCATGGCTCCCTGCGGTCCGCTTTACTTCGTTCGATAAGCATCCCTCTCGCAGGCTCTCCGTAGTTCGGGAGGGCTGCTACGTGTGCGCTATCTCTTTTTCGGTGAACAGGTAGTCCTTCAGTTCCTTATCCATCGCAGGATCTTTGCGGCGGATCCATTCGAGCACCATCGCGGCATGCTCTTTCTCTTCATCGCGATTGTGCGCAAGGATGGCAGCCAGCTCTTTGTCCTTGCAGGCGTCAACACGCTGGTTGTACCAGTCCACGGCCTCGAGCTCTTCCATCAATGAAGTGATCGCGCGGTGCATGTCGCGGGTTTCATCGCTCAGTTCGTTGATGGGTTCGTGATATCCCTCATTCGCCACGGCTGTCTCCTGTTAATGCAATGCAAATGGTCACACCGTCTGCGGTGTTCTCTGCGCTAATTCTACCGCCATGTCCTTCGGCAATGAGCCTTGCTACGTATAAACCGAGACCCAGATGTTTGTTGTCCTCGCCGGGCCGCATCGACACCATCGAGTCGAACATCTGGTGACGCATCCGTCCGGGAAGCGGCGGACCAGGGTTTGTCACCGTCAGCAGCAAGGAATTGTCCGCCGCTGCCAGCCCGAAAGTGATCGTATCTCCATCCTGGCTGAAGCCGACGGCGTTATCGACAAGCTTGTCGAGCATCTGAATGATCAGCTCCGGGGAGCCTTGTGTTGTCGCGGTATCAAGCTCTGTAGCAAAGTTGAAGTTGCGATTCGGGTAGACATCCCGGTAAGCAGCAACAGTAGAACTTAATGCAGCGCGAAGATCATACGTCTCCGGCTCTGCATGCTGCATGAGCTCTTCTACCCGGCTGGCTTCACTCATTGCAGTGAGGATTCTACGCAGTCGTTCGGCCCCGTCTCGCGCTCTCGCCGCATACTCTGTGGCAGCCTCGTCCAGTTGCTCGTGTTCGAGGTTCTCGAGCGAAGAGGTGACGATGGCGAGTGGCGTTCGCAACTCATGCGACAGCTTGGATGCCAGCGTGCGCAGGTACTCGTTGTAATCACCGAGCTGCCGAAGCACATGCGAGAAGCTGCGCGACAAGTCGCCGATTTCGTCGCCGGCATGCTGGCTGGGTAAAACGGCGCGCAGATTATCGCTCTCAACCGCTTCTTCGGCGGCAACACTCAGTCTGCGAATACGACGTGACAGCCAGGTGGCATAGCCGAGCAGTGTCCCGGCGACAAGCAGCGTCGCGATCAGGGTGACATTGATCAGTCGGACCAGGCCCTGATTGGTCAGGCTAAGAATGGCGTCCGTTCCTTGCTGCAACACCACTGCACCTAACGTCAGGTCATCGACGATTACAGGCTGTGCAGCAGCAACAACGGCCCTGCCGGTGGCGGAGCTGCGGAACCAGCTTACCGATTCGTTGTCGGCCAGAGCCTGCACAATATAATTCTGCTGCTCACGACCGCTCGGGTCAGGTTGAGCAAGTTCTGCCTCCTGGCCCGACTCAACTAGCGCGCCATAGATGAACCGCAACAAGGATGAGCCGGCACTCGCCGCATCCGCATTCGCAACCGACAAGTCTCCCCCCCGGGCAATTCGCCAACCTGACGCATCGGTGACCAACATTCGCAGACCCGACTGTGCATGGTTTGCGAGAACGGCAGTCAACTCGGGTGATATTGTGACAAACGCTCCCGGCGTACGTGCCGTGAAGCTCACGCTGCGCACGGGCGGTTGGAGTTCATCGGCGGTGTTGCTGACCATGATGCCCAGGTGCGTGCCCAGTTTGCTAGCCGGAATGCGGGCTTCAATCCTGTAGCCACCGGGAACGTCCTGCCAATACGAAAGGACTGAGTGGTCCGATCTAAAGCCATATTCGTTTCGAATGACGGCGACAATATTCCCAGGCGCCTCGGCCGCGAAAGTGATTGTCTCGTTGAGATAGAGAGGGCTTGTATTGATCAGGCTGACGCGATCAGAGAAGTGTGGTCCATCGTCGAGTGCAACCGCTCCAGGACGGCTAAAAACGACATTCCTGTCGCTGACTTCGACGTACAGGTAGACGGCCTGATCGATAAGGCCGATAGCAAATCTGATCGGCCCGTCGGCGCCACGCAGTGGTCGCAGGGAGGATCGCTCGAGCGTCCAGTCATCGAAGTAACCGTCTATCTCGGGCCGGGTCTCGAGAGGATGTCCATAAATCTGATCGCCGAAGGCAGGAGTGGTGCTTTGCGGCGCCGGAAACTCCTCGGGATGTTGTGCGAGTGAATCCGCGATCGCGCGGGCCAGTCCCGCAAGCATCTGTTGTTGTCCGGCGCGAAGGGCAGATTCGGTCTCGTGTATGAACTGGTAGCCGGCCCAGGGCAGAACAAGTATCAGCAAACTGACGAGTAGCAACTGCCGCTTGAGATTCATGTCTGGCTGCAGGCGCTAGTCGGCAAGCCAGCGGTAGCCCATGCCATAGACAGTCTCTATCGCATCAAAGCCTGCATCGATAGCAACAAACTTGCGACGAATACGCTTGATGTGTGAGGTGATCGTGTTGTCATCGAGTACAGCCTGTGCGGCGTCCATCAATTGTTGTCGATTCTTTACGTGACCCGGATAACGAGCCATCGCATGCACGAGCCAGAACTCGGTCAGGGTCAGACCAACGGGATGGGTCTGCCAGTGTATGGTCATGCGATCCGTATCGATCTCGAGATCACCGCGAACGAGGCGACTGTCCTTCGACTGCGGTTTCTGCATGGCGTCAAGTCGCCTGAACAGAGCTGCGATGCGAGCCATCAGGTGCGGCAGGCTGATGTCCTTGGTCAGATAGTCGTCGGCACCGAGGCGCAGCCCGGACACGGCGTCGAACTCGCTGTCGCGAGCGGTAAGGAAAATGATTGGCAGCTCGGCAGCTCGCGAGCGCAACTCCCTGCATAACTCGAAGCCACCTTCGACATCATCCCTGAGGTTCACATCGATGACGACAAGATCGGGTAAGCGCGAATCGAAGGCCTGCATCGCAGGCTCGCGGGCGTCATAGGCGTCCACGTTGTATCCCTCGCGCTTGAATGCCGCGACGTAGTTTTCACGAATAGCAGCTTCGTCTTCAACAATCGCAATACGTTTGGCCAGAATATTCTCCTGAATTCACTCGAGCGGTCGTCGCGGCTCAAGCCGTTCCCACAGCTGTTTCATGTATCTGGCCACAATTTGCCACATTACGCCGGTGCATTGCCATGCCGCAGTCCACGGGCAGTCCTTTTGAGCTGTTGCAATACATCGCAACAAAGAAGGAGACCCGTGATGGCCAAACACCAACCCGCAGGAGTGCGGTGCCTGCTGATTCTGGCAATTCTCGCGCTCGGCCCGGCGGCCGCAGACGAACCGACGCCCCATGAGATGCAGACAGGCAGCCTCCTGATGCGTATGAGTGCAGGGTACGTAACGGCGACATTGCTGAATACGGACGTCAAGATCAATGTCAACGGACTCGTAGCCCGCGTTTCGGTCATGCAGGAGTTCAGGAACGAAGGCGACGAGTGGGTCGAGGGCATCTACGTATTTCCGCTTCCGGACGAAGCGGCAGTCGATCATATGCGTCTCTATATCGGCGATCGATTTATCGAGGGCGAGGTACGGGAAAAAGAGCAGGCACGAAAAGAGTATGAGCAGGCGAAACAGGCTGGTAAAAAGACCAGCCTGGTTGAGCAGCAGCGCGCGAACCTGTTTACAACTTCCGTGGCGAACATCGGGCCCGGTGAATCGGTGATCGTCGAAATCGACTATCTCGAGAATATTCGTTACGACGACGGTACCTTCAGTCTGCGTTTTCCAATGACACTGACGCCGCGATACATATCAGGAACGGCGGCGTCCGACCGGCAAGGTAGCGGTTGGTCGGCGGATACCGACCTTGTCGATGACGCATCGCTGATCACACCGCCAATGGTTGGCGCATCGCGCGGCCACCGGGTGTCCTTACAGGTGGACGTCAATGCAGGAATGCCGCTCGAGATCATTGCGAGCCGTTATCACCCGGTGAATGTCGCAGAAGCGAATGGGCGCTACGCTGTCACGCTCGCTGCCAGCCAGGTCGCAATGGATCACGATTTCGAGTTGCTGTGGCGTCCAGTCGCATCATCCGCCCCAAGGGCGATGGCTTTTATCGAAACGGTTGACGCGGAACCACACTACTTGCTCATGGTCGTACCGCCCGACATCGACGAGTCATCCACCGCACGCATACCTCGAGAAATGATCTTCATTGTCGACACGTCCGGTTCGATGCATGGCGTCTCGATCGAACAGGCACGGCAGGCATTGCGGCGCGCGCTTGACGGGTTGCAGCCCGGGGACCGATTTAACGTCATCGAATTCAACTCCCATGCAAACGCCTTGTTTGCGCACAGCGTTGCGGCGGACACAAACAACATTGCGCGAGCGCAAGACTTCGTCAAAAAGTTGCAGGCGAACGGCGGTACCGAGATGCAATCCGCATTACGTCTCGCGCTGCAGAAGCCGCCGGTGGAAGCGTACCTGCGGCAGGTCATCTTCATTACGGATGGGGCTGTTGGCAATGAAGAAGGATTGTTCGAGTTGATCGCGGCGCGTCTCGGCAATGCTCGGCTGTTCACCGTGGGCATTGGATCGGCTCCCAACAGCTGGTTCATGCGCAAGGCGGCCGAGACCGGGCGTGGCACGTTCACGACGATTAGTGCCCTGCATGAAGTTGGCGAAAAAATGGATCGCCTGTTTCGCAAACTCGAGCACCCACAGGTCACGAACATCGAATTGCAATGGCCCGGCGGAACTGTAGTCGACACCTACCCGGCCATCGTTCCGGACCTTTACCTCGGCGAGCCGATTTCAGTCAGAGTCAAGGCGTCGGGGCCGTTTCGCCCAGGCGACTCCATTCGCATAGTGGGCGATTCGATCGGCGGAGCATGGGCGCGAGACCTTATCCTGAACGTCGATGCACAAAGCCCGGGCGTGGCGGCCTTGTGGGCGCGCGCCCGTATTGCAGATCTGCATGACAAAGAGCGGCGAGGTGCAGATGCAGCCGAGACGCGATCTGCCATTGTGGAAACTGCCCTCGCGCACCATCTCGTCAGCAAGTACACGAGCCTTGTCGCTGTCGACAAAACCCCGGTTCGCCCCGCCGGCGACCCGCTTACGAGCGAACAGGTGCCGAATCTGATGGCGCACGGTCAAAGCGGAGCGGCGATTTTCGGTTTTCCGGCCACAGCAAGCGACGCCCCGAGCTTGCGACTAAGCGGGATGATCGCTCTGTTAGCAGCGCTATTGCTTCTCGCAATGTCCGCGCCGCAAAGGAAGGTTCGCTGTGGCCTGGCCCACTAGGTCGCCGCGGAACCTGATCGTGGCGTGTCTGCTTTGTCTCGGTTTCTGGCAGATTGGCCAGGGTGCATACATTCCAGCCAAAGCATGGTTTGCGCAGGAACTGATGCAACGGGCTTGGACACGTGCCGCTGTAGAAAAAGACCAGCAGGCACCCTGGCCCTGGGCAGACACCTGGCCCGTTGCGCGGCTGTCGGCCAAGTCAGGCGATGTTGATCTGATCATTTTGGCCGGCGGGTCGGGTCGCACACTGGCCTTTGGTCCGGGTCACCTGAGTGCAAGCTCGCTGCCCGGTGAGAAAGGCAATAGCGTTATAGCGGGACACAGAGACACGCACTTCAGTTTTCTTCGTGACATCGAGATCGGTGAGTCACTGCTCATAGAAAAAATCGGTGGTCGCAGACATCTGTACAAGGTGATCGGCATCGATGTGGTTGACTCTCGCCGCGGAAGTTTGTTGCTCGATACGGAGGATGCAATTCTGAGCCTTGTAACCTGCTACCCCTTCGAAGCACGCGAAGCAGGCGGGCCCATGCGCTATGTCGTTACGGCGAAGAAGGTTTTCTGATAGCCGCTATTCGCAACAGTGCAGCGATGCTGATTGCATCGGTGATATCACCGTTTTCGACCATCGCAAGAGCGTCCAGGAGTGACAGTTTGCGAATTTCGAGGTCTTCGGTCTCTTCGAACTCGGGTTCGCCTTCGGTCAGACTCTCCGCGAGGTAAACAATACCCACCTCGTCAGTTATCGAATTACTCGTGTGCAGCCGCATGAACTCGGTCCACTTGTCGGCGGCGAGGCCGGTTTCTTCCTTGAGTTCTCGCTTCGCCGCCGCCAGCGGTTCCTCGTCGAGAGGTGCACCCCCCATCGGCAACTCCCATGACCAGGCATCGAGCGTGTAGCGCTCCTGGCCGACAAGCCAGACATTATCCTCATCATCGAGTGGAACAATCGCAACGGCGCGATTCTTGAAATGCACGTAGCCGTATTGATTTGTGCCCCCACCGGGGTTGATTACTTCATCCTCAAGAATCCGCATCCAGTCATTCTCCCAGACTGTTCGCGATTTCAATTTCTTCCAGCCCATCGTGAAACGCCACATTGAAGTCGGGCGTCGATGATAACCTATGTGCTTTCCGACCCCCCTGCCACACCCGGGTACCAATGCAATCAGAGAAAGCCAGGCTCACTGAAGGTCCGGTTGGGCATCACCTTGTCGCGATGACCGCCCCTGTGCTACTCGGCATCATCACGATGATGGGCCAGGCGTTGATTGATGCCTGGTTCCTGGGGCGGGTCGGAGATCGCGCACTCGCCGCTCACGCTTTCAGCTTTCCGATTCTGATGATTGTAACGAGCGTAGCGATCGGGCTCGGCGCAGGTACCTCGTCGGTCGTCGCGCGCGCTATCGGCTCCGGGGACCATCGCCGCGCACGCCGCCTGGCGACAGATAGCCTGTTGTTGTCCTTTCTTATTACTGCCGCCGTGGCGCTGCTCGGTGTGCTCACTATCACACCACTGTTTCGGCTGCTCGGGGCGCCTGAAGACATGATTCCGCTAATCCGCGGATTCATGATCATCCTATATTCCGGTGTACCGTTCGTAGTCGTCGGCATGGTTGGGATGGCGAGTATGCGTGCGACCGGCGATACGCGGCTGCCGAGCAAACTGATGATCGCGGGATCGATTCTGAACGTCGTCCTGGATCCGATTCTTATTTTCGGCCTCGGTCCTGTCCCGGCGATGGGACTGAATGGCGCTGCGATGGCTGCCTTGCTTGCACGCGGAGCGATATTTGTCGGTGCGGTGTACCTTTTACACGGCAGGATGAATATGCTCACATTCGACAAGCCCGATCCGGGTGAGCTCAGGAAATCCTGGAAAGACATCTTGCATGTTGGATTGCCGGCGGCCGGTACGAATGCTGTTGTGCCGGTTGGCGCGGCGATTATTACCGCGATGATCGCAAGCTATGGACCCGAAGCCGTCGCCGGCTTCGGCGTCGCGAGCCGAATCGAATCGATGACGCTTGTCGTTTTCTATGCCATGTCGGCGATCATCGGCCCGTTCGTGGGTCAGAACCTGTCGGCCGGCAAGGAGTCGCGAATACTGCAGGCATTGCGGCTGTGCACCTTGTTTTGCGTGGCGAGCGGCTTGCTGATGGCCATAGTCCTTGCAGTACTGGCGGACTTTCTGCCTGCGTTGTTTAGCAGCAGCACCGAGGTAGTGAGTATGGCCAGCTTGTTCTTGTGGATTGCGCCGATCAGCTACGGCGCCTACGGCATGGTGATGGTCATGAATGCGTCGTTTAATGGTCTTGGTCGCCCAATGCCGGCTGTCGGTATCAGCGTGGGTCGCATAGTGGTGTTGTACCTGCCGCTGGCGTTTGTGGGCATGTACCTTTTTGATGCGCAGGGAATATTTGCGGCCTATGCGGCCGCAAACATAGTGTCAGGGGTCGTTGCCTACCAGTGGGCGAAGAAAACGGTCCGCCAGCAGCTTAGTCAGCGAACCGCGATAGTCGAATGAGCCTCAGGCGGGGTTTTCCGCGCCTTGACCCAGATCGTCGCCAGATTGCTGTTTAGCCTGTTCTCTCTCTTCAGCTTGCTGCTGCCGCTCGAGTCTCTGCTCAGCTTTCACTTGCTGGCGTGCGCGCAGGCGCATCGAGAAAATCGACAGGCTCCAAATGCAACAGACGAAACCAACACCGAAATATAAGAAGGACAGAGAGTAGTCAAAGCCCAGGTACGTTCCGGAAGACATGAACAACAAACCCAGCAGTAACCAGAACTGCGGGATGCGTTCGTAAATTGGCGTAGGTAGCCACATAATCGTTCTCACAAGTCATCTATGGGGAATCGCGACCACAAAATGGCTCGATTGGTTAGCGGATGGTAGGAGATCAATCACAGGAATCTATTTGTGATCAAAGTTTGCTGCCAAAGTGAGACCTGTTTCACAGTGCTTCGGACTGCACCCGCTGCTAGACAACCTGCGGCAAGACTTTGCGACGATAGCCGATGTGCATGCCGACTCCACGGCTTGCCATAAACAGGGTGAATGCGAGCCAGAGGCCATGATTGCCATACCCCTGCAGCAGGAACCAGGCAGGCAGGAAGATGCCGAACGTCGAAAAAACCATAATGTTGCGCATCTCCCTGGCCCGGGTTGCGCCGACATACACACCGTCATAGAGGAATGACCAGACCGATACGAGTGGCGACAGAACAAGCCAGGGGAGGTAGCGCATGGCCGTCGCGCGAACCTCGGGAAGGTCGGTCAGTAAGCGAATCAGTAACGGCCCGACGACAAGGTAGAACAGACAGAACCCGACGGAGAACATGAGAGACCACTTGAGTGCGAGGCGGACCCATCGTTCGAGTGCGTCACGGTCCTTCTGGCCAACTGCCTTTCCAACCAGCGCCTCAGCAGCGTGTGCGAAACCGTCAAGTGCCATAGAGGTCAGGAGCTGCAAGTTCATCAACACCGCGTTCGCAGCGAGGATCAATCCACCGAGCCTTGCACCCTGTGCGGTTACAAATGCGAAGGTGAACATCAGGGCCATTGTGCGAACAAAGAGATGTGCATTGACTGCAAAGAATGCTGAATAGGCTCGAATATTAAACAGGCGGGCTAGTGGCCAATGACCCGCTCGTTTGTGCAAGGCCTTCGCCGCAAATACCAGGCCAACGAGCAAGCCGCTGTATTCTGCGAGTACGGAAGCGAGCGCCACGCCATCGACCTTCATGCCGAGGCCGATAACGAAGAACAGATCCAGCACGATATTCGTGACGTTTATCGTCAGGAAGATGAGCAACGGAACGCGCGCGTTCTGCAAGCCGAGAAACCAACCGATTAAGGCGTAGTTTGCCAACGTTCCTGGCGCGCTCCAGATGCGAATCGAAAAGTACTGCAGGGCGAAAGCTTCGACGTCGGGCTCGGCGCCGATCAGGCTCATTGCGATTCGCCCGATCGGAATCTGCATCGCGATCAGGGCAATCGCAATCAGCGTTGCGACGATGATGGCCTGACCCAGCGACACACGCAGACCGTCATTGTCGTCTGCTCCATATCGCTGGGCAGCGATTCCGGTCGTACCCATACGCAGGAAATTCATCCCGGTATAGAGAAAGCCAAATATAGTGCCGCCGATGGCGACAGCCGCAAGATATGTCGGGCTTTCGAGATGGCCGGTTACGCCGGTATCGACCATGCCCAGCAGTGGCACGGAGATATTCGACAGAATCATCGGCGCAGCGATGCGCCAGACTTCGCGATTCCCGGACAGGCGAGTTGCGGTCAAGCGCCGCTCATCAGAAAGCGTTAGTGCCGGTCAATTCCTTGCCTACGACGAGCTGGTGAATCGTCTCCGTGCCCTCGTACGTGATCACACTCTCGAGATTCAGCATGTGACGTATGGGCACGTACTCTGCACTGATGCCGCTGCCGCCCAGGATGTCTCGTGCATCTCTTGCAACATCGATCGCCATCCGGCAGTTGTTCCATTTCGCGAGTGACACCTGCGTCGGGCTGAGATTGCCCTCGTCCTTGATGCGACCGAGTCGCAGTGACAGTAATTGAGCGGTGGTTATTCTGCGCGCCATGTCGGCGAGTCGAATCTGGATAGTCTGCGTGTGGGAGATGGGTCGATTGAATAGCACTCGGTCTTCCGTGTAACGCAGCACCTCATCAAGACAGGCCTGTGCTGCTCCGATGACACCCCAGGAGATGCCATACCGCGCTTGAGTCAAACAACTCAACGGGCCCTTAAGACCAGTGGTGCCCGGCAAAATGCTCGCTGCGGGAACCCGAACATTGTCGAGAAACAGTGCCGAGGTTACTGAAGCGCGCAATGAAAACTTGTTTTCGATTTCCTGTGTGGTGAATCCCGGCGTGCCCTTTTCGACAATGAAACCTTTGACGCCCTCGTCTGTCATCGCCCAGACAACCGCGGCATCGGCAAGATCACCGTTAGTAATCCACATCTTCGAGCCATTGATGATCCAGTCGTCACCATCACGCTTGGCGTGCGTCTTCATATTGCCCGGATCGGAGCCACCCTGTGGCTCGGTCAGGCCGAAGCACCCGATCGCCTCGCCTCGGGCCATAGCCGGCAACCAACGTTGCTTTTGTTCCTCGGAGCCGTAGGCATGGATAGGAAACATGACCAAACTGCTCTGCACGGACACAAAACTTCTCAAGCCGCTGTCACCACGCTCAAGTTCCTGGCAAATCAGTCCGTAGCAGACGCTGTTCAGACCGGCGCAGTCGTAACCATCGATCGAACTGCCGAACAGGCCGAGTTCAGCTACCTGCGGAATCAACTCGGGAGGAAACCGGTGTTGCTCGAAGGCCTCGCGCATGATCGGTATCACCTGGTCGTCGACAAACCGGGCGACAGTATCCTGCACCATATGCTCGTCCTCGGTGAGTTCGGAACGAACATCAAATAAATCGAGTGGGTCAAGTTGTGAGGTTTTTGTGTTCAAAACGGAATTCCAATACGGCGGTAAAGTACAGACAACAACCAGGCCGGGCCGATCATCATCAGTTGTAAATCCTGTAATACGGGGCGCAAGCTTTTCTGTTTGCGGTGGCCCATCCAGAGGCCGATGATACCGGCGAGCAACACGCCAAGCGACACGCGCAGCGGGGAGAATTCCGATTGCGCCAGCCATGTTTGTATGCCGGCTACGCCGACGATAAACGGCAACATTCCTATCGCGAGCGACAGCGAAATAATGAAGTAATACATCACGGTCGCCATCAGAAATGCGGTGCCCCAGTTGAGCAAAGGTGAGATCTCGAAGAACTCATCTGGAATCGGCAAGGTCCACAGTAGCCCCACGGTACCGAGCACGACCATGGGTACCGCAGCCCAATAGACCACAGGGTTAGTCAGGTCACTGTGAGTTTCCTCGTAGCGGGTGAGCCAGCCGTCTGTCTCAGTCATTGCAAGTCTCGGCCTCCGGGCTCGCTATTCTACCCGACAGTATGAGTCTGGAGGCCTATAATCGGGACTTGCCGACTGGTCTGATACAAATAAGAACAAGGCGGGCCGCAAATCGAAAAGCGTTACAAAAAGAACGCGTCAGGATGCTGGATCGAAGATCGCGGGCTCGTCAAAAGACTATTGTCCGACGACCACGAGGGGTCGCGACATCAACGATTCGTCTTGGCCCTGCCGAATCGACAGTCGCTGCTGATTGCGCACAACATTGACCTGGCGCAAAGCGTGCCGGTCGGCCTGGGCGATCGAATCAAATTTCGCGGCATGTACGAGTGGAACGAGCTCGGTGGTCTGGTGCATTGGACGCATCATGACCCACACGGTATTGAGGACGGTGGCTGGATTCGCTACCGCCGGAAAGTCTACTCGTAATTTGAAGCCTGATCGCCCGCCGGGGCGGGCTCCAGCTAGGCTGCCATCGCCGTCCGCAGCTTCTTGATTGCATTCGC
>Ga0209271_10000156_pt1 | contig 23586 bp, 20 predicted proteins | sample tdAd002_FD_187123 | JGI IMG/M metagenome (GOLD analysis project Ga0209271, IMG submission 187123) | Marine sediment microbial communities from the Atlantic coast under amendment with organic carbon and nitrate - tdAd00.2 (SPAdes)... | ecosystem: Environmental > Aquatic > Marine > Coastal >... | reverse complement strand
CCTCGAGCATCGTATCGACAAGGCCCTGCGACCAGTCCTTGACCATGCCGTTTTTGGCGTAGGAACGAATGCCGTGGCCAAATGGCACGTCGTTGACAGTCTGCAGCACGGTGTAGTCCTGCACTGTGACCCCATCGGCGACCGGTGTGCCAATCTTGCGTAGCGGCTCTAGTTCCTTCTCACCGGCGGCCGGATCGCCGTTGTAGACGACGTCCACCATGATGATGCGTACGCCATCCGGCGTCGTGGCAAGCGTGGGTCCGACGTACATTTCATCGGACAGCCCTGCGGACCACTCGGCATAAAACTCGAGAATGTCCTTCGCATCCGAAACCGGCCAGACGATGCTGCCAGAGAACACATTGCGGTCGAATGGGTGCAGTTGGTACTCAAACTCGGTGGCCACACCGAAGTTGCCGCCGCCACCGCGAATCGCCCAGAACAGATCGGGCTCTTCTTCGGCGCTGATGCGCCGAACCTCGCCATCGGCCGTCACGATTTGCGCACCCGTGACATTATCGATCGTCAGCCCATATTTGCGGTTCAGGCGACCAAAACCACCGCCCAGCGTATAGCCGCCAACACCAGTATGTGAGACAACGCCCGCCGTCGTAACCAGGCCTTGAGCAAGAGCCGCGGCGTCCAACGCGCTGAGTAATGCCCCGCCCTGGGCAGTTGCGCGTTGGGTTTCGGGGTTCGCAGTTGCTGTGTTCATCTGCGACAAGTCGATCATCAGCCCGTCATCGCAAACCGATTTGCCGGGCCAGCTGTGGCCGCCGCCGCGAACCGCAACGAGCAGTTCGCGCTCACGGGCAAAGGTTACCGCCTGACTAACGTCATCGGCATTCAAACAGCGCGCGATCAGGGCCGGCCTTTTGTCGTGCATGCCGTTCCAGACCGTACGGGCACTGTCGTAGTCGGCATGGCCAGACAGCAAAACCGGACCTGTCATGCTCTCGCCAAGCTCCTTGATGGCTGCTTTTTCAAGCTCGAGCTCGGCACCACTGAGCGAGATGCCACGAATACTTGCTTCGGCCTGTGTGGCTACCGGGGCCTTCTTCCCGCAGCCAGGCAGGATCGGAATTGCGGCGGCGACGCCGGCGGCTATCGCTGTGCGACAGAATTTGCGTCTATCCATGATTATTCCCCTAGTTATTATATATGCCTCAGGTCAAGTGCCACCGCCGGAAACAACCAGCAATGGTCAAGGTGCCTGCGTTTTCAAATTTTGTTCTTTTCAACTTGGATGAACGTTGCTGTTCAGGCGGAACAGGTTGCCCGGATCGAACTCTCCCTTTATTTTGCTGAGGCGCTCATACGCCGGGCCGTAATTGCCCACGGCCTCAGCGCCGTCAAAATCGATGTTGTCGTAGTAGCCGCCCATAAATGGTTCGAGGTCGTAATACCACTCTCGTGACAGGGCGATGCCGGATTCGTCATCCGCCGGATCCATCCAGCCACCACCAACACCGAGCATCGTCTCCGCATTTCGGTGCGGGAACGCTGTATCGGACTCGCCAACACGTTTGGCAGCGCCGCCAAGCGTGTGCGTAAACATCGCGAGGCGTGGATCATTTTTGTAGGACTCGATCATCATGTCGACCAGGCCCTGAGTGATTTCGCTGACCATGCCGTTCTTGATGTAAGAGCGGACGCCGTGGCCGAACGCAGCGTCTTCCTGCGTTTGCATGACGTTGTAGTCCTGCATCATGACGCCATCGTCCATCAGCGTGCCGATCTTCCGCAACGGATCCAGTTCTTTTTCGCCGGCGGCAGGGTCGCCGTTATAGACAACCTCCATCGCGACCGCACCGGAACCGTCCGGTAGCGTGATCATCGCCGGGCCAACGTACATCTCATCGGACAGGCCGACATACCACTCACCGTAAAACTCGAGAACGTCACGCGCCTGTGCGATCGGCCAGACCAGCATGCCCGAGAGCAAATTGCGCTCAAACGGATACAGCTCGAACTCGAATTCGGTCACTACCCCAAAGTTGCCACCACCACCGCGAATGCCCCAGAACAAATCGGTGTTCTCGTCGTCGCTGGCGCGCCGAACCTTGCCGTCCGCTGTGATGATCTCGGCAGACCGCAGGTTGTCGATCGCAAGACCGTACATTCTATTGAGGCGACCCATGCCGCCCCCAAGCGTGAAACCGCCGACGCCTGTGTGTGAGACAACACCGGCCGTCGTTATAAGGCCATGCTCAAGCGACGCGGCATCAAGCGCGCCAAGCAAGGCACCGCCTTTTGCGTAAGCCCGGCGCCTGTCGGGATCGGCCGTGACCGTGTGCATTTGGGAAAGGTCGATCATGATGCCGTCATCGGCAACCGACTTGCCTGGCCAACTGTGGCCGCCGCCGCGAACCGCCGTTAGCAATTCACGCTCACGCGCAAACGTAACGGCGTTACTTACGTCTTCGCTGTTCATACAGCGGGCGATAAGTGCCGGTCGACGGTCATGCATGCCGTTCCAGACCTTGCGGGCGTTGTCGTACTCGGGATGGCCCGACAGGATAACGGGCCCGGTCAGGCTCTCGCCAAGCTCCCGAACCGCAGCCTTTTCGAGTTCGATTTCCGCGCCGCCAAGGGAGATGCCCCGGATACTCATATCAGCCTGAGTCGCGACTGGCGCCTTGCGTTCGCAGCCAGGCAGCATGGGAATAGCTGCGGCAACACTGGCCGCAACGGCAGTACGGCAGAACTTGCGCCTGTCCATGATGAACCCCCGTGTCTGTTTTTACGTGCTTATCAGAACAATACTAGAGCTTTTGGACGAATTTGCCAGTTTCAGGGGTCTACTGGATGAGTTCGGTCTGTGGGTGAAAGGTGTACCAGGCAAACCAATACAGGCGTATCGGCACAAGCGCATCTTCGGAACCCTCTCGCTCAAGAGACACGAAACCATCGTCATGCAATGTCACGTTGTGGACCAGACCATTGTGCTCGTGACTGAAATTGCGATGCTCCTGGAGCAAAGACTCTGTATACGCCACGGGCCCCTCTTCCAGGTCGAAGCCGAAGACAACCGACTTCGGGTGGATGCGGTTGTCCTCCTCGCTGACAGGAAAGACGATGCGTGTCGAATCGCGATACTTGCCATAGTGATCTGTCGAATAGTCCTCGACAAACCCGGTATCGGTCGACAAAACCAGGGTGTCCGGGTGCGCGGCCTTCCAGCGCGACCAGCGAGCCATCGTGACCGGGATGAGATCGAGTTTCTTGCCGGTCAGGGGGCCGACGATGCCCTTTGCCTCAATCTGGTCCCATAGCGTTTCGGTTGCGCGGTCGTACAAGACAAGGTCACTGTTGTAGAGAACGCCCGATACGCCGAACTCGGTAAGCTCGCCGTCGACTGTGCGACGTAGGCCAACAGCGGAGCCGCACAATGGGCACCAGGTTATTGCGATGGCGTCACCCGCGATCATGTCATTGACTATCTCGTGATGATCGAGGATTTGTGCCGGATACGCGCGATGCTCGCCACCATACGAAATGCTAATGACTACGGCATCGTCGGCAACATGCACTGCGTCAGCGGCCGCCACGAATTTCGGCCTGTCGATGGATGGGATGCAATCGCGGGCCGGACAGCCCTGCTGCAGATCATCAAGCGCAACCGTCTTCGTGGTTGACTCATCGAAGCCGAAGGTTTCAGCAAGGATATCGGTATCGTAACTGCGTTGCGCGTTGGCGTTGATCGCCATCACCTGCGCACAAAATGCGACCAGAACGAGAACGAATACCCGCATCAATTGCTGGCGCCGGCGGGGGCATCATGTTCTGATTTCAGCGCGCGGCCCATCAAGGCGGCGACAGCCTCTCGCGGTGAGGCGCCTTCATACAGGATTCGATAAACCTCGTGACAGATCGGCATCTCGACGCCGAGTTTCTCGGCGACTTCCCTGACCGCCTCGGCAGCCAGAACACCCTCGACGACCTGTTGAATTTCCTCTTTCGCTTCCTCGATTGACATGCCACTTGCAAGCGCGAGCCCCATGCGCCGGTTTCGCGACAGGTTGTCGGTGCAGGTCAGAACGAGATCGCCCATGCAGGCAAGCCCCATGAACGTCTCACGCTTCGCGCCGAGCGCAGTGCCGAGACGGGTCATCTCGGCAAGGCCACGGTTGATCAGTGCAATACGGGCGTTAGCGCCGAAGCCCAGGCCATCGGACATGCCGGCGCCGATAGCAAGGACATTCTTGATCGCACCACCTACTTCAACGCCGATTATGTCGTCGGACGTGTAAGCGCGGAAATTATCACTGGAAAGCGATTTGGCCAGCGCCGCCGCAAAGCCAGAGTCCTTGGCCGCGACAGTCATCGCTGTTGGCAAGCCCTCTGCGACTTCCTTGGCGAAGGTTGGTCCCGACAAAACCGCCATCGGACGATTACTGCCCAGCACCTCCTCCGCCACCTGGTGTGGCAGCTTGCCGCTGTGCAGTTCGAAGCCCTTGGTTGCCCAGCACACCCGTGAGTCCGGGCCCAGCAAAGGCTTTATCGTTGTTAATGTATCGCGCAAGCCGTGGCTGGGCACGACGACGAGAATATCTCGTGCGCCCTCGAGACAAGCTTCGAGGTTTGGGTTTGCGACGAGGTTGGGCGGAAAGCTGACGCCTGGAAGATAGCGGGCGTTTTCACCATCGGCCGCCATGGCCTCGAGCAGGTCGAGTTCGAGCAATCCGCCCAGGCGCACGTTGCTTCCACAGCGGGCAAGCTGCAGCGCCAGCGCCGTTCCCCAGGAACCGGCGCCGACGACGGCAATATTCTGTGCGATCTCTGCGCTTATCAGTGCTTCTCCAATCCTTCAGCTTCCTGCTGAGCCGCCTGCTGCCGCGACTGCATGTACAGCGCATCAAAGTTGATGGGCTGCAATACGAACTCGGGAAAACCACCCTTCTGAATAATGGTGCCGATAGATTCGCGTGCGTACGGAAACAGAATGTTGGGGCAGAAGCTGCCGACGATCGCGTTGAACTCTTCTTTGTCGTAACCGCCGATATCGAACAGACCGGACTGCTGAATTTCGACGAGGAACAATGTCGTATCGCCTTCTTTTGCATCGACCGTGATCGTCAGTACGACCTCATGAAGATCGCCATCAATCGCATTGTGGGAGCTGCGCAGGTTGAGATTCGTCTGCGGACTCCACTCGCCGGACTTAAATATCGACGGCGCTTGCGGCGACTCGAAGGAAAAGTCCTTGAGGTAGATCTTGTTGATTGAGATGTGCTTCTCTGCCTCGCCTTTCTTTTCATCTGCAATTTCATCTGTCATTGCGTCTTTCTTTTCGTCTGTCATGCTGGGTTCCTGTTAGTGCTTCTTGGTTTTACTTTTGGTCTTCTTGCCGGCCACAACCGGAAGTCCGGCCTGGCTCCATGCGTTCATGCCGCCTTTGAGGCCATAAACGCTTTCGAAGCCCGACTTGCGTAAAGAGGCGACCACCTTGTTCGAACTAATACCACTATCGCACACGGCCACAATGGGCTTGCTCTTGAATTTGTCGATCTTATCCTGTTGTGCGTCAAACTCGTCGAACGGGATATTTTTCGCATTCACGATATGGCCATGCCCAAAAGACTCGGCGTTGCGGAGGTCGAGTACGATACCGTCATTGTTGATCAGTGCTACCGCGGCTGTCGGCTCGACAGCAACGAGACCGCCGGCCTTGCGACGCAGTTCGGCGAAGATCAGCACGAAAAAACTGATCAAGAGAGCGAGCACCAGCAATGTGTGATTGCCGGCAAATTCCAGAAATCTTGTCATGTTATTTAGGGCGGGAGATGCGGTGCCCTGCTTGTGGCAAAGGGCGCATTATACCAAACTGCCGAATCATGAAACCGCTCAAGCTCCTATTATTATTCGCCCTGGCGGTAACCACGGCATCTCATGCCCAGAATTCTGAGGGCGAACTTACCAAAATCAAGGAGCAGGAGCTCGAGGAAGTCCGTAGCCGCATCAGCGAGCTCAAGAAGAGCATGGACGACAGCGCCGCGACCCGAGACCAATTGACCGCGGAATTGCAGGATGCGGAGGTCGCGATTTCAGAAAAGCGAATTCGGCTCAAAGAGCTCGAGCGGGAACGGGAATACAGCGTCAGACGCAAAGCCGAACTCGACGCGCAGCTGGCAGCACGAGAGTCTGAACTCGATGAGGAGTCAAAGGAGCTCGCCGATCAGGTCCGCGCGGCATATATGAGCGGCAGCCAGGAAAAAATCAGGCTGTTACTAAATCAGCGCGACCCGGCGACGCTCGGCAGGCTGATGGCGTACTACGGGTATCTCAATGACTACCGCGGCGCCAACATCGAGGTTGTTACAGCGGCGATTCGCGAGCTCGCCGAGCTGCGCAGCCAGGTTGCTGCAGAAGAGGCGCGCATAGCGGACCTCGCGAAAGTGCGATACGCCGAGCTGACAAAACTCAATACGGCACAGGACAAACGGCAAACTTTGTTAGGGAGCCTTAAAGAGAAAATGGCGGACGAAGGCCGTGAGGTCGAACGGCTCGCGGCACAAGAGAAAGACCTGTCCCGCCTTATCGCCGAACTCACGAGCATCCTGTCCGATTATCCGATCAGTTCAGAAGAGCCCTTCAGCGGCCACAAAGGCAGATTGACCTGGCCGGTTGCGGGCGCCCTGGTGCACGACTTTGGGCAGCCGCGCGTCAGCGGCCGGCTGAAATGGAATGGCGTTGTGCTCGCCGCGCCGCGTGGCCGCGAAGTACGCTCGGTGTATCACGGCCGCGTCGTTTTTGCAGATTGGTTGGCTGGCCTGGGCCTGCTGGTGATCGTTGATCATGGTGAGAACTACATGAGCCTGTATGGCTACAACGAGACTATCCTTAAGAACGCCGGTGACTGGGTGGCGCCAGGCGATGTGATAGCGACTGTCGGTGACAGCGGCGGACAAACCCAATCGAGCCTTTACTTCGAGATACGCCGTGGTACTCAAGCGCTGAATCCACAACAGTGGGTGACACGTCGTCCCGGGCAATGAAAACCTGAGATGCCATCTATAGGCGCACTCTCATCGCTATGCTATCGTCAGAACATCTGTACGACCCGGCGTCGTGAACAGAACAGCGGGAGACGTGTATGCTATTGAAAACCAGAGCAATTCTGGTTGTTGTTATCGGCACTGTGCTGGGCTTGAGTCTGTCATTCAGTGGCGGCCTGATGGCCAATCGACATTCGCCCGAAGACACGGATCTGGCGTTGCGACAGGCGCAACAGATTGCCGAAGTCATGCAACGCGTAAAGCGTGATTATGTTGAGCCGGTCGACGACAGCGTCCTGCTCGAAAACGCTATTCGCGGGATGGTCGGTGACCTCGACGCACATTCGCAATATCTGAATGCCGAGGAGTATCGCGATATCCGCATTAGCACGACGGGTAGCTACACGGGAATCGGCATCGAAGTGCATGAGGAAGATGACGTTATAACGATCATCACTCCGATGGCCGGCTCCCCCGCCGCGCGATCGGGATTGCGTACTGGTGACGAAATTATCGCAGTCGATGGCGTGGCGATCGAACCCGGCAATTTGCAGGACACGATCAACCGCATGCGCGGCCGCGCCGGAAGCAACATCAGCGTGACAGTATTGCGCGACGGCGAAACCATCATTCACGAGATGCGCCGCGAAGTCATTCGCGTGGCCAGTGTGCACCATGAACTACTCGCGCCGGCGTTTGCGTATATCCGCGTTAATCAGTTCAGCGAGACAACCGCCCGGGAACTCAGCCGGGCGATTGACTCGATGCAGGATGACAGCGATGGCATGCTCGAAGGGCTCGTGCTCGATCTGCGCAACAACCCGGGCGGCGTTCTCGACGCGGCTGTAGACGTGTCCGACCTGTTTCTTGATGCAGGTGTCATCGTGACAGCCGATGGACGCACCGCCGATGCCCGATTCAGACGCTCCGCACATCGCGGTGACGTCCTCGACGGAGCGGAGATTATCGTACTCGTTAATCATGGCTCTGCCTCGGCCTCCGAAATAGTTGCCGGCGCGCTGCAAGACCATGGTCGGGCAGTTGTTATTGGTACGTCCACGTTCGGCAAGGGCCTGGTGCAAACAGTAATGCCACTGTCAAAAGGCCGGGCGATCAAACTCACAACGTCCCGCTACTACACACCATCGGGCGACTCTATTCATGACACCGGCATTACGCCCGACGTCTATGTCGAGGACACTCCGGGCTTCCCCGACCTTAGCCTGACCGGCATTGTTGATCGCAATCACGATATACAGCTGGTTGAGGCCGTCGACAGGCTGCAGCGGCAGCAGGTGATGCACAGCAAGGCCTTATGATTGCTTGCAGGTTTCTGCTTGTTGCAGCCGCGCTGCTGCTGGTGTCGCAAAGCGCCGCCGAGTCTCCACCGCGTATTGCGATCATCATTGATGACCTCGGCTATCAGTTCGAGGCAGGCCTGCGGGCGATAGAGTTACCCGGCCCCGTGGCTTTCGCGATATTGCCCGGTACACCGCGAGGTCACCAGCTTGCCCGGATTGCGCACCACCATGGCAAAGACGTTTTGTTGCACCTGCCCCTGGAGGCTGTCGATGCTCAGGGCCCGTCGGAGCCGGCGGCAATTATGCTCGACATGAGTCGCACGACCTTTCGGGATACGTTCGCCGAAGCAATTGCGGCAGTACCGTTCGCGATCGGTATTAGCAGCCATCGCGGCAGCTTATTGACCCGGCATCCTGGCCATATGGTCTGGCTCATGGAGGAAATTCGGGAACGTGAGGATCTGTTTTTCATCGATAGCTACACGACACATGAAAGCGTCGCATTACAAATTGCCGAAGAGACGGGCGTGAACGCGACCAGGCGTGACGTTTTTCTTGACCATGAGCGATCGACCGAAACAGTGTTGCACGAACTCGAGCGCCTGAAGGACCTGGCGCGCAAACGGGGCCGGGCGGTCGCAATCGGGCACCCGTTTCCAGAGACGCTCGAGGTGCTCGAACGCGAGCTGCCGAAGCTGGGCGAGGAAGGCTTCGAGCTCGTTACCATCAGTGAATTGATGGCGGATCAATTGAACCGCACCTGATGAAAATGATCTAACATGCCCGTGGAAAGCATAAGCGAACGACGATGAAAAACACGCCCCAAACACTTCGAACAGGCCTCCTGATTTTGCTTACCGCTCTGCCGGTCGTCAGCGGCGCCAATGAACTGGACGCATACCTGTTACTTGCTCAAAACGAGGATGCCCCGCGCCTCGCGGAGACAAATGAGGTCGCGTGCACGATGCAGTATGACCCTGTGTGTGGCGCTGACGGCAAGACTTATAGCAATGACTGCGTTGCCGGTGCGGCTGGCGTTGAAATTGCGAGCCAGGGTATGTGTCAGACGGGCGAGACGGATGAGTCTGGGTGCAGCGAAGAGTTTGACCCGGTTTGTGGAATCAACGGCAATACGTATATCAATGAATGCTTCGCTCGCCTGACCGGCGCAGAGATCGCCGGGCTGGGGGCCTGCACGGCAAATGGTTGTCCGAGCGTCGAGGAGCCGGTGTGTGGAATGAATGGGCGCACCTATGTCAATCGTTGCGAAGCGGACGTCGAGCGCGTGCCGGTGCAGCGCAAAGGACTTTGCGACGTCGACAATTGCCCGAAAGTTTTTTCACCGGTATGTGGCGACGACGGCGTCACCTACGATAACGCGTGCCACGCTGACAGGGTTGGTGTCTTAAGTTTTACTGAGGGTATTTGTGACGTTCGTCCGTGTCCGACAATCTTCGTGCCGGTTTGTGGCTCCGACGGATTGACCTACAGCAATGCCTGTCAGGCCGAAAGGCGCGGAATGCGCATTGACTACGCCGGCATGTGCGAGGGTCAGGGCAAGAACTGTCCGCGCGTATACGCACCGGTTTGTGGTCTTGACGGCGTTACCTACGACAATGAGTGCCAGCTCGAGAATGCCGAAGTGATAAAGGCTTATGCTGGAGCCTGTGTAGGGGATTAGCCGTTTACCAGGCAGGCCTGAGCCGTCCTTTGTCATCGGCCTGATAAGGTAGCCACGCCAAACCGATCATCGGCACGTGAATGTCGGTGCTCTTGGCCCGTATCACAATTTCATCGAGTTCCTCGGTCTGCGCATCGAAAGCGGTGTCCAGTGCCGCCACCTCTTTCTTGAGCTCGCGACTCAGTGCTTCCATATCGGCGCGCACTTTGTTCGCGGTTTCCTGCGCGCGTTTGATATCGGCCGCCTCCTTGCGTGCGCCGCTGGCGGTTTTGATTGCACTTCCAAACTTGCCGGCCGAGGTGCTCGACAAACGCTTACGTCCAAGTACAGCGCCAAGGATTGCCGTACCAAAAGAAACTGCAGTATCAAGCTTCTTCTTACTGGCTTGCTGCGTTTCCCGTTCGATAGCCTGTTGTGCACGTAGCAAGCGATTCTCAAGCGTCGTCGTCTTCGTCGCGAAACGCTTGCGAATTTTCGCGATCGCCAGATCGCGCTTCTCATTAGCGGCAGTTTGCAAGCGGGCGCGAAATTCGCCCTCTGTTTCGCCGGCTACCGACGACAGCTTGAACCGCTTGTTGCGAAACAGCGAAATGGTTTCGTTCTGTCGCACCCAGCGCTTGAAGTCCCGACGCCACCCCGTGTAACTCCTGGCGACCGTCGCGCTCGCCGGACAGTCCGCGTATGAGGCCGTTTCCTCGCCGCGATTTTCGAGCGCATCGATCCGGATATCGATCGGTTCACTATTGTCCCAATCCACGCTCACCGGACCATCTTCGAACTCGACCGTATGGAGAGAGCTGCTTTCTTCTTCAACATGATATCGAGCGTTGTTGTAGACGATGTCGGCAGCCGCGAAGAGCCTTGGGTGGTAGACGATATCGTCGCTATTCGCTGCGACGAAAAACTGTTCAATGTCAGGCGGCAACGCCGGGGCATCGTTATTGCTGTGGCGCTTCGGTTTGCTGGCTTTACGCATAACAGTCTCGGCCTTCGCCTTGACCTTCGACATCAACAGCTTGATGTTGTCGCGCGTCAGCGGTCCTGCCAGATACGACAGGACCCAACGCGTTCCAAAAACAACCGCCTCGTCCTCGTGTACGTTGTGCAGCAGGAAACGTCGCTTGCCAAGCCCGGCCAGCGTCTGCTCCATCTTTTGTTTGTTGAAGCTGCCGTCGCTTGCGCCTTCAAGACCTTCCATGACCCTGGCCTTGTCGCGCTCGGTCTGGAGTCGACCGATGAACCAGGTTCCGGTGTTAGACAGACCCTTGTAATCGAGGTCGACAGGATTCTGCGTCGCAAGAACGAGGCCGAGTCCGTAAGCTCGCGCTTGCTTTAACAGCGTCAGGAACAGCCTCTTGGACGGCGGGTTCGCGACCGGCGGCATGTAGCCAAAAATTTCGTCCATGTAGAGGATCGCCCGCAGACTTGATGTTCCTTGTTGAGCCCGCATCCAGCCGATCAGGTCGTTTAACAGCATGGAGACGAAAAACATGCGCTGCGCATCGTCGAGGTGCGCAATCGACATGACCGAGATTCGCGGTTTCCCGTCGGCCGTATACAACAGGTTCTTTGTGTTCAGAGGTTCGCCCTGCATCCAGGCCTCGAAGCCGGGCGCTGCTAGCAGGTTATTGAGTCGCATGGCCAGCGCGAAGCGATCCTTGGCCGGGAAAAATGAATCGAGCGTCATTACACCGACTTTTGTAATCGGCGGATCCTGAATCTCGGCAATCAGGCTTGCGACATCGAGATCCCGGCCGTCTCTCCAGGCATGGTCCAGCAAACGCGAGATCAGAATGTGTTCACGACTTGCAACAGGGTCGGCATCGATATTAAGCAAAGTCAAAATACCGGTCGCGGTGGCTTGTACCCGCTCGCGATATAAATCGACGTCATCGACAAGCGCGGCGTCGGGTGCCGCAAAAGACTGCAATACGGAAACGGGAATGCCGGCGTTGCTGCCCGGGGTATAAATTGAAAGATCGACGTTCTTGCGCATCTGCGCGATGCGTTTGCCGGTTTGACCCCATTGCCCAAGGCCGTTCTTCCACAGCGCGGCTTGTGCGCTTGCATACTCGTCCGGCGTCTGGCCCTTGTCCGACGCGGCGCGAGCGTTGACCCAGGGGTGAAAATCTTCCGGGCGCAATTGCGGAAACGTGAGCAAGATGTTGCCCATGTCCCCCTTGGGATCAATGGCAATTACTGGAATGTGATCGAGCGCTGCTTCTTCGAGTATGCCGACGCCAAGGCCGGTTTTGCCCGACCCCGTCATGCCGATGATGACGGCGTGTGTTGTCAGGTCTTTGGCATCGTACAGAACAAGCTCTTCCGTGAGCTTGTTTGTCTCTGTGTCGAAGCGCTTGCCCAGGTAGAAAGCGCCCAGTTTTTCGAAGTCCTGCATCAGTCGCCTTCGTTATCAGGGATAGGTATAGCTCGACTGAATTCCGAGCGGGAACCCGAGTGCAAAGTAGATCAGCAGGAATATCGTCCAGGTCACGAGGAACGAAAGCGAGTACGGCAACATCATGGCCGTGACCGTACCAATCCCGGTGTTCTTCACGTAACGCTGACAATAAACGACGACGAGCGGGAAGTACGGCATCAATGGCGTAATGATGTTCGTACTCGAGTCGCCAACGCGATAGGCCGCCTGCGTCAAATCGGGTGAGATGCCCAGCGTCATCAGCATCGGCACGAATATCGGTGCGAGCAGGCCCCACTTGCCGCTTGCCGAGCCCACAAAGATATTGACGACAGCTGTCAGGAGAACGATACCAACAATCGTGAAACCGACAGGTAGCGCTAGCGCCTTGAGGCCTGCGGCGCCTTGCACCGCCAAAAGCACACCGAGGTTCGACACATTGAAGGCATACACAAACTGAGCGATGAAAAACATGATGACGAGGTAATACGCCATCATGTGCATCGCATGCGACATTCCGTCGATCATGTCTTTCGAGCTCTTCATCGAGCCGGAGGCGATGCCGAAAACAACGCCAGGTATCAGGAAAAGAAGAAAGATCAGCGAGACAATGGAGCGCATCATCGGTGCGGCGCCGGTCGTAAGAGCACCATCTGCCGCGCGCCATGCCGAGCCTTCCGGTAGCGCGGTGCCAAACAGCAGCACGAGCCCGACCACCATCGAAATAACAGCCCAGCGCAGCCCCTTGCGCTCGTTCGGAAGAATGTCATGCATCTCGGGCAGATCCTCTTCGTCGCCATCGATGGCCGCGCCCTTGAGGCGAGGTTCGACAACCCGATCGGTCAGCCACCAACCGAGACCGACGATAAGCACGGACGATGCTGTTGTGAAAAAGTAGTTATTCAGCGGATTGAGAACGATGTTCGGGTCGAGAATTTGCGCACCTGCCTGCGAGAGTCCCTGTAGTAAGGGATCAAGTGACGATGGTACGAAATTGGCCGAGAAGCCACCCGACACACCAGCGAAGGCCGCCGCAATACCAGCCAACGGATGTCGCCCGGCCGCGTAGAAGATCACGCCGCCAATCGGGATGACAAGCACATAACCGGCGTCCACGGCTGAGTGGCTGATGATTCCGACGAGGATGACCATCGGCGTCAGCAGTTTCACAGATGTGACGTTGAGTATCGAGCGAATTGCCGTATTGATGAAGCCCGTGTGTTCCGCGACGCCGATGCCGAGCATCGCAACGAGCACGACGCCAACCGGATGGAAGTGCGAAAAGTTCGTCACCATCGCCGACAGGAAGTCCGTAATCCCTTTGCCCGAAAGCAGGTTTTTAATAACGATTGGATCGCTCGAACGCGGGTCGATGGCCTGAAATGATACGTAAGACAGCAGCCACGAGAGCACCCACACAGCAAACAGCAGGTATATGAACAGCACCGCCGGATCGGGCAGCTTATTGCCGACCCGTTCGACCGATGCGAGCATTCGTGTGCCCAAGCTGGCCCTGGGTGCCTGTTGTTCTTGTTCTTCGGACATGTGATTCCCCTTTGTCACAAATGTAGGAGGCCCTTCAGGGCCGAACTCTTTCGGGCCTGAAGGCCCTCCTACACGTGCTTATCTTACCAGCCGCAACTGCGTCCTTCGTTCTGTTCTTTGAGGTAGGCCATTAGCGGCGCGAAGTAGTCGATGATTGCTGTTGCGTCCATTTCACGCGTGCCCGTCAACTTCTCGAGCGTGTCTTGCCAAGGCTGGCTTTGGCCAGCTTCGAGCATGGCCTGGAATTTCGCACCAGCCGCCTTGCTGCCGAAAACCGAGCAGGATTGCAGGTCGCCTTCGTGGCCGGCGGTTTCACACAGCGCCCGCTGGAACTGGAACTGCAGGATGTGTGCGAGGAAATAGCGCGTGTAAGAAACATTGGCGGGCACGTGGTATTTCGCACCCGGATCAAAGTCGGCTTCGCTGCGCTGGACCGGCGGCGCAATACCCTGGTATCGCGTGCGCATCTCCCACCAGGCCCTGTTGTAGTCTTCCGGCGCCACCTGGCCCGAGAACACGGCCCAGCGCCACTCATCGATGAGCTTGCCAAATGGCAGGAACGCGATTTTGTCGAGGGCCTGCATCATCTGACGATTGATGACAGCCTGTTCACTTTCTTCTGCGGAACCAAGAAGGCCGACCTCGGCGAGGTAACCAGGCGTCATCGACAGCGTTACAGTATCGCCAATTGCCTCATGGAAGCCGCCATGTGCGCCGCCCTGGAACAGTGGCGGCTGGTTTTTATATGCGCCCTGGTAGTAGTTGTGCCCAAGCTCGTGGTAGATCACGCGCAATTCGTCGTAGGTCTGCTTAATGCACATCTTGATACGCAGGTCGTTGCCGCCGTCCAGCCCCCACGCGCTGGCGTGGCAAACGACTTCCCGATCGGCTGGTTTCGAAAACTGCGAGCGCTCCCAGAAGGTATCCGGCAACCGCGGCATGCCGAGCGAAACATAAAAATTTTCGGCGGAACGAACCATCTCCTGTGGCGAGTAATTCTTGGTCTTGAGTGTCGTGTCGACGTCTATGTCGGCAACACCCGGATACGGCTCCATCATGTCGTAGATGAAGCCCCAGCTTTGCGCCCACATATTGCCAAGCAAATGCGCGGGAATTGGCTGATCCTGCGGAACCTTGTCTTCGCCGTAAAACTCACCGAGTTTGGCGCGAACGTGGCAATGCAATTCGTCGTACAGCGGGCTGACCTGTTCCCAGAGGCGCCCGGCCTCGGCTTCAAATTCTGTGGGGCTCATGTCGAACCCGGCGCGCCACATCTGACCCAGATCAGAATAGCCAAGCTCGTTGGCGCCTTCGTTCGCAAGCTCAACATAGCGCTCATACATGTCACGCATCGGAGGTGCGATCGTGCGCCAGCCCTGCCAGAGTTCAAGCAACTCATCGTAGTCGCGAAGCTCCGTCATCAGGCCCTCGAGTTCGGATCCCGATATGCAGTCATTGTCGCTGCGGCAGTATTTGCCTGCGCCGTACATACCGGTTAGTTCGGTGGCAATTTCTGTCAACTCGCGACGTTTGTTCGCATCGCTTGGCGCAGGCAGCGACGTGCCAAGCTTCAACAGATCGATAGCGCGGCGCGTTTCCGGGCTCAGTTCCTGGTCATCGTATTGCAGGGCGTCCTGAACGGTAGCGCTATGCCACGCTGCGTACTCTTCGCGAGCAAGTGAACTGAGAATCGCCGTGTCCTCGGTGATATAGGTTGCCCGCACCCAGCCGGCAGCGCCGAGTTTTCGACCGAGCTCCTTGAGCTCCTCGTTGACACGTGCGACGAACTCCTCCGCTGTTTCTGTAGGGGCCGCCTCGGCGGCCTCTTCCGGGGCTTGCTGCGAGCACGCAACAAGAAAGATCGCGAGCAGGCCGCCCGCAAACAGTTTTGCAAGGTATCTCATTTCGATTTCCTGTTTGTTTTTGTGCTTAATGCACTCCATGCATGCCACGCCGCAATATCGGCGAGACGAGCAGCACGAATACGCCGACGCCGAGGCCAACGTACATCAGGAACTCGAAGAGTTGCGTGTACGTGGCCAATGCACCGGCCGAATCTGTTACTTCACCACCATGAGTGGCGACAGCCGCTAACTTGCCGAGGCGCGTCGCGACGGTCTCGGACAGCGCTGTCGCCAGGAACCAGGTTCCCATGCTGACGCCGACTACGCGGCCAATCGACAGCTTGGTAACGGCGGAGAGACCGACCGGCGAAAGACAGAGTTCGCCGGTCGTATGTAAGAGGTAAGCCAGGATCAACCAGATCATGCTGATCTTGCCTGCCGCATCAGGGAACTCGGCCCCAACGACGAGGGCGCCGAATCCGAGTCCGACCTGAATGATGCCGAGGCCGAACTTGACCGGTGTGTTTGGCTCGAGGTTGTGTTTGGCGAGCCAGACCCAGAGTGCGGCAAACGGCAAGGCAAGCAACATGATGAAACCTGCGTTGAGGGAGCCGAACTGCGCCGCGGTAAATGTCATGCCGAATGCTTCCCGGTCGACGACACGATCTGCGTACAAGGTCATCGACCCAGCGGACTGTTCAAACAGAGCCCAGAAGACGACGGTCGTCAGAATCAGAAACATAAGCACGACGGTGCGGCTAAATTCCGGCGAGTTATGTGTCAGGAAACCGTAGATTACGAAGCCGACGATAAGTGCGCAGGCGGCATACACGGAATATTCTGTCAGCTCGGCGGTCGTCGGCAGATCGATGGGCAGGTGCTCCAGGTTTGCCAGCACCGCGTAAATTCCGATCAGCACTGTTATCGCGGCAAACGCGTAGGCGAGGCGGTTACTGCCTTCCGTCTTGCGGTAAACCATCGAGTAGAGAATGATCCCGACGATTGATGTGATCAGAAATACGTTTTGCGTCGCGAGCACGACGGGCTCGTGCTGTACGAGTAGCCAAAGCACGCCGAGCACGGGCAGGCTCAGGAGATAGATCGACCATTCGCGGCTTATCGGGCCGAAAACTTTATGCTTCAGTTGCTCGGGGTCCGAAGGCTCCGCGTGACCGTGCAGATATTTCTGCCCGTACGAGAATGAGATCAGACCGATGATCATGCCGATACCGGCGGCGCCGAAACCATACTTCCAGCCGAAGGTCTCACCCAACCAGCCACAGAGCAGTGTTGCCACAAACGAGCCGATATTGATGCCCATGTAAAAGATCGTGAATCCTGAATCACGACGCGGGTCGTCCTTTGAATACAGTCGGCCAACGATCGTCGAAATATTTGGCTTCAGATAACCGACGCCCATCACGATAAGCGCTAACGCGAAATAGAAAACACTGAGGGCTGCGGTGTCACGAAACGTGAGCGCCTCCGACAGCATCGTGCCGGCTGCGAGTACTTCGCCACTCGCGAGCGTCAAACTTTCGCTCAAAACGGTGCCCGCCGGGTAGTTGATCGCCTGATGGCCCTCAACGGCCATCAATATGTGCCCGAGCGACAACAATATGCCACCGAACAACACCGACTTGCGCATGCCGAGGTAGCGGTCTGCGATCAATCCGCCAATGACGGGTAATGCGTAGACGAGACCGGCGTACGACCCGAGCACATCGAAGCTGGCCTCATCAGTGAACAAGTGGTACTTCGTCAGGTATAGCAGCAGCAAAAACTTCATTCCGTAGAATGAAAAGCGCTCCCACAATTCGGTTGTGAAGCAAACGTACAGGCCTTTCGGGTGGCCCAGAAATTCGTCGTTGCTGTGTTTGTCCGCCGTGGTGGCAACGGAGTCTGTCATTATTATTTCCCCCGGCTATGGCCCGACGCAGCAGCAAGCAAGCAGGTCGGGCTAAGCATTAAACACTATTTCACACGTAACTTTCTACTTGACGTTCGCCCGCCGGGGCGGGCTCCTACAGATTGTCTGTTGAGACCTCTTCGGTGTTGTCCGGTTTCTTCGAAAATACACGCGCCATGATGATTCCAGCTTCGTAAAGCAGGTACACGGGCACGGCGAGCAGCGTCTGACTGATGATGTCCGGAGGTGTCAGTAACATGCCGGCCACGAAGGCCATCAGGAAGACATACGGGCGGGCCTTGCCAAGCTTGTCCGGCGTTGTCAGCCCGGTCCAGACAATCAAGACCGTTGCAATTGGCACTTCGAACGCAAGGCCGAATGCCAGCACGATGGTTGTGATGAAGTCCAGGTAAGCGGAGATGTCAGTCATCATTTCGACACCGTCCGGAGTTATCGCCGTAAAGAAGCCGAACACAAGTGGGAAGACGACGAAATACGCGAATGCAACGCCGGCGTAGAACAACAATATGCTGGATGCGAGCAGAGGAAACGCAAAGTGCTTTTCTTTCTTGTACAGGCCCGGCGCGACGAACGCCCAGACCTGGTACAAAATCACTGGCATTGCGATGAACAGCGCGACAAAAAAAGTCAGCTTGAATGGCGTCAGCAGCGGGGAGGCCACGGCCGTAGCAATCATCTGCTGACCGGGCAATACCTCGACGAGCGGTTTGGAAACGACCTCAAAGATTCGCTGTGCAAATGGAATCAATGCGGCGAACAGAACAATTACGGCCGCAGCGATTTTTATCAACCGGCTGCGCAGCTCGATGAGGTGCGACAGCAAGGTACCTTCAGCCAGATCGTCTTCCGTTTTATCGTCGCCGTCGGTCACGCGCCCTTCACTTTTTCGGCGTCGTCCTCATCGGCAGCGTCGTCGGCCGTGTCTTCATGCGCGGGCGAATACGTGTCGTCTTCGTTTGGAACGTGTGCCTCGGGCTCATCGAGGTCGTACGCGGGATCCGCGGGATCGGGGATGTCGGAGACGATCGTTGCTGGTGCTATTTTGGGTGGCTTGATATTGAAGTCTTCGTCGAGATTGAGTTCGTCTTCAAGTTGCCGGCGCATGGCGCGCGTCATTCTGCGCGCCTGACCGATCCAGCTACCGAGCTGATTCGCAATCTGCGGCAAACGCTTGGGCCCAAGCACAATGAGCCCAATTAATATCAGGATGATGAGTTCGGAAGAGCCGACTCCGGACATGACTGGTAATCGACTTATGCGTCTTTGCGGTTCTCTTCAACCGGCGTGTTGTCGAAGTTGGCGTCTTCGCCAGAATCGTCGCTGAGCTCTCCCTTGGCCTCCTCAGCATCTGACATGGCCGATCGAAAACCCTTGACGGCATTGCCGAGATCGGAGCCGAGTGAGCGAAAGCGTTTGGTGCCGAATATGGCGAGCACAATGACCAGCACGATCAATAATTGTGGCCAGCTAATGCCTGATAACATCTTCTATCTCCTGGGGCCGGGCCCCGCGGTCGTTGTTCGTATTCATGATAACGCCAATGAATGCACAATACCGTGCCGGCGTCACAGCGCAATACCCTTCAGGTTTCGAGCCAGAATGTCACAGGACCGTCATTTGTAAGCGTAACTTGCATATGGGCGCCAAATCGGCCGGTTTCAACCGTGTTCATGCGTTCACGGCAGGCGACGACCAGGCGATCGAAGTATTCCTCGCCCTTCTGCGGTTCGGCGGCCTTCGTGAAACTGGCACGCGTGCCTTTCTTAGTGTCTGCGGCCAGTGTGAATTGGGGTATGAGCAGGAGCCCGAAGCCCTCGTCCAGGACGCTGCGATTCATGCGGTCGTCTGCGTCCGGAAACACACGATACGTAAGTATTCGCTCTGCAAGCCTTGCAATGTCTTGTTCCTGGTCATCGCGGTGTACGGCAACGAGGACCATGAGACCAGGACCTATCTGCCCAATCGTCTTGCCATCCACCATTACAGTGGCCGCGCTCACGCGCTGCAGGAGCCCAATCATTTTTCGTGTTTATTCCGACAATCAGCCCGAATGAGGCCTTTATTAATGCATCAACCAGATACGAATAGCCATAGGCAAGGCGCGGCAATGCCAAGATTTGACTGGGCCATGGAAGGCCTGTCGGCGGTGTAATGCCCTGACCGGACCACGGATGGGACGGGCCCCGATCGCGAGATCGGGGCCTTTTTACAGGAAAAGACCCACGGCAAGAGAAAAACACCCCCCGACAGAACCAATGTCCCCACAAATCATGAAAAGATTACTAAGTGGGATATTACTGATCATAAATCGATAAGTTTGAAGCACTTGTGGGGCGGATGGTGCGGGATACTGCCACATTGGTTTCGCTGGCCCCAGGCAATACACTTGTCGGCGAATGCTTGCGTGACAGGGAAGACAATGAAAAGAAGACAGTTTGTGGGAGGCCTGGCAGCTGCGGTGGGCGTGGCCTCATGTGCGGACGAAAAATCCGATGCTGGATGTGACGCCAATGCGCCGACAGAGACGTTCGAGTGGTCATGCGTGACGTCCTGGCCGCCGAAATTTCCCGGCCTCGGCATGGCAGTGGAAAATCTCGCCGATCGCATCGAGGCCGCATCCAACGGACGACTGAAGATCAAGGTTTACGGTGGCGGCGAACTTGTTCCGGCATTTGAAGTTTTCGACGCGGTCAGTCGCGGGACAGTCGAGATGGGCCACGACGCGTCTTACTATCACAAGGGCAAGGTCGACGCGGCGCAGTTTTTTACGGCCGTCCCGTTTGGGATGAATGCGGCGGAGCTATCGGCCTGGTTCTTCTATGGCGGTGGTCTCGAGCTATGGCGTGAGCTTTATGCACCGTTCAATATTGTGCCGTTTCCGTGTGGCAACACGGGCGTACAAATGGGCGGCTGGTTCAATCGCGAAATAAATACCGTCGACGATCTCAAAGGTCTCAAAATGCGTATTCCGGGACTTGGAGGAGAGGTGATTCGACGCGCTGGCGCCACCCCTGTCACCTTGCCCGGGTCCGAAATATTCACTTCACTGCAAACCGGCGCGATTGACGCAACGGAATGGGTCGGCGCCTACAACGATGTTGCCTTTGGTTTGCACAAAGCAGCAAAGCACTACTATTACCCGGGATGGCAGGAGCCCGGGGCTGGCCTCGAGTTAATGGTTAACGCTGATGCGTGGGCGTCATTGCCGCCTGATTTGCGGGCGATCGTCGACATCACCTGTCAGGCCATAACGACCGACATGATGGCCGAGTACACACACGGCAACGCTCTGGCGTTGCAACAGCTGATCGCCGATCCGAATGTTGACGTTCGGCCATTCCCGGATGAAGTGCTGCGGCTTCTGAAGAAACACACTCAGGAGATAATTGACGAAACATCGGCGAAAGACCCGGCGTGGAAAAAAATTGCCGACTCCTACTATGCGTTTATTGAGACGTCAACCGAGAATCAACGCGTAACGGAAATGGCGAACCTCAAGACACGGGACTTGTAGCAGCCCGCCCAAGCGGACGATTTGGAGGGACAGATACTAGCTGCCGTAAATTTTGTGTGGCAGCCACGTAACGAGATCAGGAAATGCTGCAAGTAACAGCAGTGCAAAAATCTGAATCGCGACGAATGGAATGACGCCCCGGTAGATTTGCGGCGTCGTAACTTCGGCTGGCGCAACGCCACGCAAATAGAACAACGCGAAACCGAACGGCGGTGTCAGAAACGAAGTCTGCAAATTGATTGCGATCATGATGCCGAGCCACACCGGATCAAGACCCATTGCCAGCAGCACAGGACCAACGATCGGTACGACGACGAACGTGATCTCGATGAAATCCAATACGAAGCCGAGCAGGAACATTACGAGCATCACAACAAGCACAGCGCCAAACACGCCGCCCGGCAATGACTCGAGTAATGCGCGCACCCCGTCGTCGCCACCGTAGCCGCGGAAAACCAAAGAAAACATTGACGCGCCGATAAGGATCAGGAACACCATGCTGCTGATCTTGAGCGTGCTTTGCATGACCTCCCGAAGCCGCTCGAGATTCAACTCTCGCCGCGATGCCGCGATCAACAATGCACCCATCGCGCCGATACCTGCCGCCTCGCTCGGCGTCGCGAGCCCGCCCAGGATCGATCCGAGCACTGCAAAAATGAGGACTAACGGCGGCAACAGAGCATTCAGAACCTGCAAGTAGGTGACTTTATCGTCGGGTCCTTTTTCGTGTGCCGGCATGACGGCCGGTCGAAATGTTGCCACAGCCACGAGGTACAGCACGTAGAGCAAAACCAGTAGTAATCCCGGAATCAATGCGCCCGCGAACAGGTCACCAACTGAAACCGTCTTCGGAGAGAAGATGCCCATGTCGAGTTGCGCCTGCTGGTAGGCCGACGTCATCACATCGCCGAGCATCACGAGGATGATCGATGGCGGAATAATCTGTCCGAGCGTGCCCGAGGCGCAGATCGTGCCCGCCGATATTTCGGCCGAATAACCGCGCCGCAACATCGTCGGTAAGGACAACAGCCCCATCGTAACGACTGTCGCTCCGACGATACCCGTACTCGCCGCAAGCAGCATACCGACCAGCGTTACCGAAATTCCGAGGCCCCCACGCAAGGACCCGAACAGACCGCTAAGAGTCTCGAGCAACTCCTCGGCTATACGGGCGCGCTCGAGCGTGACACCCATAAACACGAAAAGTGGCACCGCAACCAGCGTCTCATTTGCCATGATGCCGAACACGCGATTTGGTAACCCAGACAACAACGCCTCGTTGAACTCGCCCGTCATTACACCGATGCCAGCAAAAATCAACGCGGTGCCGCCCAGCGTGAATGCGACAGGAAAGCCGGCGAGCAAGACGAGAATGACCGAAAGAAACAGCAGTAGTGCGACCCATTCCATTGTCAGTGCCGCCGGATAGTCACGAGCGAGCGCAACATAAGTGAGATGCCCTGTAAGGCTACGAAGATCGGCATGACAACGACGATCGACTTAAGAATCGGTATCAGCGGATACGGCAAACCACCCGGTTCTCGCGATGACTCATGGATTGACCACGACGCGGCAGCGAAGTCGTAGCCCTTGAAAGCGAGAAAGCCGCATAGCGGCAACAAGAATATGACGACACCAAGCAAATCGACCAGCGCTCGACCGCGGGTGCTCATTTTGCGATAGAAAATATCCACTCGCACGTGTTCTTCGTGCAGCAACGTATAGGCTGCGCCAATCATGAACACCGCCGCATGCATCCAGATGACGGACTCCTGCAGCCAAATCAGCCCCGCATCAAACACATAACGCATCACAACAATGACTGATGTGACGATGACCATCAGGAGCGTAAGCCAGGATGTGATCTTCCCGGTTGCGCTGCTGATACGGTCAAACAGGTTTTGTGATGAAGCTGCGTCTGCCTTTCCGCTCATTCCGTGCGCCTCAGTGACGCCAGAATGTCGGCGTGATGAGCACGAGCAGAGTAAAGATCTCGAGACGGCCGAGAAGCATGCCTGCCACTGCGATCCACTTCCCAGCGTCCGTCAATGTCATGAATCCGGACGCAACCTCACCGAGACCGGGACCAAGGTTATTCAATGTGGCGGCGATTGCCGAAAATGCCGTCACCTGATCGAGGCCTGTAGCCATCATGGCGAGCATCAAAACGACGAAGACGACGATGTATATCGAGAAAAAACCCCATACAGCATCGACGACCCGCATCGGCACGGCGCTATTACCAAGCTTGACAGGAATCTCGGCGCTCGGATGAACAAGCCGGACGATTTCTCGCAGGCCCTGTTTATAAATGAGCAGACAGCGAATGACCTTGATGCCGCCCGCCGTGGATC
>Ga0209271_10000155_pt1 | contig 23608 bp, 18 predicted proteins | sample tdAd002_FD_187123 | JGI IMG/M metagenome (GOLD analysis project Ga0209271, IMG submission 187123) | Marine sediment microbial communities from the Atlantic coast under amendment with organic carbon and nitrate - tdAd00.2 (SPAdes)... | ecosystem: Environmental > Aquatic > Marine > Coastal >... | reverse complement strand
ACGGTGTAATTAATGAGGTTTGCTGCTACAATATGGTAGCAGATAAAAAATAAATCGTTTTAACAAATGACCGAAAGTCAGCGGCTTCTGTGAATAAACTACTAAAGATTACAAGGCGGAGTCCATAACGACTCTGCTTTTTTTATTTGAAATTCAAGATGGCTGCTGTCAATGTTGATTTTTAAATGATTCTCAAAGAGTCAATGTATCCATTGGAGATGTGAACAGTTAAAAGATGTCTTCAAATTCTGACTCAACTGCTTCAATTTTAGCCTGAATTTCTTCCCAAGACTGATACAATCGCTTCAGTTTACGATCAAGAGAGTTATATTCCTTGCTGCACTCAGCAAATTTATCCTGCTCCTGATAGAGCTGCGGGTCAGCCATCAACTGCTCCAATTCTTTTTTGCGTGTTTCCAGGTGACTAATCACCTCTTCAGTCCGGGTCCCCTCTTTTTTCAATGGGCTGAGATTTTTGCTTTTTTCCTGCCTGATTCTGGCCTGCTCCTGCCGTGCCGCCTTACCTTTCTGCTTTACCGGTTGCTCAGTTAGTGTTGCCTTATCTTCTTCTATCCGGCTTGCAACTTCCCTCTCCTGAAGAGTTTTCAGCTTATTAAGATAATCTTCGATGTTTCCTTCATAAAGGGTGGAATGACCTGCCTTTATCTCCAAAACCCTGCTGACAAAACGGTTCACAAAATGCCTGTTGTGCGACACGATGATTATGGTGCCGTCATATTGCGCCATGGCTTCCTGCAAAATTTCCTGGGAACTCATATCAAGATGATTTGTGGGCTCATCGAGTATAAGCAGATTGGCGGGCTGCACTATCATCTTTGCCAGGGCCAGCCTGCTTTTCTCCCCTCCTGAGAGCACCTGCACTTTCTTGTCCACCTCTTCGCCTCTGAATAGAAAAGCACCGAGCAGACTCCGTATTTGCGTAATTGTCATGTCCCCTGCAACTGCCGACAGGGTCTGCAGGGCGGTAAAACTCGACTCAAGTTCCTGTGCCTGATGCTGGCCAAAGTAGGAAATTTTGACATTATGGCCTAACTTCACTTTGCCTTCATCCTGACTTTCCAGCCCCGCAAGGATTCGCATCAGGGTTGACTTGCCAGCTCCATTTACACCCACCACCGCCAATTTGTCTCCCCGCTGCAGTTGAAACGAAACATCTTGAAACACCTGTTTTTCTTCGTAGCGCTTCTCCAGGGATTCAATGTCCAGGGAAAGTCGGCCGCTTGGGGCTGCCGGTGGGAAACGAAAGGATACTTCCTGCTCAGTTTCCGCAAGCTCAAGCCGCTCCATGCGTGACAACTGTTTCAAGCGACTTTGCACCTGTTTAGCCTTTGTTGACTTGGCACGAAACCGCTGAACAAAGCGCATGGTCTGCTTGATCTGGGCCTGCTGATTGGCATAGGCAGCCCTTTCAACCTGCATGCGTATTTCTTTATCGTCAACGTATTTTGAATAATTCCCTTTAAAAACTGTCAACCGCCCCAAACTGATCTCCCAGGTGGTTGTAGTCACCTGGTCCAGAAAGGTCCGATCATGTGAAATAATCACCAGCCCTCCATCATAGGTGAGTAAAAAATTTTCAACCCAGGTCAGAGAATCAAGGTCGAGATGGTTGGTGGGCTCATCAAGAAGGAGCAGGTCGGGCATGGTAAGCAAAAGCTTGGCGAGCATGAGCCGCATAAGCCAACCGCCGCTCAGCGTGCTGCTCGGGCGGTCAAAATCCTCCACCGAAAACCCCAGCCCCATGAGTACTTTTTCTATCTTGGACTGCACCCTGAAAATATCAATCCTTTCCAGCCGGTACTGTAGTTCACCCTGCTGTTTCAGCAGATTACTAAACTCGGAGTTTTCAGGGTCAACTGCTTCCAATTGTCGGTTGATTTCGTCAAGGTCCTGCTGCATGACCAGGGCCTCGGCAAAGGCATTTTCCGCCTCCTGGTAAATGGTGCGCCCGGAATCCAGCGCAGTGGCCTCCTGGGGCAGGTAGGCCACACTGAACCGTCTAGGCCGCTTTACCACGCCAGGGTCGGTTTCAGAAATGCCCCCGATGACCTTCAGCAGGGTTGATTTGCCGGCACCATTAACTCCAACCAGTCCGATACGGTCATTGACATTGATACGGGCTGAGACGTTATTAAACAGCAGTTTGTCGCCGTAGATTATTTCAAGGTTATTAACGGTTAGCATTAGAATGACAGTAATAGTGTCTAGAATTTGATTAAATTGTCAGTAGTCAACAATCAGCACAAAATAAGGTTTCAAGGGGTCAAGGTTTCAAGGGGTCTAGTTTTAAAAGCACTTGCACCTTGTGTCTATCTACCCGCCTGCCCGTCAATCATTGTCAGAGTCATAAAACGGCAATCATCATGAGTTTTTGTTTGCTGACAAAAATTATGGAACTATTAATATTCTCAGACCAAACGGATGGAGTACAGAAAAAAATAATCCCCAACACTCTTCAACTCCAATTCTTTTATAAATGCTTGATCCTTTTAGCTATTCCCCAATTTTTTTCTTTTCCCCTCGAACCCTTGAATCCTTGACCCCTTGTGTCAATCATCAAAAGTTTTTTATGCTGACAAACCTGTATCTACAATTTAACAAACAATAACTGAGTTTCTTGCCTGATCCTTTTCAAAAACCAATTTCACCCCATCAAGCAGTCCAAGAGCAACGAGTCTCTTCATGCTCACATTATAAGGCCCCCGAAAGGCAGACTCATCTGCAGCAGCGATGGAGAGACATTTTTTTCCGTTTCGCATCATTTGCCTCAGAAGTTTTCTGGCCTGCTTAAAGAGAGCCCGTGAAATAACAAGCTCTCCAAAAGCTGGATGATAAGGCCCTGCCAGCACCTTCTTCTCCAAATCCCGCGAGGGTTGAAGCCCCATGCGCACTACTCTTATATGATGCTGATCAAAAATATTTTTCACTCTGCATGTCAGTGCTATGGCCTTTGATAATGACAACGGCTTGTAAGCGTCTTCCAGGTAAAGCTTCTCAAGACCGCTTCCTTTTATCACCAGGGTTGGATATATCCTGACAAAATCAGGCCCAAGCGCTGCCACTCTTCTTGCTGTTGCCATAAGCTTGTTTGTACTGTCCCCAGGGAGTCCGCACATAAGCTGAGCGCCAACTGTAAAGCCATTTTCCCTGAGAAGTTGTATTGCCCTTTCTGACTGTTCAACCGAGTGCCCCCTTACACTGGCTTCCAGAACATTCAGGTCGAGAGACTGGATGCCAAGTTCAACAATGGACACGGAGTGTTCCTGCAAAAAGGCAACAATATCTGCATCAATATAATCCGGCCGTGTTGAAATCCTGATGGATTTTACCTGTCCAGCATCGATATAGGATATGGCCGCACTAAGCAATTCCTTTTGCCTTTGCAGGGGAAGCCCGGTGAAGCTGCCGCCGTAAAAGGCTACCTGCACCTCATTTCTTCCCTCTTTTCTGGGATGGCCCAGCCATTGTTTTATAGTCTCCCTGACAACCACAGGACTGACCGGTAGGTCTTCCTGCGCTGAATGGCAGGTTATCGTGTGCTGATCACAGAAAATACAGCGATGTGGGCAGCCCTGGTGTGCTATAAAAATTGGAATTACGAGAAGCGACATACTTAACAATCTTATGCTTGCATGAAGGTCAGTTTGAGTTAGCAGTGATGATCTGTTTTCTTGAGTTGTTCCCACCAGGAATCAACAGTATCAAGGGCTGCTTCCGCTGCTCGCTGCTCAGCCACCTTTTTGCTGCTGCCGGAACCGATACCCAAAACCTCATCCTTGAATCTGACCGACACTGTAAATTCCTTTGCATGGGCCGGGCCCTCTTCTTCATCAAGGTGATACGTCGGGGCCTGGTTAAATCGCTCCTGAAGTTTTTCCTGCAAATGGCTCTTCGCATCATTAACAAGTATTTTTTCCTTCTTTGCAGGGAGCAGTGAGGCGAAATGCCTGCTGACAAACTGCAGGGCACTTTCATATCCCCTGTCTAAGTATATTGCTCCGACGAGCGCCTCAAAAGCACTTGCCAGTATTGAGGCTTTTTCCCTGCCATGGGATGCTTCTTCACCTTTGCCAAGCATGAGGAAATTTTCTAAGGTAACAATCCTGGCCATTTCAGCGAGGGTGGCCTCTTTGACCAATCCGGCCCGCATTCTAGTCAATTCCCCTTCTGTTACTCCTGGATATGTTTTAAACAGCATGTCACTGACCGTCAAATCAAGGACAGCGTCGCCTAGAAACTCAAGGGTCTCATTATTCCTGCCACCATGAATTTTTTCAAAACCAAATGAACTATGGATGAGTGCCTGCTGCAGAAGAACAGTATCGGCAAATTCATACCCCAGCACTACCCCCAATTCCCGGAGTTTATTCTTATTGTCATGTGTCAATTGCTGAATGGTCTTCATTTTACTTTTTATTGCTCTGCTTAACGTTGAACAATTTCCCCTTGTCAAAAAAATATTTCTATGTTTAAGATGACCGCTCCGTGAAATAATGCTATCATTTCCCAAAGGGCGGCGTAGCCAAGTGGCTAAGGCAGCGGTCTGCAAAACCGTTATTCACCGGTTCAAATCCGGTCGCCGCCTCCATTTTATAACTAAAAGGGGTTAGCTGTTTTAGCTAACCCCTTTTTTCTTGACCTTATAACTTACCCATACAGGAAACTGTTAAGCGCTTTTTAACCGCATACTGATATCACAGGCCGGAGCCGAGTGGGTAAGAGCCCCAATTGAAATAAAATCAACTCCTGTCTCGGCAACCTCCTTGACATTATCGAGATTGATACCACCCGAGGCTTCCAAAAGTGCCTTACCATCAGCAAATTTCACGGCCTCGCGCATCATGCCGGGTTCCATGTTATCAAGCATGATAATATCAACGGAGCAGGCAATGCACTCACGCACCTGATCCAAACTGGAAGCCTCTACCTCAATTTTCATAGTATGAGGGACCTTTTCCCGCATTCTGGTGACAGCTTTTTTAATGGTGCCGCAGGCCTGTATATGATTATCCTTGATAAGAACCCCGTCAGCCAGGTTAAAACGATGATTGTATCCACCTCCCACCCTGACTGCGTATTTCTCCAGCATGCGTAGACCCGGTGTTGTCTTCCTGGTATCAAGAATCCGAACCGGTAAGGGCTTTACCTTTTCAACAAATAAAGCGGTAAAAGTGGCAATGCCGCAGAGGCGTTGTACAAGGTTCAGGGCCACTCTTTCTGCCTTCAAAAGATCCAGCACAGGCCCTTTTGCTACCAACAGCTCATCTCCCGGAGAGGCCTGGGTTTTATCCTTGCATGCGTGGGTAATCTCAATTATCGGATTCTGGGTGGTAAAAACAAGAGGAGCAACGGTTTCAATACCGCAGACCATAAAAGAACCCTTGGCTATAAACTCAGCAGTTCCACTCTGATCCTGTATAATAGTAGCCTCACTGGTGAGATCGCCGCTGCCGATATCCTCCTGCAAAAACCTTTTAATGACCTTTTTTAAAATGTTTACATCCATGATTTATTTAATTCTGAATTCTGAATTCTAAATTTTGAAGCATTAAAGATGCTTCAGCCGCTCCATACTCTCATTAATTTTTGTCAGTTTGGCACTCATTGTCTCCTGTTTTTCCTTCTCGCCGGCTACAACCTCTGCAGGAGCATTATCAAGGAACTTGCTGTTGCCAAGCTTTCCTTCGACCTTTTTTAGTTGCAAGGAGACCTTGTCCATTGCCTTCTCCAGCTTAGCCAGTTCCTGCTCTACATCCACCAGACCTGCCAGGGGCACAAAAATCTCTATTTCATTAAATATGTAGGAAGCGGCTCCTTTGGGTCGATCTCCCTCCGCAATAATCTGCAATTCCTCTACCCTTGTCAGGGCCAGAATCGCCTTGCTGTTCTCCTGCAGAATCGCGCCTTTGGCCTGGTCAGGACAGATGACAAAACCCTTGACCTTGGCTGAAGGGTGGATGCCTGTTTCACTTCTGATATTCCGCAGGCCGGTTACCACACCCATGAAAAGGGCTGCTGCATCCTCCGCCTCAGAATTATCCCAGGCTGAAATTTCTTCAGGGAACGGTTCGGTCATTATGCTTGACCGGTCACCTGGCAGCGCGGCCCAAATTTCCTCAGTAACAAACGGGGTGATAGGGTGCAGCAGCTTGATAATTATTTCAAGAACTGTGAACAATACCTGGCGTCCTGTGTTTTTTACCTCCTGGTCATCGCCGTACAGATCACCTTTGACCCATTCCAGATACCAGTCGCAGAACTCATGCCAGATAAACTGGTAGAGCGCATGGGCAACATCGTTAAAACGATATTCATTCAAACCCCGATGCACCTCAGTGATTGTCCTGTTTGTTCGGCTCAATATCCACTGGTGTTCGAGGGCAAGTCCCGATGGTTCAATTTCCTCAATGGGATAGGGCTGACTGTCTCGAATATGCAGGAGGGCAAAACGGACAGCATTCCATATTTTATTGATAAAGTGACGATAGCCCTCGATCCTGTCTTCGGAAAGCCTTATATCACGGCCCTGGGCTGCAAAAGCTATCATGGTAAAACGTAGGGCATCTGTGCCGTACTTGTCCATAACAAGGAGGGGGTCCATGACATTCCCTTTGGACTTACTCATCTTCTGGCCCTCAGCATCACGAACCAGGGCGTGCAGGTATACATCCTTAAACGGGATTTCTTGCATAAAGTGCAATCCCATCATCATCATGCGCGCCACCCAGAAGAACAGGATATCAAAGCTGGTTATCAATACGGAGGTGGGATAGAAAATTTTCAACTCGTCAGTGTTGTCAGGCCAGCCCAGGGTGGAAAAGGGCCACAGCGCTGAACTGAACCAGGTATCAAGCACATCTGTTTCCTGGACCAGTTTACTGCCCGCACACTTTGTACATTCTTCAGGGTCAATATTGCTGACGATCAACTCACCGCAATCCTCACAGGTCCAGGCCGGGATCTGGTGCCCCCACCAGATCTGGCGCGAAATGCACCAGTCACGGATATTATACATCCAGTCGTAATAGGTGTTTTCCCAGGTTTTGGGATGAATTTTTGTCTGGCCTTCCTTCACTGCATCTATGGCCTTTTCAGCCAAGGGTTTCACCGAGACAAACCACTGCTTGGAAAGACTCGGCTCAACTACTGTTTGACAGCGGTAACAGTGGCCAACTCCATGCTGGTACTCCTCGACCTTTTCGAGAAGCCCCAGTTTCTCAAGGTCCTCCACCACCTTCTTGCGGCAGGCAAAGCGATCTAAACCTGCATAGTCACCAGCTGCCTCATTCATGGCGCCGCTATCGTCCATAATCTTGAGAGCAGGCAGATCGTGTCGCCGGGAAATCTCAAAATCATTTAAATCATGGGCCGGTGTAACCTTCAAAGCCCCGGTACCGAACTCCCGCTCAACATGCGCATCAAAAACAATGGGTATAGTCCGATTCATCAATGGCAGGACAACTGCTTTTTCAGGCAGGTTATTGTAGCGTTCGTCTGACGGATGAACAGCTACAGCCGTATCTCCCAGCATGGTTTCAGGCCTGGTTGTTGCCACCACCAAATAGCCATCTCCGGTGGTAAATGGATAGCGAATATTATAGAGCTTGCCATCCGTTGGCTCATGTTCCACCTCCAGGTCTGCCAATGCCGTATGGCAACGGGGACACCAGTTGATTATATAATCCCCTTTGTATATCAGGCCTTCGTCATACAGCCTGGTAAAAACTTCACGCACCGCCCGGGACAAGCCTTCATCCATGGTAAACCGTTCCCGGTCCCAATCGCAGGAACAGCCAAGCCGTTTAAGCTGATTTATTATCTGGCCTCCTGACTCCTCTTTCCACTGCCAGACCCGTTCGACAAATTTTTTGCGACCTATATCATGACGGCTGATGTTTTCTGTAGCAAGCTGTCTCTCCACTACGTTCTGGGTAGCAATACCGGCATGGTCAGTTCCAGGCAGCCAGAGTGTATTATACCCCTGCATTCTTTTAAACCGGACCAGGACATCCTGCAGGGTATTATTCAGGGCATGACCGACATGCAGAACCCCGGTAACATTGGGAGGCGGAATGACAATTGAAAAAGATGGCTTTCCATCATCCATAGTTGCCTGGAACTTTTTATGTTTTTCCCAGTATTCGTACCATTTTTTTTCTACAGCAGAAAACTCGTAGGCCTTGGGTAAATCATGGATTGATTCTTTTGTTTCTTCACTATTTTTCATGCGTTCTATTTATTTCCTGTTAGTAGCTAAACTGATAAAGTTTCTAATTTGTTACATGACGGACCAGGGCTTAGGCAAAAAGATATTCTGATAAAGATCCAGGGCATATCGATCTGTCATGCCTGCCACGAAATCACATACTGCACGGTGGTCGCCAGCCGTTTGGGGATATGGACCGCTCTGGTCCTTGGACAATCCTTTTTCAAGAAAGTGTTGATACAACTCTTTTACCACCTTCATCGCCTTGATAAAATCATCATGTACCTTGCTGGTTTCATATACATTCTTATAAAGAAAGGTCCGCATTTCTGAAATGGCTGACATGATTTCAGGACTCAAGGTCAATCTTGCCCCGCCTTCTGCGAGGGTAGAGTAAATAAGATCCTTCACCATGGTGTTGATTCTTTCAGAGTTGGTCTTGCCCAATTTTTCATAAATGTGAGCCGGCAGCTGCCCTTCCTTTATAATACCGGCACGCAACCCATCATCCAGGTCATGGTTTACATAGGCTATAATGTCAGCCACCCGCACCACCCTTCCTTCCATGGTCATGGGCAGTTCAGATATATCTTGCGGCAGTATTTCCTTCCTGCCCTTGGAGTGCATGCTGATCCCATCTCGTACCTCAAAATTCAGATTCAGGCCGTTACCCTCATTCTCAAGAATATCTACCACACGAAGACTCTGCTCATAGTGGTGGAACCCACCCGGATGCAATTCGTTTAATACTGATTCACCGGCATGTCCGAATGGAGTATGACCCAGGTCATGTCCCAATGCTATGGCCTCGGTTAAATGGCCGTTCAGTTTCAAAGCGACAGCGACTGTTCTGGCAATCTGGGAAACTTCAAACACATGGGTCAGTCTGGTTCGGTAATGATCCCCGGTTGGTGCCAGAAAAACCTGTGTTTTATATTTTAAGCGACGAAAGGCCTTGGAGTAGATAATCCTATCCCTGTCCCGCTGAAAGGCTACCCTGACATCACATTCAGGTTCCGGGCACAAGCGTCCCCTGCTTTTTTTACTGAGACAGGCGTAAGGAGAAAGAATTTTCTCCTCATTTCCCTCCATCTCTTCCCGAATTGTTCGACCCATATCTAACGCCAGCAATATAAAAAAATTCTAGCCAAATACCTCAGGCTGCACAGAATGCAGCTATGGGCTATCTTTTAGCATCAGCTGAAAATGAGAACAAGTCTTTTTGCAACTTTATTGTATCAGCCTGGCAATAAAGACTGCGAGATGCTTTACCTGACCATCGCTCTCACCGGCTCCAAGGCCACGCTGCCACTGCAGGAGGCAACCGGAGCATGCAGTCACCACAGTATTTGCCGAGACTGCGCCATAATTCCCCATAAGGTTTTCCCATACCTGCAGGGCCAGGTGCGGATGCGCCACCTGAAAAAGCCCGCCCTGGCCACAACATTGGGGGCCACCCTCCAATTCCTGCAAATCTATAGCAGGAAACAACTTGAGGAGTTGTCTCGGCTCCTCCGTAATATGCAGCTTGAAGCGCAGATGGCAGGGATCATGATAAAAAACTTTCAAATCAGAAGATTTATTGGAACCGGATATTTTTTTACTGCCTGCAGAAAATTTTTTCAGAAAAAAAGAGGAAAATTCCTCTAACCTCTCTGTAAAACCGGCAGCCCTTTCCGCCCATTCGGGATCGTCGGCAAAAAGCTCCTTATACGTTTTCAGTTGGAAGTAACAGGAAGAACAGGAGGTTAAAATCGGTAGTTCATTATCCTCAAAGGCCCTTATATTTCTCTTTGCCAGGTCCAGCGTTTCATCCGGCCTGCCGGCTGCCATGGCAGCCATACCGCAGCACGTCTGCGCAAGGGGAACAACAGCTTTGCGACCAGTAGTCTCAGCAACCAAAAGCTGGGTGGCTTCAGCTATCTCCGGCTGCAGATAATTGGCAAGACAGCCTGTAAAAAAACTTATGCTCTGCTCCTGCCTGCTTTCCTGCTGCTCATTGTCGTTACCCGACTTTGCTTTTAGTTTATCTATATAGCCTTTTGCCGGCAGCTTGAATGGATGCTGCCCAAAGCCCTGCAGGCGCAAACGCAGACCGCTGTCTTGCGGCAGCCATTCTCCAAGCAGTGTTCCGGCAGCACTGCCTACCCTGGTTAAGCCTGACAAAAGAGATGGATGGACAAGGGCCTTACGTGACACAAATTTGAGAAACGAAAGCCCTGAAAGCCTGGGCAATTCTGCCCGAACGCTGGTGACCAATTCCGAGGTATCAAGACCTCTTGGGCAAGCTTCAAGGCAGGCACCGCACAGCAGACATTGCGAAAAAATTTCGGCGTAATGTGATGAAACCTCCCCCTTTGTTATTTTGGACTTAAGATGTTGTTTGCCACGCGGGGTGTGTATTTCATTGCCGGTTGCCAAATACACCGGACACACGGTATTGCAGGTTCCACATTTAACGCAGAAGCTTTCCATGTTCCCGGTACCGTTCTTCATTTTATTCTTGTGAACCTATTTATCGCTGCCAGAGCAGATAGGCATTGATAAAAGGCTCCAGGTTACCATCGAGGACGCCATCAACATTACCGACCTCACAGTTTGTCCGGTGGTCTTTAACCATTCTATAGGGTTGCAGGACATAGGAACGGATCTGACTGCCCCAGCCTATCTCCTTTTTCTCACCATGCAGTTGTTCCTGCTCCTTGGCCTGAATCTCTTTCTCCCTGTCATAAAGGCGGGCTCGTAACATCTTAAACGCCATGTCCTTATTTCGATGCTGGGACCGTTCGTTCTGACACTGGGCAACTATACCGGTAGGCAGATGGGTAATTCGCACCGCAGAACTGGTCTTGTTGACGTGCTGTCCCCCGGCGCCACTCGCCCTATACGTATCAATACGCAGATCCTTCTCATCGATATCTATATCGATGTTGTCATCAAGCTCCGGGAAAATAAATACGGACGCAAATGAAGTATGCCTGCGCCCACCAGTATCAAATGGGGAGATCCGGACCAAACGATGGATACCCATCTCTGAACGTAAATATCCATAGGCGTAATGGCCCTTAACCATCACCGTTACACCTTTTACTCCGGCTTCATCTCCTGGTAGATAATCAAGGATATCTGTCTTGAATTCTTTTTCTTCAGCCCACCTGAGATACATACGCAGCAGCATGTCTACCCAATCCTGGGCTTCTGTTCCTCCTGCTCCTGCATGGATGGTAATAAGTGCATTGTTCTCATCGTGCTCCCCGGAGAACATGCACTCGACCTCAAAGCTGCCTACCCGTTTTTCCAGTGTTTTAAGAGCCTCAGATACTTCCTTCTCCGCCTCAGCATCCTCTTCGTCAATGGCCATTTCAAGCAACAGCGAGGCATCTTCCCAGATTGAAAAACAGGACTCCCAGGACTCTATCGCATCCTGTATTCCACCTCGTTCTTTCTGTATTTTTTTTGCCCTTGAGGCATCATTCCAAAAACCTTGAGCATTGATCTGCTTTTCTAACTCGACAAGCTGATCTTTTTTGTTATCTACATCAAAGATGCTCCTTCAGGACCAGTATACGATCCTTCAAGTCCTGGAGTTTCTGTTTCAGTTCTGCTGACATATGATAAATTCCTCCATAATTAGTGTATTATAATCATCTGGATATTGGATGCATCACAACGCTTGCCGCTTTGCTTCTCTCAAAAGGAATGCGAAAGGAAGGCAGGCGATCAAGCATAACAACCCGAAATAATATCCAAAACCGACAAATATCGTTTTTGCCTGCAACAAAGGCGCCTCAGCCACAAGGTAATATGGCTGAAAAAGTGGAGAGGGAGCAGCCATCCTGCCCAGCGGATCTATAACCGTACTGACGCCTGTATTTGCTGAACGCGCCAGACTTCTCCTATTTTCTAAAGCCCTGAACACTGTCATGGATAAATGCTGCCACGGTGCGCTTGAACGACCAAACCACGCATCATTGGTTATGTTGACAAGCAGATTCGCGCCGCCGGAAGTCCAATCTCTGGCCAATTTCGGGAAAATACTCTCAAAACAGATTAATACCCCAATTTCAGCACTCTGGCAAGACAGGGGGCTGACCGGTTTGCCGGCACTGAAATTTCCAATATTTTCGACCAGGGGGCCGGGAAGAGGCAAATAGTTGCTGAGCGGGATATATTCCCCAAAAGGCACAAGGTGCTGCTTGTCATATCTTCCGCCAATTTTTCCCTCAGGAGTAAAAAGATAAGCGCTGTTATAAGAGAGAACTTCCCTTGTCGTCTGCTGCGATTTCTTGATATCTGTTTTTTTATAAAAGGGCGCACCGGACAGCAGCCAGATTTTTTCTTTTGTGATCAATTGTTTTTTTAAGTTATTAAAATAAGGGTTATCGCTGATTAAAAAAGGAAGGGCTGTCTCCGGCCACACAAGAAGAGCTGGGGGTTCATCCCCTTGCTCTATGGCCTGCTTCGAAAGTTCAGTATATATCTCAATTGTCTTCAAACGCATGGCAGGAGACCATTTCTGATCCTGTTCGATATTGCCCTGAACTAAAGCAATTTTCATTTTTGGACTGCTTTCAATCTCCTCTGAAATCTGACGATAACGCAGAAGATTATAGGCCATAACTGTCAACATAATACAAAGGGCAGGCAGCACAGCGTGGAACCACGCTGTTCGGATTCTTAATGTCATCAAAACTGACAGTGAGGATTGGGCAACAGCCCTATTGTCACGCCAAAGAACAAAAAGTAATGCCGTGACGCAGTTAACCAGCACAATAAGGAAAGTGACACCGAAATGGCCTGTCACATCAGCGGTCTGTATCAGGAGCAGGGCCTTATATTGAGAATATGCCAGATCCTGCCACGGAAAACCTGAAAAAAGAAAAGAGCGGATAAAATCAAGACCGACCCACAGGAGTGGCCCGACCCAAACCACCAATACCTCCTTCTGCCTCCACACCCTGTTTATAAGGGCACAAAACAGGGCCAGGTAACTGCTCATGTACAAGGCAAGAAGCAGCAAGGCAGGCACCGAGACCCACCAGGGAAGATTACCATACCTGCCAAGGACAATGATAATCCAGTAAAGCAAAGAGACATAATGGATCATCCCGGCCAGTAACCCCAATCGGGCTGCCCTCCCAGGACTAACATTTCTAATGGCCAACAGCAGAGGCACCAAAGCAACCCAGGCCAAAGGCCAGAACCCGGCAGCTCCTGGAAAAGACAGAAATAGCAGAAAACCTGTTCCAAGGGCAAGCCAGACAGGAAGGAAGTTGACGCTCTTTCTCCCCTCAGCTTTCACTCTAACTTCCCCATGTCATTTTCTATGAATTTTAACTGTTTTGATATGACGTTTGGTGGCAGTGATGACTTTAAATACAAGGGGGGCCATCTCCACAGTTTCCCCAGCCTTGGGCAGATGCTTGAGTTGATGAATTATGAAGCCCCCCACTGACTCATATGGGCCGTCAGGAAGTTCTATATCAAAAAAAGATTCCACCTCTTCAATATCCTCTTTGGCATATATGACAAGGCTGCCATCCTGAAGTTCACGCCACTGCGGCTCATCCTTGTCATATTCATCATCAATTTCACCGACAATCTCTTCCAGGACATCTTCCAGGGTAATCAAACCACGGATACCTCCGAATTCATCCGTCACAATGGCCATGTGGTTTTTCTTGGCCTGAAATGCTTTCAGCAAATAAACTATACGCATGGTCTCAGGGACCAGGTAGGGCGGTTTGATAAGTTCTCTGATATCAGGGCAGTTCTGGGGTGCATCAACACAGACCAGAAGATCCTTGGCATTCAATATGCCGATAATGTTATCCGCTGACTCAGAGTAAACAGGGATCCTGGTAAATCCTTCCTTGATAATGAGCTTCAGCACGTCAGGAATTTCTGTCTGGACATCTGCACAGACCATCTCGGGCCGCGGTGTCATTATTTCGTGGATAAGGGTATCCCTGAACTCAAAAATGGAGCTGATCATCTGCCCTTCCTGGTGGGTGATCAATCCTTGCTCTTCACCTTCTTCCAAAAGTTCCTGAATTTCCATTTCCAGATCCTCAGTGGTATCTGGTGAACGGCCCAATCCCAGGATATCCAAAAGGCGGCTTATTATATTTTTGCTGGGATGCGAATCGCTTGGATGGGATGGTGAGTCTTGGTCTTTTTCCATGCAGATTTTATCTGTAAATAAGGTGGCTATTTTATTGAAGTAAAAATTTAATTTCTATTAAATGTTTTTCAGCATGGGTAGGGAAAAAATGGCATAAAGTCAAGAAAAAAATTGACTGTGAACGCCAAAACAAGTATAGAAGTCGCTTTTAAAATTTCCAAAAGGGGATGAATGTGTGTAAGAACTATTCATCCCCATTTTTGTATTGATACATTCGTAGATAAGCACCCTTGCAGGGCATAAACACCCTTGCAGGGCATGAACACCCTTGCGGGCACTCTTTTTAGTACCCCCTCGGAGTCTGTCGCTTACCTGAGGGGTATAAATACAAGATATACAAAACAGGAATTAAATATAATTCACTTTAACAATTGTATCTGCCTAGTTATAGTTAATGTTTCGCCTGACGTACATGGTGCAGTTTGGCTGATATTTTCTCGTTAATAACATGAACGGAATAGGATTACTGTGAAAGGAAAGATCCTCATAGCAAATAGAGGCGAAATCGCTATTCGAATTATGCAGGCCTGCAAGGACCTCGGGCTGGACTATGTTGTGGTTTATACTGCAGCAGACGAGGACTCAGAGCATGTCCGCCAAAACCGTGACAGTAAAGGCAATAACAAGAGAGCCTGGCAGATTACCAGTTATACAGATCCCAATGACATTTTAGCTGTAGCAGACCATACAGAATGCACAGCGATTCATCCTGGATATGGATTTTTTTCGGAAGATTTTCGTTTTGCCAGACGGGTGACCGTACGGGACCGGCCACTGACCTTTATCGGCCCCAACTGGCAGGTCATCAAAAATCTGGGCGATAAGATCAACACGAAGAAGGTGGCGAAATCTCTCTCCATTCCTGTCATCCCCGGCACTGACAGCCCTATTTACAATGAAATGGAAGCTGAAGAAATTGCCGACAGTTTGTTGGATGATCAAAAAAGCCATAACATAAAAAATCCTTCCATACTTGTGAAAGCCGCAGCCGGCGGCGGCGGTATGGGTATTGAAGAGGTAAGCGAAATTGAGCAGTTTCGCAGGGTATACCGACAGGTACAGAACTATGCCAAGAGGCAGTTTGGTGATGCCGGTGTTTTGATTGAACAGTGTTTGCGGGACTACAACCATCTTGAAGTACAGCTGCTTTGCAGCCGTCACGGGGAAAGGCTTCATTTCGGGACCCGAAACTGCACCATCCAGAGTACGGGACGCCAGAAACGTGTTGAGGCATCTCCAGGATTTGATGATTCATGTTTTGTCTATGATTTTGACAGCAATGAAGTGCTTGAACGAATTGTGCAGTATTCTTTGAAGCTAGCCTCCCATGTACGATATGACAATGTTGGCACCTGGGAATGGATTGTTGCCCAGAACGGCCAACCTTATTTGCTTGAAGTAAATACCAGAATACAGGTGGAAAATGATATTTCCGCCCGTATAAGTTATATTAACGGCAAGCACCCCAACCTGATCAGGGAGCAGATACGAATTGCCCTGGGTGACCGTATTGGTTTTTCCCAGGATGCCATAAAATTTAACGGTGCAAGCATTGAACTTCGCATCGTTGCTGAAGACACCAGGCGAGGATTTGCCCCGTGGATAGGCACAATTGAGAAATTCAACTTTCCACAGCATGAATGGGCTACGGTCTATACTCATGTTCCCTTTGACAGGCCATATATGATACCAAGTGACTTTGACCCGAATCTTGCGTTGGTCGTTCTTTGGGGAGATTCAATTCAGGAAACAAAGGAAAGGGCGAGCCGGTTTCTGCATGAAACAGTCATTGAGGGCAAAAACAGCAAGAATGAACCCATCATTACAAATATGGAATATTTGCACAACAACCTTGACCGCCTGCTCACTTTCTAAACTAGGAAAAAAGTTATCTGTGGTAAATGCATAATTAATCCCCGGATAATCTAACCAGACCTATCAATATGGACGATCTCCGCAAAAGACTTCATAAAACCGAAGAGCGGCTAAATTACCTTATTCGGGTAAAGGACAGCTCTACCTGGGGTAATCTGTCAGGATTTCAGGAAAAATATAATCATTTGAAGGATTCTTTTTATGATTATGAGGAAGAAGAGCTGGATGGCAAGATCCATGAACTGGAAGATGCTCTCTCCTTCATTGAAGAACGCTGTGAGGAAAACCTCAGTTCCATGGAGCGGGTACGCATAGTCCGAAGTCCGCTGCGTTTCACCCTCAAGGATATCCTGGAAAACATCTATGAAGACTTTACCGAGTTAAGCGGCGAGGAAGATGCCAATATCGACCCTTCCATGGTAACTGCCAAGGCCCAGATTGTGAGGAGGATCAAGAATAAGATTTATTCACAGCCTGTTATGGTAATAGGCCAGGAAAAAGGCCATGGCGAAGAATACAGAAACGGTGGCTCCTGTAAACCCTGGGGAAATGAAAAAGCCCTGAGATATATGAAGGTGGCTGAAACTGAAGGAATCCCCATTCACTTCTACATATTCACACCCGGTTCATTTCCAGTAGAGGATTATCCTGGAGCGGCTCAACAGATTGCACGAAATCTCTACGCTCTGACAAAACTCAAGGTGCCGATGATTTCCGTTATCTCTGAAGGGGGCTCTGGCGGTGCTGAGGCGGTAGGACTTTCCGACTTTCGCCTCATGTTCTCCCATGGCTATTATTCCGTTATCTCACCAGAGGGTGCGGCTGCAATTGAAGGAAAAATCAGGGAAGGCATGAAAGTGCCACCCGAACTTATCGATGCCTGTGCCGAACGTTTGAAAATTACCGCCGAGGATAACCTGGGGCTCGGCACAATTGATCGTATTATCCAGGAGCCCATTCTCGGGGCGAGACGTGACGATTTTACCTTTTTCAAACAACTCCGATCTGAAATAATCCGCGCCACGGATGAGGTGGTATTAAAAACCAAGAGCTTCAGAGCTTTCAGGGCCTACGAAGTAAAACTGAAAAAGGCGGAGGAATCTGCTACTGAAGAACCGGAAATCAATATTTCCTGGGATCTCAACAAAGATGAAGTAAAGCGTCTGGTAAGCAATCGTTCCAAAAAGTACAGAAATATGGCGACCAATTATTTTGGCGGTCAGCCAACCTCATCGGAGGCTATTTACAGGAGAACGCGAAACATTCTCTTCAGGCTTTATTACAGCTTCCGCTATGACTTGCTGCGAAACCAGCAGAAACAGGTGGAAAAGGTAATTAAAGATGTCTCGGGTGAAGGTTCAGTCCTTTTAAAAAGAATTTCTGCTCCAATAACAACTGCTTACAATTTTATAAGCCGAAAACCGGAAGCAAAAAAAGTCAGGGTAACTATTGAACGTCCAAATGTACCGGAAGAATTTGATGCATGGGACATCTATACAAGTCCGCTGGCCAATGAAGACCGTACCATAAGCTGCCCAAACGCCTCCAAGTCTGGCTGCAAGGATCTCTGGGTCCCCGACCTGTACGGCGAATTCTGTGGAGTTTGTGAAAACTGCGGGCATCATTTCCCTCTGGAGTACGAATGGTACCTGAAACACCTTTTTGACCCTGATTCAATAAAGGTTTTTAATTCCGAGATTCGTTCACTTAATCCTTTGAGCTATCCGGGCTTTGAAGACCGCTTGAATCTGGATCGGGCCAAAACAGGACGTGACAGTGCCAATATTACTTTTTATGCCAAGGTCATGGACGTGAATATAGTGACAACCATGCTCTACAGTGATTTCCGCAATGGAACTGTTGGCGCCGCCGAAGGGGAGAAATTTGTCAGAGCCTGCGAAAAAGCCCGGCTGAAACGAAGACCCCTCCTTGCTTATGTTCATACTACAGGAGGCATCCGCATCCATGAAGGCACGCTTGGTGTTATCCAGATGCCCAAATGCACAATGGCTGTCCGTGAGTATATAGACTCCGGTGGGCTCTACATAGTCGTCTATGACAACAACTCCTATGCCGGACCGGTTGCCAGTTTTCTGGGCTGCTCCCCTTATCAGTTTGCCATTCGTTCGAGCCGCGTCGGTTTTGCCGGCAGCAGGGTTATCCGGGAGACCACCGGTGAAGATGTACCGCCGGATTACCATAGTTGCAGAAATGCACTTAAGCGCGGCCATATTCAAGGTATCTGGGACCGCAGGGAATTCAAAAAAAACCTGTACAAGGCGTTGCTGACCATGGGTGGAAGAAATCTTTACTACCGTTAGTAAGTCAGTGGATGATCAGATCAATATAAAGTGAACCTGAAATAATGTACGACGAAATCAACTTTGATGAAATAATCGGCAAATACCGATCCGATCCTTATGAATATGAGGATATACTGACTCCCCACACCGGCCGGGTGAAATTCAAGGTCAATGAAGGGGATACGGTAGACGGCCCAAGTGGCAAATGGCGTCATCATCCAGGAACACTATTATATATTCTGAACCGGGAAAATAATCCGAAACCCATGCATTCATATACTAATGGGGAAGTTTCTTCTCTGCAGAAAAAGCTGGAAGGTCATTTTGTTGAGGCGGGAGAAAAGCTCATGACCATCAAGCACCCTTTGAAAAAAAGAGAAATCATTGAATCCATTCTGCAAAATGTACTTTATCTGTTCCCTGCCCCTGAAAAGGCAAAGTATTTCTTCTCGTTGGATATTCAGGCACGCCTTGATAAACAAGAGCAAAAAGCTGTCTATATAGAACCCGGCGAGGAGATTATCACCATGTCCCTCATGAAGAGAGACACTCCCATTTATTATACCGGTGAACCGGGAATCATCCATTCTGTGTATTTCAAACCCGGAGTCAGTGCGAATCAGGGAGAACCACTGATAGGGGTGTGCGCTAAGGAAAAGCTGCCCTTAATCCAGAAGATTATTACGCATGTTAAGGCTGAATGGGACTGAGCCAGGGTTCTTCCTGAGCCGATTTAACCAAATCTACTGCCTTGCCAAATGTTCCGCGTAGCAGAGGCTACAGCGAAACACTTGGCAAGTTGCAGCTTCAGTCAACTTGACACAGGAACAATCCCGGCTGACTATATTCAGTTATGAGCAATTCTAAACAACTCACCCCTGAACTCATCCAACAGCTTATAACCGAGGATGAAATTCCTCTACGCAGGAAGGCATTTACTCATGATACCGTAAATGAAGTATTTCGTTACGGTGGTGTTGTCGGCTCGGTCATAGAACAACACGACCGGATTTCCAGGGGAGCCGAATGGGCCCGGCAGCTTATACTCGCTGCTGAAGAGGAAAACAAATCATTTCACAGTGGTACTGTTATCCTGGCCGATGAAATGATTCACAGCAAGGGCCGTTTCAAAAGATATTGGCATGCCCCAAAGGGTGGACTCTGGATGACACTTGCCCTGGTAAACACCCTGCTGCCCGAAAGTAGCTTTCTTCTTCCCATGGCTGCCGGAGTAGCCTGTTGCGAGGTTCTGCGACATTACGGCGTTGAGGCCCATATCAAATGGGTAAATGATACCCTGGTAGGTAATAGGAAAATTTCGGGTATCCTCACGGAAACATTCACCGGACCCCGTTTTGGCGAAGAATACATCCTTATCGGCATCGGCATAAATGTTAATAATGACCTGTTCCCGGCAGAACTTTCTGAAACAGCTATATCCATGAAATCCTGCCTCAGTAAAGAAATCAGCCTGCAAGAGGTCATCGCGAGACTGTTAGTAAAGCTGCGTTGGAATATCGGTCTACTGTTTTATGAGGAAGCCAAGCATCTCGAAAAGCACGGTGGTGTTGCCATCAGCAATAAAACAGAGCCGGAAAACTTACCCGAAGAAGAACATCTGCTTCTGAAAAGCTATAAAAGCCTGACAGACATTTTTAACCGACGGATACTTTTTGGTTTTGACGTTCAGGAAAATCCTCAATTTGAGGCAAAAATTATCGGCCTGGACAATACAGGCGGCTTGATCCTGGAAATGGTTGACTCTGCAAGAATAGTTCAGCATAGCGGTGAGATTATTTATTTGGATTAGTGTCACGTCAACTCTCAACTGACGCATCCCGGAGTCTGCGCTTACCTGCTTGTCCTTTATTACGCCATTTAATCCTTGACGCAACACTAGGAGCCTGTCGGATTCAGATTTTTTCCAGAAAATTCCAGGCCACAATCTCTCTCTGCAACAGGTACTGGCAGTACGTCTTGAATAAAAGCAGAGCCTCCCGGATTGAAGCATCAGAAAAACGCAACCGCTCCAGTTTTTCCATTGGCAACCCCTGGGCATGCTGAAGCAGCTTGATTGTATTCATAGACAGGGGAACCATTTCACGGGATATGGGAGACGGACAACATTTCCTGCACAGCAATCCGTGACGGCCGGGATGAAATACATAGGGCTTGCCTGCCTGCTCTGCAGTACCACATTTGATGCAGCCTGAAAGATGCAGCTTATATCCCAAAAGGGTATAAAGCTTTATTTGAAAAAAAATCTGCACAACTCGTGAAGATTTTCCACTGTCAATACTTTGCAGAGCCCAGATAAGAAGATTAAAGATATTTCTATCTGCATCATAATCCCTTGACCAGTAATAAATAAGCTCACAGGCCAAAGCAGCACCAACATAGCGATCGTAATTTTCACGCAGACTTATAAAGGGGCTTAACAGTTCGGCCTCAACTATCCTGACAAGCCCTGATCGACTCCGATCATCATAGAGAACATCAAGCAACGAAAAAATTTCAAGTTTATTGCTGAAACGCTTCTTGCTTTTTTTAGCACCTTTGGCAATTCCTGCAACCTTGCCGACCTGCCTGCTATAGAATGTGACAATCTTATCTGACTCACCCAGGTCACTGACCTTGAGAACGACAGCTCTCATTTTCTTTGTGGTCATGGCCCGGTGTTCTGATAAAGGTTAACAGAAGAGCTCTTATGGCAGACCATAGAACAAAAAGGATTTTGAGGAAAAGAAGACATTCCGATAAAAAATATTATTTGAAAAAATCAATAGGACTGTAAAGAGCCAGGTAGTTATTGTATATCCAATAGATGAGAACACCGCCAAGGACAACGATAATGGGTACGAATAATCTGCGGGCAATTTCTCCGAACAGGCTTTCCCCGCGCCCCTTCAGTTTTACAACTGTACTGAAATTAAACCTGCGACTTTTTTTTCTCTTTATTTGCGACTGCTGTTGATAAGCTGAGAGTATTTCTTCGGAATCCAGTTCAAGATAGGTGGCGTACTTTTTATAAAACGCCTTAATATATATTTCTGCAGGTAACTGCTCCCGGGCATCATTTTCTAAGGCTTTAAGTACTGCTACAGAAATGCCGGTTGCATCCGAGACTTCTTCCAGTCCAATATTGCGAAGTATACGCTTTTCCTGAAGATAAGCTCCGATAGCATCAGCAGAAACTAACCGGGCATCATTGTTCTCAGGATCAGCAACGCTGCTTTCATTTTGGAATAGCTTTTCGGAACCGATACTTTCACTCCCTGATCATGCATTACAGTAAAATTTTTATATAAGCCTTTCCGCGCAGACCTTCGAGCCATTTCTGGTACTGCTCCTCCATCTCCTGGCGATACACAAGATCTCTTATTTCATCTTTAACAGATTCATAAGGAGCCTTAATCACAAGGTCACCATCACGAACGGAAAGCAGTTTAAAAAACTGAAAGGTGTTGTCTGTTTCAATAATTTTACTTATTTCTCCAGGATGCATTGGCAGAATTATATCCCGCATATATGCAGCCATTTCATCTTTTTTTATGAGGCCAATGTCCCCGCCATCAGCTGCTGACGGCAAGGTTGAAAATGTTTTTGCAAGCTCCCTGAAACTCTCTCCCGCAAGCACCATTTCCCTGACCTCCTCTGCTTTTTTCAGGACCTCCTCTTTTGAGTCAGAGCCTGTCACTCCCAATGTGCCGGGATTTCTCCAGTTAAAACCCATCTGCAGGATATAATAGCCGTTTTTTCCTTTTCCCAGGGTATACTCTTTCTCGTAGTATGCTTTGATATCATCTTCAATAATAACAATTCGCGACCGCACCTGCTGATCAATCAATCTGGATTGTAGTATTTGAGTGCGGAGGTTGTCCCGGAACTCCTGTTCTGATATGTTCGCCGAGGCTAATTCTTTTTTAAATTCCTCCAAGGTGGCATTATTCCTGGCAAGTATCTGGTCTGTCGCATTGTTAATCTCAGTTTCTTCCACAGTAATAGATAACTCCGCAGCTTTCTGCTTGACGATCATATTGTCGATCAGGTTGGAGAGCACTTCCCCCCTGGCCTTTTCCAGGGCTCTTTCAACTTCACCCTCAGGGGCCTTCATTCTTATGTTTTCAAAATATTGCCTGCCCGCCTTTTCAAGTTCCGTCAGGGTTATGACATCATCGTTTACAACTGCTACAACCCTGTCAGCACAATCATCATTATTGGCAAAGGAAAGTGTGGCACAAAGAAAAAACAGCAAAAAGCCGGAAAAAATTATCGCTAAACGGTTCAACATAAAATTGGCACCCTATCTACTTGTAATCATTTAAAAATTATATTTTTATCCACTTAATCTTGAAAGCAGTCCTAATACATACCCTTTTTCATTTTGCCGGACAACCCAATATTCATGTCTTGGTAAAAAGCCCTGTCAATCATCGTTCGTTTTGTCGATATAGTAAAGTACCGACGATTATCGTTTTACGAAACAAACGAGAATTGACAGACAGTTAAACGATAAACAGAGAAAGCGACACCTGCGAAGAACTGATGCAGAAAATCATAATTTATCATCCACTACGGATTAACATCGCTACTTTTTGGTATCTTTTTTTGGCGCACTCCCTTTACCCCATAGAGGATCCTGGCCGAATCTTTCAAACCACCAGTCATCACCCTCAAGTTGTTCGTTATCCCTTGGGATCAAAGGAAAACGATATTCAGAGCAATAATACAGTAATAAATTATATGCCTCGGAGAGCTTATGCATTTCAATTTTTTCAGCTTTCTGTTTCGAGTTGTTTAGTACATCGGGGTGATGCTTTTTTGACAAGCGCCGGTATGCTTTCTTAATCTCTGCAAGACTTGCCTTTTCGCCTAAACCAAGCAAATCGGCAGCTTCCTTTATTTTCGCCCATTCCTTCCCGGTCATCTTTCCTCATCGTTTTTCTTTCTCCAGCTTTTCTCTGTCCCCCCCAGCATCCGCCTGATGTTTTCCGCGTGTTGAAACCAGATCAAAACACC